>Ga0255769_10006205_pt1 | contig 10919 bp, 6 predicted proteins | sample 041ome_9_FD_179637 | JGI IMG/M metagenome (GOLD analysis project Ga0255769, IMG submission 179637) | Coastal salt marsh microbial communities from the Groves Creek Marsh, Skidaway Island, Georgia - 041413US metaG (version 2) | ecosystem: Environmental > Aquatic > Marine > Intertidal zone > Salt... | reverse complement strand
GTATCTTGCGAACCGCCACAACGATTTGTTCTCCCACGCAAACTCCAAAGTACATATCGACGACATCTCGTCAATTCTAAACTTCTCTTTTAAGTCGCTCTTGCGAGATGATCTCTCGATCAACTTTCTCGTCTCACCATTCACTTCGTACAAGAATTTGATATCAGTTCCGTTCAATTTCGGAAGAATGTGAAAACAGCTGATATCGTCGTTGTTCACGATCAATTCCCACAACGGACTCGAGACGACTTTCTGCCGCTCCTCCTTCTCGCGTTCATCCGTGCGCTGTTTTTTCTCTCGACTCGGGGGATCGTCGTCGGTCATCGTCGTCTTTCTTTTAAAGTGAAGGGGGGGAAAGGTTGTGAGTTGTGGCGTACTCGTTTGAGATCAAAAGAGCAAGACTTTTCAACACTAAAAAAGGTGCGAACGCGCACACGCGTGAACATTTTCCACGCCGCGGCGTGATTTCGCGCACGTTCTCTCGATAAAAACGACGGTTAAATGGTGTTACGCGTCAAGACGTGCGCGTGATGTGTGTGTAATGTATCGTTGTATATATATATATATCACTTCCTCTCTCTCTCTCTCCTTCTCTCTCTCTCGTATTTTTCGCATACTTGGGCGCCTCTCGCTTTTCTCTCAGTTCAACTTCAAAAACGCCAACGCGTCCAGCTCGACGCCTCGACTGTTATTCGGCAACTTGGCGCACAGCTTGCTCACCGCGATGCGCGCGTTTTTCTTCAAATCGTCCAACTCTTTTTTCAGCTTCAGGTGTTGCAACTTTACGTCGTTGCGTTGTTTGCGGAGGAGGTCGTTTTCCGCTTTCAACGCGAGGAGCGTTTCGTTGGTTTCTTTCGCCGAGGATGCCGCCGAGGCAGACGAGGAGGAAGACGGTGACGTCGAAGTGGATCTATCTGAAGATAAGCTATGCGTTGACGACGACGACAGATTGCTCGGCGCTTGAATCGATTTCAAGTTACCAAACATGTACGTTGTGCCGCTAATGGTGTTGTTGATGTTATTGCTAGAGGACGACGAAGACGCGTTGTTCGTCACGTTACCGAGCGCGGAAGCTAACGCAGTTCTTTGAACTAACGGTTGTGGCGCGCTATTGGCGAGTCCTCCTATCGTCGTCGCGTTATTTCCGCAACCTACAGCGAGTTTACTCGATGATGATGATAATCCTCCTCCTCCTCCTAATCCGCCGCCCGCTTTCTTCGCTCGATTGACTTTGTGCGCCACTGGATTCTCCTTATCGCAGTACACTTTCAACCCTTCCTTCTTACCGTTATTGTTATTCGCCTTTGACACCGTTTTCTTAATCGCGTTACTACTGTTGTTGTTGTTGTTGTTACTATCACCATTCGAAGAAGAAGAGGAAGAACTGGACGATGGTCCGTCTTGCTCCTTCATCAGCTTCGCGTAATACCCGTCCCCGTCCCAGGCGTCTCGCAACTTCTCCCGTATGCTCTTCTTCGGTAATCCGTCGTCCACTTCCTCCTCTTCCTCTGGCGGTAACATTTGCTCGGCCATCTTCATCAAATCTGCGACTCTTTGGTGCACCTCCATCACCGCCTGCGATTGATGACCAGATTGATACGAAGAGGAAGAAGCCGCGCTCGTGCTAACCGCCGCGCCCAATTTCTTCTTCCCACCGCTCGCGCGTCTGCCGCTGCCACTGCTGCTGTTGTTGTTGTTGCTGCTGCTGCTTTTACTCTTCTCCTCCTCTTCGATCCTCCTCAACTTCTCCTTCTCCATTTGCACTTGCTCCAACAACCTCTGCTCTTTTTCCGGATCGTACTTCTCGTACAGCGCGTTTGATTTAATATCGTTCCATTCGAGCAAATCGCCCAAGCGCTGCGGCTGATGTTTCTGACGTCGAGACTGTCGCAGTTGCTGCACCACGACCGGTTGCTTTTCTTCTTCTTCTTATTCTTCTTCTTCTCTTCTTTCCTCTCGTTGTTCTACGCTCGCCTCGCTCCCGCTCGAACCTCTCCTGTTGCCGTTGCTCAAATCATCAGATTTCGCGCTCAAACTCGGCTCGGATTCTAAAAACTCCCCGGGTCCTTCCACGCTCACTTTGCTAAACGGAGACGACCCAGACCCAGCGCTGAGTCGAGAAGAATCTCTCGCGCGCGTCGGCGGTTGCTGTTCTTCTTCGTCGTCGTCTTCATTTGTTTTCGCGACTGAAATCCGTTTCAAGTGCGACGGACTTCCGTCGAGAAGATGTGATTTTTGATTCGCGACGACGACGACACCATTCTTTTGATTATTCTGCTTCAAGCTCCGCTTGATGTCGTTGGTGATATCGACGAGCGGCATTTGCGCGTCTCCGAGTGCTCTTTAGCTTTGATGGCGAGACCGTTTTGTGCGATCAAATGTTGCGCGCGCGAAGCGTAAAATTTTTAACGATTTTTTTTTTCTTTTCGTACCCCTCTGGGGGGATTTTGTACGTTTAGGGTTTTAGAGCGAGAAACCGCTCCGCGCACAAGGAAAAGCGAGAAAGGTAGAAGGATACGAGGCTTTCATAAAAGTACAGGTAGTAGGTAAAATGGTTTTAGTTATACAGCAACGATGATGCGTGGGCGGGATTGCGAGGGATGGAATCGACCGGTGCGCGAATATTGTATTTCGTCATCGCTCGCGCGAGTTTCTCTCTCTCCCTCTTTCTCTTTCTCTGTTGGTACAGGCATTTTTTCGCAAAGCGGCGGCGTTCTTCTTATTAGTATCAGTCCTTCCCTTTTTCTTCTTCTTCTCCTTTTTCTTCTTTCTCCCAGTAGCCGTCGTTTTGCCACTCCTCGTAGGACATCTCTCCACTTTTCGTGGCGACGACGCCCATGTTTTCGTCCCACATTTGGTCGTAGTCTTCGTCTAAAATCTCGTCTTCGTTTGGTCCGGACAACATGTTCAAAATCGACACCGGTAAATCGTAATACGAGTCGTACTCTTTCAAGCGATAGAGCAACTCGGGATACTCCGCCACCGTCCTCTCCGCGTCGATCTTCTTCCCTTTCGCAATCTCTCCGCCTTCGTAAGTGTCCGTGCAATTACACATTCGATTCAACTTTTCAATCGTCTTTTCCCTCTCCTCGTATACGGATTCGCACAGCAACAAATCCGGCGTTTTCTCCACGATATCCACCACGTCGTGGCACATCTCCTCGCTGCAAAGCACGTCTTGAATCTCTAAAATCCTCCTCGATGCTTTCCCGAAATCAAACTTCTCTATGATGTGCGGACATCTCTGCAAAACGTTCAGCGCGTGCACCCCGGGCAACAACGCGTTCAATTTTTGATCGACGTCTACGACCAGCGACGCGTCTCTCAATCTCGCATGTTTCATCCCAAGTTTCATCATATTCGCGACGTCGTAATCTTTTATCGTCGGGTAATACTCTCGCCAGAAATCTATCATCTTTTTGTCGTCCTCGGCGTCGTATCCGAGGTAGTATTTTCGCTTCGCTTCTTCTTCTTCTTCCTCAGCAGTCGCACCTTTTATTACTTCTGTGCTACTGTTACTCCTATTACTACTCGTCGCGGAATACACGATGTTACTCTCCACAAAACCAACAGAAGACGACGTTTCGATCCCGTCCCCCCACGCCTCGTCCATCTGCCAATCGTCCCAGTTCTTCACGTTTTCTTTCTCTTCTTCTTCCTCTTCCTCTTCTAGGGGAAATTGCATCGATCGCGTCAACTGTCTTCTTCTTCTTCTCTTGACCGTCATAGCAAGCTTTACAGAAGAAGAAGAAGGATAACAGAAACGATTTCGACGAAATAAATACGACGAGGACGCGTAGCGACAGAAGAGAGAGGAAGAAGAAGAGGAAAGCGATGCCATCATGAAAATCTCTCTCTCTCTCTTTAAATTGGAAGAGAGTCAACTTTTGAAGATTTTTGAATTCTCTTACAAGCGGATTTTTATGCGCGCATATAGTATTCGATGACGCAATCTGACGATGCTATTCCATGTAGTGACGGTTTAGTGCGAGCGTTTAGCGTAGCCTCCGTGTCGCTACACTATGCGGGTTGTTTTGTTTTGTTATTTGTTCTCTTTATGATTATTTGTTATCATTATTAGTATTCAAATGTGAAGATAGTATATATCGCCTCTCGATGTCTCTCTCACTCGCGCTTACCGCCGAAAGTCTTTTGAAACTGCTCGACGTCAAACTCTTCGTCGTATTGACTTTGCGCCCAGAGTTCATCTAAACCGTTCAAGATTTGTTTCATCGGTGCGTTTTGCGCTTGACCTTGATCTTCTCCTCCGTTTCCTCCTTCGGCGTGTGCTTTCTTTTCGGCGTCCAGTTTCGCTTTTTTGCCTTTTTCCGCGGTGAACAACTCGAGCATGGCGCCCGTGTCCATGCTCTTCATGCTCGCGTTGTCGGCGTTGACGACGGCGTTGGCGACGTCGAGTTTGAACCTCTGTAAACTCATCACTTTTTCTTCGATCGTGCCTCTGGTTAAGATGCGGTAGACGTTGACGGTTTTCTTTTGACCCAATCGGTGCGCGCGGTCCATCGCTTGGAGATCTTTTTGCGGGTTCCAGTCGTGTTCGAGAAAGACGACGGTATCCGCGGTGGTGAGATTTAAGCCTAAACCGCCAACATGGGTGGTTAAGAGTAAAACGTCGATGGTTGGATCGGCGTTGAATTTCCGAGCGACGTTGAATCGTTCGTGCGCCGGGACGGACCCGTCTAATCGAAGCCACGAGACGTCTTTCATGTGCGACGTGAAGAGTTCCTCTTCAACTAAATCGAGGAGGGATTTCAATTGCGCAAACACGAGGACGCGATGGTTACCGCCTTGCTTTGATTCCGAATGGTTGTTCGTTGCTTCACCGTTGTCACCGTCGTCGTCCGCGTGCGCGTCGCGGCCGATACCGCAATCCAACAAGATTTGTTTCAACGCTTCGAATTTGGGACTCCAGTTCATGTCGTCGTCGCTTCGTTTCGCGACAGACTTTGCGCTCGATTTCTCGTTCAAAGACCCGTCGACGAGACGCGGATGCGAACATAATTTTCGCAAGTATTGCAGCGCTTGGAACACGTGCACGGGCGCGCCGTCTCCTCCTCCTGCTCCGCTGCTTCCAGAAACCAACGCTTTGCTGACGTCCTCCTTCGCGCCGCTCGTTTCAAAGTTATCGTACAACCGTCGCTGCGCGGCGGTTAAATCTACAAACACGTCTTGGATAATCTTTGGCGGCAAATCTTTCAAAACTTGATCTTTCGTTCTTCTCAACACGAAAGGCATGACTTGCTTGTGTAATCGTCCGACGGTTAAGGCGCCTTGTTCGGTCAAGCCGCCGCCTTTCTTCGCGGCTTTCGATCGCGCCGCAGCGATGCCGTAATTTTCCTTGAACTCTCGCTCGGTTCCCAAGAAACCCGGCATGAGGAAATCGAACAACGACCACAACTCGACGACGTCGTTTTGAATCGGCGTTCCGGAGAGGAGCAAACGGTGTTCCGCTTTCACTTGCTTCACGGCTAAGCACACCCTAGATTTCGGGTTCCGAATGGCGTGTCCTTCGTCGAGGACGCAATAGCACCAATCGACGGCGTGAAAGAAAGACTGCGCGTCTGCGCGAACGCTATCGTACGACGCCACGACGACGTCGTATTTCGTTCTCGCGTCGTTTTGCAACGCTTGCCTTTCCGCTGGTGATCCTTGGTACTCGCACACGGATAGCAAATTCGGGTCTTCCGTGTACATGCTAATCTCGTGCGCCCAGTGGCCGACTAACGTCGGCGGACAGATGATCAAATGCGGCATGATCGGTAACCCTTTCGCTCGGCGTTCGACCGTACTCGAGGCTAAAATACACGTCGATTGTAACGTTTTCCCTAATCCCATGTCATCGCACAACGCACCGTGGAGCTTGAATCGGCGCAAAAACGCGAGCCAATTGACGCCGTCTCTTTGGTACGGACGCAATTGGTACTTGCACTTAAACGGTAACTCAAAGTTATCGATTTTCGTGTTGTCGAGTAAAGCTTCCAAGAACGCGCCGTCGTCGCCGCTTCGTTTCTTTTGCGCGGCGGAGAGCTTTGCCGGCGGTGCGGCACCGCGAGCGAGTGGCAGAAGAGGAACCAACGCCGCGAACGCTTTCGTAGCCGCCGAACGCACTTCGACGTTTGAATCGGACATTCGAGACATGAGTGGTACGAGAAGTAACACGCAGTACGGCGCGATGATGCTATCCGGAACAGATTCGGTGACGGATAAAGCCACGAAAGCGGCACCTAACCGAGCCGTCGGCGACGTGTGCTGCTCTAAATCGCCACCTTCCAACGCCGGCGCTAACAGAGCTAAAATTTCCGGTAACGTATCGTCCGGGTGCGCCGTCGTCATGGCGGCGAGCGCGTTCGAGGCAGTCGTCTTGACGCTGTGACACTTCAAAGACGACGCGGCGGCAAAAATCTTTGACGTCAACGGACGCAAATGTACCTCAAAAGCTGTTTGCGTGCACGCTTCGGAAACGATGGATACGACGCGACAACTGTTGGAAATCGTTTGTCGCGCCGTCGCCTCGAGTTGTCCTCCCGCGTTGGCGTTGTTCGCGTTCACCAACGCCAACGAGTCGTTGATGGGCGTCATCAACGTCGGTAACTTGGTAAATACTTCGTCGCCAAACTCTTGGCAAAACTCGCGCAGCGCTTTCGCGCCACCTCTCGCAGCGATTACGGTTTCCGGTACATCGGTATCGACGACATCAGCCGCCGCAGCCGTGGCGTCGTCCATTTTCTTCGCGCTGCTGCTCGCAGCGTTCGTCTTTGTGCTCTTACCCGTCGTCGTCGTCTGCGCGAGAGCAACAACTTCCTGCTTCTTCTCTCCAGATTCGGTCGCCACCGGCGTCGTCTCCGGACACGAACACGCCATGGTGAATATGTTGGAACATATTTTCCCGCTCGGCGATTTCTCTCGAGACATGGCTCTTTTCACCAACTTTGCAATCGCTTTCGCGGCTTCCGATTGTAACTCCTCGTCGCGTTCGCGTCGCGTGGCTGCCATCAACGGTTGAATGATTGGGTTGAGCTTCGCTGGGAGCTGTTGAAACGCAACCGCCACGGCGGCGGCCGCGGCGAGCACGGATTGATGCAGTTTCGCTTCCGTCTCGCGAAGGCGCAACGCGGAAACGTCCAACGCGGATCGAGCGCGTTCCACGTTCGAGTTCGTCGTCTGTGTGTGTATTTATAGTTCGGAAAGATGAAGAAAATAGTATACATAAGACGCGGTGAGTATCTTCTTTGTACAAACAAACAAACAAACAAAGAGAAGAGAGAAGACAAAAATGTTTGCTGAGATTACTTCTCGCCGGGCACGGAGCTCGCCCGGAGAAACCTGTTTCTCGAGCACACGCAATTAATATTCGGACCGTGCAAAAGACGCGAGCGTTGTAAAAGAGCGCGCGTTTTTCGAGATGTGATGCACAAAAAACACACGCTCTCGCTCGTCGTCTGTTACGCCGAGGTTTTGAAGCTCAGCCAATCCGGAAGGGTCAAAAATTGAAAATACAGAGATGAGAGAACGAACGAACGAACGAGAGAAAAACAGAGACGCGAAAAGAAAGTTCGATAATTCGCAATCGATTCTTCTTCGTACCTTTGGAACGGTTTCCATGACTTGGACGGCATTCACGGCGCCGAAACCGTCGGCGTCTGGCGATGGAATTTCGCCTTCAATGGCGACGTTCGATTGCAAACACACGCGCAACAACGATTTCGTTTCGTTCTTGACGTACTTCTGCAACGCTTTCGCTTCGTCGTACGGGAATGGACTCGGAGCGGATGGATACGCCGGATTGGCGCACGCGAGTACCTCGAATACGCGCGTTTCGTACAGCGGTTTGAATTTACCTTCGATGAACGCGTCGTTGTTTATCGACGCGTTCGCGGCGGTTTCGAGAAACTTTGCGCAGATGTGAAACGCGGCAACGCGAGCGGCGGCGGTGCCGTGTTTCGATAACGCCATCACTTTCTCGTTCAGAAAATACGTCAACGCTTCCTCTTCTTCGGCGTACGATGATGCTGACGATGTCGATGCTTCCGATGATGCCGCGGTTGGAAGCAAAGACACCAACGCTTTTGCCACGCATTCGACACCTAATAATCGCGCCTTGGTTCGACAGAGCCAATCGGCGGCTACGTTTCGCGCTTCGCCCGTCATTTTCGCCGGTTTCTTCACCAATATGTAGTGCGCGTCGCACGTTCGGTTCACTTGGACGCTCAAAACTTTCAAAAACGCGTCCACTTTCACTTTGAGTATTTCCGCGACTTTCTGGCGAAGAAGCTTATTTTTGTTCGTCGTCGTTCCGGAAGGCGGATCTGTTTTACTACCGCTACTAATGCTATTACCACCGCAGAATTCGAGAACCAACAAGAACGCCTTCTTCGCCGCCACGGATGCGCCGTCGTCTTCATCTAAAGCGCATCCTTGCAAAGCGAGCGTCATGAAATCCGCCAAGTGCGCGTCGACGAAAGACTCGTTTTCCAACAACGTTCCGGCCAACTCGGAGACCGTTTGCCACGTCGCCTCGCGAACGCTGGCGATGGGGTGCGTGGCGAACGGCCACAAACGAGGCGCGACGTTTGCGACGTCCAACATATCTCGAGTTTCTTTCTTTTCGCAGAGTTTTGCGAGTAAACTCATGATTGGTCTGGCGCTGGGAGATAAGTCGTCTAATTCTAACAACGCGTTCCAGAGCGTATCTAAAAACACTTTGAACAAACCGCCGCCGTCGTCGTCGTTACTCTCTTCTTGTTTTATCTTCACCGCGGCGTAGTCGTCTTCGTTTTCTTCTTTCTTTACTAAAAGCAGCTGTGGATTTAAAGACTCTCTGGCCGGCAAAGCTGCTTCTGCCGCCGCCGCTCTCACGTCGTCGTCGTCGTCTTTCAACGCGACGATTAATCTCGGAAGCGCCGAGGGGAGTAACTTTTGCGCCAACATGTCCATCTTCACTTGTTCTCCTTGAGGAATAGACGCGAACACGTATTTCAAGCCAATCAAACCGGAGTGTCTCACTTCCCAAGCCTTTTCGTGCTTCAATAAAGTCAACGCCGCTTCGCCGATATCGAAAACTTTTCGCGTCGGCAAATCGCGCAAAGACGCGCCTAAAGCTTGCGCGGCGGTTTCGCGAACGGGCGCGACGACGCCGTCGCCGACGAAATCACCGAATCTGTCCAGCGCCAAGACACACAACAGACGCACCGATATATCTTCCAACCACGAAAAGTTTGCGCGCATCTGCGCCTCTGCCGTTCCTGGCTGTACCTTCACTACGGGGGCATCGCTATCATTAGGGGTTTTCCCGCCCGTCGTCGTCGAGGTAGTGGTGGTATCGAAAGTTTCGATGAAAATATTCGCGCACTCCGCTTGGTACCGCAAGATCTCTCTCAGCGCGACCGCGGCGCCGTGTCTATCCTCCCATCGGCTGCTGAATAAAGAAAACGCCAAGAATTCGCACGTTCTCGTAAATGGCCACGATCCCGCTTCGATTTCTTGCGACTCTTCCTCGTCCTCTTCTTGCCTTTGCTTCTCTTCCATCTCTTCGTGTTTCCTTTGTTGCTCGTTCACATCCGCGCTCGCACCACCACCACCAGTCGCTGACTTCTTTCTCTTGTTCTTTCCTTTATCGTCGTCGTCGTCGTTGTCGTCCTCGTCGCCGGCGTCGTTGTCGTCGATTTTCACCACCGTCTTTCCCGCCGCTCGCAACCGCTTATTCTTCCGTTTCAATTTATTAATCTCTCTCGCGGACATCCCTTGCGCGCGCAACTTCTCCTCGTCGAAATCATCCTCGGCAGTAGCACCAGCGTTTGTTGAAGTGGCATTACCTTTATCACCACCTGCCTGTAAAGAATCCACCAATCGCGCCGCCGCGCCTTCTTCTTTCTTCACTTCGACCACTTCCGCGTCGTCGCCTTTCTTCCTCTTCTTCGATCCTTTCTTCTTCTTACCGTTAGTATTCTCGAAATCGTCGTCGTCATCCCCAACTAAATCTCTCTCCGTGACCATCTCTCCGATCGTCTTGCTATCCAACCCAAACGCGGCCGCTTCTTTCCCCAGTTCCATCCCGAGCGTCTTCTTCAAGTTCATCTTCGCCCGTTCCAAGCGTTCCGTCTTCGTCCCGGGACCGCGTTCCGCGTTGGACCACTCGTCCCCGGACGAAGAGAGCAACACGATTCCTTTTTCAAGAACAGATTGGACGTCGAAATTCTCCAACTTGAGATCCAAAATCTGTTGTTGTTGTTGTTGTTGTTGTTGCTCTTCGTCGTCGACGTCGCCGCTTCGAAGACCGTCATCACCACTACCTGAAACCCTAAGCAAAACCGCTCCAAAGTCAACCCCTTCCATCGCGCAAACGTCTCTCACCGACACCGATTTCACTCTCCTCGCGATTTCCCCCATCGCTTTCCCAGCCGCCACTCTCGTCTCCCAATTCTTCGATCGCAAATACGTTCTCACTCTTCTCAAAACGTTCGGGAGCATCGTTTTTGCGTTTTGCGACGCCAATTCGCCGATTTGGTTCGCCGCTTCCGCTCGCGCGGTGGACGTCGAACCCGAGTCGAGGAGCTTGAGAAGACGGTCGAGACGAGACGTGCCTTTGTTGGCAGATGGTGCTCCGTTGCGTGCAGCGTCTGTCATGGTGGTTCGAGAAGACGGATGCGTTAATGCTCTCTCTTTCGCAAACGCTTTGTTTTATGAAGAAAATTTCGAAGAAAATCACAAGAGAAGAGAAAAAGGAAAAAAGGCGAAAAAGCGCGTCGATATCGAATCGATTCGATGGAACGAGAGAGAAACGCGTCGGATGGCACGCGTCGTCGTGAAAAAAGAATGGATGTTTTTATTTTTTACTTTGCGTTAAGAAACCAGTCGTGTTGTAATCGCGCTCTCTCGTTCTTCTTCTTCTTCTCGTCGTCCAT
>Ga0255769_10006194_pt1 | contig 10937 bp, 7 predicted proteins | sample 041ome_9_FD_179637 | JGI IMG/M metagenome (GOLD analysis project Ga0255769, IMG submission 179637) | Coastal salt marsh microbial communities from the Groves Creek Marsh, Skidaway Island, Georgia - 041413US metaG (version 2) | ecosystem: Environmental > Aquatic > Marine > Intertidal zone > Salt... | reverse complement strand
TTCGTTCACGAACTGATCGTCGGAGAGACGGTCTTCGTCTCCTTCCCCGTCGTAGGTCTCGTCGTCTGTTGTCTCGGAATCGTACTCTTCTTCTTCTTGTGATTCGTCGTTCATTATTTTAGTACACAGAGTTATTCTTCAGAAAGTTGTTGTGTTCGTTACAAACTTGTGTCGTTTACTTCATTACTCAAAGCGCGCTATTATGTCTCCTTTTCCAGACGACAAATATGACTTTGAGAACGACGATTTTGAGAATAAAGACGACGCGGTATCTCAACACGCGCGAATGCTTTCCGTGGAAATCGCCAACCGAATACACCCGTCCTTGGACTTCTTCGAAGAGCACTTGGAAGAGGTGAAGGAATACGCGCTGGTCACGATCGCACAGTTAGAGGAGGTGAAACTGTTTTTGAAACGCCAAAACGTGAAGAGGGAAAAGAGCATCACGAGCACGAAGAGGGAGGACGGCGTGTTCTTCTCGGAGAAGAAGAAGAAGAAGAAGAGCAAAGAACAAGAACATGAACAAGAAAGTTTCGGCGTGAGTGATGATAAAAATGAAAATGAAAATGAAAATGATGAGACGAGTGATGATGATGAAAATGTTCTTCAAAGTCGCGATACGCGACGTAATCAAATGGAGATTGATCTCTCAAAGTTAACCGCTCGTTTGGAACAAGATTTCGCGTTCATCGATTCCGCCAGGGAGACTTTGAACGTCATCGAGCGTAAAGTTTCGGAAATGGAGGAAGACGTGTGGGAGAAGGAGAAAGCGACGGTGAAAACGCGCGTGGACCAGAGAGTGGAACAGGTGAAGGACCAATTCGGGAGGATGTTTTCTTCGATGTTTTCTTCATCAAAGGAGTAGCAGGTGTAGCACGTAGTAGAATAATACTAGTATTAGCAGCGCATATAGTATTCGTTTCGTGATCGAGATATGTGATCGAGGAGAGATGATCTCTTAATCGATGATTAAATCTTAAGCAATCCGTTTTTGAATTTGTTCAAGTATTGCGCGATGCGTTTCCTCTCTTTCACGCTCATTCCGATTTTCTTTCCAAACTGGCCGTTCATTTTCGATTGAAACTCTGTCATCCCGAGCGATGGGAAGTGCTTTTGCAATTTCTCCGTATCGTTTGGGACGTCTTTCGGGTGTTTCTTGTGGACGAGAGCGAAGAACGAGGACAATAACGTTTTGTCAGTGACATTCTTCTCTTTATCGTCGTCCTTGTTGTTGTTGTTGTTGTTGTTCTTGTCGTCCTCTTCCGGTGATGATGATGATGATGATGATTCAGAAGAAGAAGAAGAAGAAGACGTCGAAGAAGGAAAACTGCCGCTGGTGCTAAACCTACTTAAACTATTGCTACTTAAACTACTTAAACTACTTAAACTACTACTTATAATACCATTACTCCTTAAAAAATGTCGCGCAACATAGCGTCTTGCAGAGAGAGCGGCAGACATTCTTTTTATAATGAAGAAGGAAAACAGACTTTTTTAAGGAGGAAAAAGGTCTCTCTTTTATACACAAAATCTATCTTTACAGACTCCTTTGACTATGAACTAGTAAATCTATTATAATAATATTATTATTATTTGTTCTTAAACCTGTCCTTCTTCTTCCTCTTCCTGTGCTTGTGCTTGTTCATGGCTTTCTTCCTCTTTCGTTTCACGCTGTCGGCTCGGAAGATAGTACCACCACCATTTCCACTTCCCCGCGCGTTTTCGTCGTCGTTTCCGTCTAGGTCGTTGGCGTCTAAATCCTCGCTTTTGCTCGTTCTTCCAACGACGATTTCCGGCAACAACGCGAGTTGTTGCTGCTGCTCACGAAACGAGTACACTTGGTCCATGATCGTTTGTAACGATTCCAATTTGTTTGCTCTCGCTTTTGAGTTGTTGTTGTTTGTCGTCGTCCTTTCTTCTTCTTCTTCTTTGCCTTCTTCTTCGCGCAAAGCGTCCAACAAGCCTTGAATGGACTCGAGTTTGGCTTCGATTTCGTCTTCGTCCGCGTCCGAGTAGTAGTGAACGTTTGAAAAGCCGTCGTCTTTGGAATTTTTGACCGCGTTTACGTAGTTGTAATAGGCGGCTAAATCCGAATTATCTGAATCATCGTCTCCGTCTTTTAAACTCTCTTCTTCCCTGCGTTCGGCGAGCGCGGCCGCTCGAGCGCTCTTCCTGAGCATCGCTAAAACCGCCTCCTCTTCTATGTCCTCCGCTTCCATCATCGTCATCGTAAAGTCGTCGTCGTCTGCTTCCATCTCGTCTTCGTCTGTGTCGGACGCCGAATACGCCGCCGCCGCCGACGACAAACAGTTCTTTTCGATGAACTCTTTCACCGTCCAACACTCTCGATTGTCCATTTTCTCCTCACGTTTGAGCCGTAACGTTCGTTTCCAACTCGCCGATTCGTTCGTTTTCTTCATCGTTTTGCTCGTCGCTTCCATCAAACGCTTCTGAATCTCCCTTCGATAGTTCGACGTCGATCTTCGCCCGTTCGTTTTCGTCGTCAAATTCGTTTTCCCCGTCGTCGTCTGAATCGTCGTCGCGTTTAGTCTCTCGTTTTCGTCTCTCTCTTTATTATTATTGTTAGTATTCTCATCTTTCCCAACCTCTCGTGAAGCCAAAGAAGAAGAAGAAGTCGTTTTGGTGGTCGTTCCGCTGATGAATTTCGTCGTCGTCCCGATCGATCTCCTCGACGAAACGAACGATTCAGACGACGACGACGACAAAGAAGAAGAAGAAGACAAAGAAGAAGAAGACAAAAAAGAAGCGTCTGCTGCTGCTCTCCCTCCTTTAATAACGAATACTCTTCTTCGAAGAAACATCATCGTCGTCGTCGTCATCTAAACACGTTTTGTCGGTAGTGTGTGTCAGTCAGTCCGTACAAAGGTGAGACGATAGAAAGAAAAAATGATGCATGAATTTTTTATCTCCTTTTTTTGCTTTTTTTCTTTGTTTTACAACACGTTTCTCTCCTATATATCAGTCTATCAAAATCTGTCTAGTGTGACTATTTGAATTCTATTGTTTCGCCGGCGCTAATAAAATCGATCGTTTCTCGCTCTCGCTTCCCGAGGTTTCCTCGCGGTGCTTGACGTCCCCGGCAGTTGCGTAGACGAGTATACCAATCGCTTGTACCGTGAACGTGCCAACAAAAACCACAGCCTGCGTGGTAGAACTGAATCCACCCTCGAAGCCGAAGAAGCGCACCATGCCGACTAATAGACTCTGTTGTAATAAAACAACGTTGAACGTGCCAGCGTCGACGTATTTTAAAGCTCTGTATGCACTCGCAAAGGAAGCGAACAACGTCACCGAAGTCAATATGTATATCATAACGTCGTGGTGCTCTATTCTAGCGAAGAAGTTCATCAAAAGTTCGAAGTTCCACTTGTGCTCCGCGAAAATCGCTACTATCGCGAAAAGAGTGCCGTAAAATCCAAACGCGGCCAAAATTTCGTTTTGGTACACTCCGCTATCGATTGAATATTCCTGCAAAATATTCGTCGCCGAAAAGCAGATGGCGGCGAAAAACGCGAGCGCATCTCCCAGTCTCGGGTTTTTGTCCGGATGCGGTACGTTGTTACCCTCTTCATTTACCTCTAAACTGTCGCAGACGATGAGGAAGAGGAGAGCCGCCATGGACACGAAAGCGCCCACTACGTGCCGCCTAGAATACCTCCGATTCATGAAGAGAAACCCGAGAGTACACGAGATGGGCACCGTGGCTGTTTGAATAATCGTTCCCGACGTTACTGAAGTAAATTTGAAGCAAAGAATCGCCGAATAATTCCCTATAAAATCAAAAACCACCATCATGATGAGAGCGAGCGTTTTCTCGTTTGGCCGGCAACAGAGTCTGCTGAACTTTTTTGGATCTTTTTCGCCTTTTTCAACGTCAGCGACGACGCCGACGACGGCGGAAGAAGAAGAAGAAGGAGGAGGAGAAGAAGAAGTAGTAATACTTTCCATGTGTTCTCGGTTTCCTCCGACCAAGCCGGGAAGAAACGCATAACTGTCGTACATCTTATGCCTGCGAAGCTTCTTCTCCACGCCTTCGGACTGGTCGTAACGAATAACTTTATCGCTCGTCATTTTTCCGATTTTGTTTACTTTTTCCTCTCCTCCGACTTCCTCTCCTCCTTCTTGATGTCGCTCTATCACCTGCAAAGGCGCAAACACGATCCAAAGCATGACGTACGCGGACAGAAGCGCGAAATATATCGATCTGTGCCTCTCGTCCAACACTTTACTGAAAATGGAAACCAAGGCGTATAATATCGCGGTGATGAACGCGTAGAACGTCCCTTTGACGTACGTCATGATGACAGCTTTAACTCTTTCTTTTGAAAAAGCAAAATGTCTCGCGTATCGATGGTATCCTCGGTGTATCAGCGGTACGTTATTGTTGTTGTTGTTGTTGTTGTTGTTGCCATCAATCTCCAATTTTCAACACCATTTTAGTAGTACACATCACGGCTCGTTCTCATACGATGAGTTGCTCGTCAACGGCTCTACTTCTTCTTCTTCTCAGAAAGAGATTCTTTCGCGAGCGACTGACTGGCCAAAAGAGAATACAACAGAGGAGGTTAAAAATAGAGAGATACAAAAGAGAGCGTTTTTTCTCGTCGTCGTCGTCAACTTAAGTTGCTCTTTGCGTTTCTTCTGCGTGTTTGTCTTTGTGATGAGACGACGACGATGATTTTGCGAACCTTTTTTCTCTCAAAAGTCTCTTTTTCTTGGTAACACTAAAAATTTTGATATGCCACGCTTAGTGGTAGTGGTGGTGGCAGATTTTTAAGAAAAAGAGCATCACTTTGTGCGAGCAAATATCTAGGAAAGCGCGCGAGAGTCGAGACACGCGCGATACAGCACTCACGCACACATCAACTCTACCTATCGGTACAACGCGTAAAAAGTAGTACATTTCAATCGCGCGACGAAACGGCGACTGGAGAGTCATCCATATCAGCGTGACTTTTCGGGAATTAAAAAACTTCTTCTTCTTTTTTTAATAACGCGAGTCTTTTGTTGAGGGGACTCCCTAACAAACACACCCCGGACGGAGAATACGAAGAAGCGACGACGATACTAATAATGACGATACCACCGATAATATCAGCATGAGCGGAAGCGAAGTGAATTACGGCGCGACCGATGAGGAGGAGAGCGTCACTCGTCGTCGTCGTCCTTCTCTTTTCGCGAGGCAGGATTCCAACGAGTTCTCCTCCTCATCAATTAAAGCGGGAAGTACGGGAAGTTCAGATTTGGGAAGCGTGGTGACGCCTTCTGTGCGCTCGTTGAAAGTTGGCGGAAGATTTGGTTCTATTCACTCTCTGAGCGGCTTTGGGGGAAGTTTTGTCGCGGGCGATGGAGAAGAAGACTTGGAGGAAGAAGATTTAGAATCCGGTTTGGGGAGGAGAAGAAGAAGTCAGAACAACGAATCGTTTTCGGATTTGGCCAGACGTCGAAGCGCGATGCGCAGACGAGGCCGAAGCAGCGAAGAAGGATTGTCGATTGCGTCCTCGGCGAGTTCGACAATCAGTTCGATATCGGTGTCGGTGAAGGGAAACGATAGATTGTCAAACGCCGATACGCTTCTGGAGAAAGTAGGAGAAGACAAACAGGAAAGACAGTGCGCGCCACACTGTGCGCCACACATCTTCGTCTGGGGGATCCCAGGAGCTTTGTGTGCCACATCGTACGCGTTGTACAACGTATTTATCAAACTGGGAAGCTACTCGATTTCACCGGTGTTGGGAGGAGTTATTTTACAATTCGTTGCGTGCTTATTAGGTGTCGGTCTCTTAGTATTCGATCGGAGGAAAAGCGAGTATAACGTCTGGCAAGAGTTGAAAGAGTCTGACAGAGTTGGTATTATATGGTGCTGCGGAGCGGGTCTCGCCGTGGGGACGGCTGAAATGTTGAGCTTTTATGTCTCGTCTTTAGGCGTCTCAGCGTCTCAATCGATACCTGTAATCATCGGAGGGTCCGTAGTGTTTGACGTCATCCTCGGCGTCTCGTTCTTGAATGAAAGTTTCGGTTTGAAAGCGATGCTAGGCGTTCCTGTCATCGTAGCAGGTATTAGTAGCGTCGCCTCGTCTGTTACTGGAACGGAAGGTGGCAGCGTGACAATTGCGGCATTGTTGGGCTTCGGCAGTTCCTCTCTTGCCGCAAACGAGACGGTAGAATTAGAATTGGTTGATTGGATAGGACCGGCGATTACTTGTGCGATGGCGTACGCTTTGTATAATGTTTTCATAAAACATGGATCGGATACTATGAATCCTGTTCTTGGCGGGGTCATTTTGCAAATCGTTGCCATGATTCTGGGTTCATCTTTTCTGGGCATTCTTCTTCGCGCCGGTTTTTCTGAGATCTTACATTACGACATAAAAGGTATTTTCTGGGCGTGTATGGCCGGCTTTTCGGTTGGGACTGCGGAAATATTGAGTTTTTACGTCTCATCTCTCGGCGTTCCCGTCTCCATTTCGACTTCGACCGTTGTAGGCGGGTCGGTCGTTTTGGGCTCATTAATAGGCTGGATTGCTCTTGGAGATATAATTACCTTTGGTTCTGGTTTCGGCGTTCTTTTTGTTTTATGTGGCGTTATTTCGGTTGCTATGGATGCGGGCGATCACGATGAGGATGAAGTTATATCGGACGATGGTGCCAACGTGTCGAGTAAAACAATCGGCGGAGATGGAACTGTAAACCAGTACAATGATTTCTTTAAAAAGGTACTGGATCGAGAAAAGCAGGAAAGCCCAGAGCAAGGTAAAGGCACGGACGCGATCATGAATCCTGCTGCGTTGGAGAAGAAGAACAATCGATATATTCCCGCGATAGATTCAATTAACGAGGAAGGTTCCGTGCATCGTCCAACTTCTCCGATGCTTGCTCGCTTTCTCGTTGGTACGGACCCGCTTGCCGCAGAAAACTTGGAAGACTACTACTTCGGGAAACCGTTTGCTGGATTGAGTTCGGACAGTGAAACCGACTCATCGAGAAGGTGATCGTTCAGATTGTCGTGAATAGGGGGTAAATCAGAGTCAAGTTCATAATAAAATGTACACATAAATAGTAGAAAACGTGCACAGATTGCAGCACGGTCACGTTGTATATAATAAAGTATTTTCAAAATTCATCAATTTCCATATGGCGTTTTCTTGTCTCTTGCGAGTTTGAGAAGGACTTCCCCATTTTGTGCTGTGTGCTGAGTCTCCCTCCCCCTGACTTTTCTCGATCTCTCTTCTTTCAAAAAATTTCAAAAAACCTCTTCTTGCATGCAAACGTCTCTCGTCACAAAAAAAAAACTCTCCCCCTCTGTTTTTCTTCTTCTTCTTCAGAGTGTCGTCTCTCGCTCTGGTGATCCTTCTTCTTCTTCTGTCGTTGAGTAGTTTTAATAGTGCCTTCATTTTCTCACGTTTGAGAAGACGGAAAGAGTGTTCTTCGAGTAATACGCACACGTATATTTAAAAGCGCTGAGGCTGTTTTTGCTTCTTCTTCTTCTTGGATACTAATAATACTACTAAGATGATGATGATGAAAATGATGATGAGCCAACACCACCACGAACAAGTTTCGTCTCAAACCACAAAGTTCAAATCATTTTTGAACAACAACGCATCGAAAGAGTTGAGAAGATCACCCACAAAAGTAGTAAACAGATTAAGTAAGAAAAAGAACGAGCACAACAACAGAAGAAAACAACATCACGCTAGAAGAAGAGATGTGACGAGAGCGTGCGGGATCATCGGCGTGATGACGCACGAGAACAAAGTTTCCGCGGAGTTATACGAAGGGTTACTGATGCTCCAACACAGAGGGCAGGACTCGGCGGGGATGGTCACCTCGGACGGAAGTCGATTTAAAGAGAAGAAAGATAACGGGTTAGTGAAAGACGTTTTTGATAAAAGGACGATGAACTATTTAGACGGGAACATCGGGTTAGGACACGTGAGGTATCCTACGCAAGGCGGTTTATCCGCGACGGAGGCGCAACCGTTTTTCGTCAACTCGCCGCTCGGGATTTATTTAATCCATAACGGAAACTTGACCAACACGGACGAGTTACGATTGAGGCATTTGAACGCGAGACACATGAGAACGAATTCGGATTCGGAGGTTTTGTTAAACGTCTTCGCGGAAGATTTACAGAGAGAAATTAATTTGCACCCGCTGAGAGACCCGCACGTGCAAATGTTTGACGCGGTGACGCAAACGATACAAAAAGTAAGAGGGTCGTATTCAGTGATTTCTTTGGTCAACGACGTCGGTTTATTCGCGTTCAGAGATCCGAACGGGATTCGTCCGTTGGTTTTAGGTCAAAGAGTGAACAAAGATGGGAAGGATGAGTGGTGCGTGGCGTCGGAAGACGCGGCGTTTGGACCGCTCGGCTTTAAATTTGTCCGAGACGTGAACCCGGGGGAAGCGATTATCATCACCAACGACGGGAAGATGGTGTCCAGACAGTGCGTGGCCGGGGACGCGTGTCCGTGCATTTTCGAGTACATTTATTTGGCCAGGCCAGATTCTACCATGAATGGTATTTCGGTATACGAATTCCAACTGGATTTAGGTCGAAGATTGGCGCAACACATCACCGAGCGAGGGTGGGACATCGACGTCGTCGTCCCTGTTCCAGACGGGAGTCGCCCGTCTGCGATTGAAATCGCGAGCGCGTTGAATTTACCCTACCGAGAAGGTTTAGTCAAGAACCGATACGTCGGGAGAACGTTCATTATGCCAGATCAAAGAACGAGAGAGTTATCGGTGAGACGAAAATTAAACGCCATGCGATCGGTGTTCAACGGGAAAAAAGTTTTGTTGGTGGACGACTCGATCGTTCGCGGGACGACGATGAACCAAATCGTAAACATGGTTCGAGACGCCGGGGCGAGTAAAGTGTATTTGGCATCGTCTGCACCTCCAGTGCGACACCCAAACGTGTACGGCGTCGACATGCCGTCTCGCGAAGAGTTTGTCGCGAACCAACGAACGGAAGAGGAAGTGTGCGAAGTCTTAGCCGCGGACGGGTTGATTTACCAAACCGTGGAGGATTTGTTACAAGCCGGTAAGACCATGAACCCAAACATTAGCCGATTCGATGCGTCCTGTTTCGATGGCGACTACATCACGGGCGACATCGACGAAGAGTATTTGGAGGATTTGTTAGCCGATCGAGGTTTAGGCAAAGTCGGCGCGGTTAAAAGCCTTTGATTTTTATGAAGAAGAAGAAGGAAAGAGAGAGAGAGAAAGAGAGAGAAAGAAAGAAAGAGAGAGAGAAATGTGCGATTATATACAAACCGTTTCGTGTTTATTATATATATTATACAATCTATATTGAAGCGTAGGTAAAATCTTCTCTCCCTCCTAATAGCTCTTCTCTCTAACTTTTGATCTCCTGCAAGACCTGTAACACGTCCTCCGCTCTCGATCTCGTAAACGCGCCGCCTCTCTCCATTTCGATGTACTCCACGATACCGTCTTTTACGATCATCGCGTATCGTCTACTTCGCACTCCTAAGCCTTTATCCATCAAATCGAGTTCGCACCCTAACTTTCTCGTAAAGTCGCCGCTACCGTCGCCGCACATCAGCACGGGAGCGGCGCCGACAGCCTTCCCCCACGCGTCCATGACGAACGCGTCGTTCACGGACACGCACGCGATAAGATCGCACCCGGCTTGTTTCATTTTCGCGGCTAAGTCGATAAACCCTGGTAAATGCTTATTCGTGCACGTGGGTAAGAACGCCCCGGGCACGGCGAACACGACGATCGTTTTTCCTTTCGAGCATAACTGAGACGTCTCGATCGATTGTAAGTTGCCTTCGTGATCGAAATATTGCAAGGAAGAAGTTGGAATCCGGTCGCCTTTTTTAATCAATTGTTGATGGTGTTCACGTTCGTGTTGTTGTTGTTGTTGTTGTTTATCTTCTCGTTCGTTCGGGTACGCGACGGCTTTGGTGGAGACATCGAACACACGTCGAGAAGACGTTCTCGTCGTTTTTGTCGTCGTCAAATGCGGCGGCGACGAAAGGAAGGGACGACGACCCTTCGTCGGACGCTTTTTTTCATCCGGTGACGTAAATGTTTTTCCTCCGTCTGCTCCACAACAACAAAAACAAAGAGAAGAACAACATTGTTGTTGTTGTTGTCGTCGTCTTCTTCCAACATCATCTCCTTCTTCTCGTCCTCTTAAACGTAAACCTGTTGTAATTCTCGTCGTCACGCCTCGAGCCGTCGTCGGCAGAGAAGCAACGACAGAAAACATTCGTTTGTTTGTTTTTTTTTGATGAAAGGGCTGCTCTGTCTCTCTTTTTTTGACGCAAACTGTGAGATCTTTTTTTTTGCTCTTTTTTGCTTTTTTTTTTGTGGGTTTGTCAAACAAAATCATCGTTACATTTATACACTGAACGCGCGTTGTCTCTTTTGTGGTTCACTTCTTTTCAAGAATACTACTACTAATAACAATAATAAGAAGAAGAATTAAAAGTCGTAGGAATACACTCTTCGACTTCGATTCAGGCGACGACGACGATTCAAACGACGAGGATCAGAGAGAAGAGAGAGATGTTTTATTCTTCCGAGGAAGAAGAGAAAGACGGACTTTTGATTCGAGATGTTGAAAAGAAGAAGAAGAACATTTCTTCTTCTTCTTCTTCGATGACGATGACGACCACGATGTTCGTTTTGGTTTTACTCTTCGTCACGTATGCTACTACGACTACTAGGACGAGTACTGCTACTACTGCTGCTCTCGAGAGGCCGAGGGTAAGAAGCCTGAGTGATGTTGATGCATTCGTCGCTGCTGGGAACGCGGGGGTGGATGCTTCAGGACAGGCTCTTAATACTAATACTAATACTAAAAATAAGAAGAAGAAAGCGACGATATCAAAGACATCAAAAGAAATGAATAATAATAATAATAATAAAGA
>Ga0255769_10006185_pt1 | contig 10955 bp, 11 predicted proteins | sample 041ome_9_FD_179637 | JGI IMG/M metagenome (GOLD analysis project Ga0255769, IMG submission 179637) | Coastal salt marsh microbial communities from the Groves Creek Marsh, Skidaway Island, Georgia - 041413US metaG (version 2) | ecosystem: Environmental > Aquatic > Marine > Intertidal zone > Salt... | reverse complement strand
GTCGTATTGAGCTAAAAGATTTTTTCTTATCTGCTTTAACTTCTCAAAGCTTCTTGCTACTAAGATAAGATTATGTCCTTTACTAGCTAATCCTTTTGCAGTCTCGTAACCAATTCCTGCTGATGCTCCAGTAATAATTGTATAAGGCATTATTTTGCTTGATCAATAATATAATCAAAAATGTCTGATAGTCTATTTTCATTATCTAACATTAATTTTTTTAGATGTTTATTTGCTTCGTTTCTATGTTCATAACAGTAAGAAAGAGCTTTCTCTTTCGTTATATAATTTAGAATATTGCAAGCATCTTGGTCCTGATCTTGATCTATTAAATCATCAATAATTTGAAATGTTTTTCCTAATAATAGGCCATAGTGCTTTGCAATTTTTATTCTTTTCTTATCGCAAATAATCATAAATGGAGCAGCTACACTAAATTCAAATAATTTAGCTGTTTTTAATTCATGGATATATAATATATTATTTAGATTAGTCTTTTTTGTCTGAGAAAGAAGATCCATAGATTGTCCACCTGCAAGCCCTTTAGACCCTGATGCACGAGATAACTCGCTGGATAACACGGAAGAATATTTACTAGATAGCAACTCAAATGATAGAGTAAGTAAACCATTTCCAGATAGAATTGCTTGGGCTTCGTTGAATTTTTTATGTGTAGAAAGCTTGTCTCTTCTATAATCATCATTATCCATTGATGGCAAATCATCATGTACTAATGAATAGGAGTGCATTAGTTCAATTGATAACATTGCATTAATATAATCATGTTTTTTTAACTTAATACCTTTGGATGTTTCCTGAAAAATAATTGGCCTAAGTCTCTTACCCCCATTATTAATGCTATACCACATTGCTCTATGCATGAGGCTGTTACTTTTATATTGATCAAAGAATAATTTTAAATCTTTATTAAAAGCATTCTGACTATTTTTTATGTATTGTTTAATTTCCATTAATCAGTTTATTATGACAGAAAGAGATATATTTATGAAAAATAAAAAGATTTTATACTTTTTAATAGTTACAACTATTATAAGTTTGTTTACATCTAATTTAGATGTAATAGAAGATTATGTAACAGAGAATATAAATTTTTTAATAACATATTACTTTGAGCATACTTATTTATTTTTATTAGTTTATTTTTTTGTATATATATTGCTTACAGCATTTTCTATTCCTATAGCTCTGGTTCTTGGATTAGGTGCAGGATTTATAATGGAGTTATATCAAGCAATAATCCTAGTTTCATTTGCATCATCTATAGGTGCGACTCTAGCTATGCTACTTGCGCGATATTTTTTTTATAATCTTATAAATACAAGATTCCATAAAGAAATCAGCATAATTAATAATGAATTTGATAATAATGGAAACTATTACCTATTTGCATTGAGAATGGCTCCTATTTTTCCTTTTTTTATAATTAATGCTGTATTTGGGTTAACAAAAATAAAAATATGGGCATTTTACGTGATTAGCCAAATTGGAATGCTTCCTGGGACTGTATTAATCATTATTATTGGAAATGAATTAAATGAATTAGTTATATCAAATAGTTATATTAGTCTAGATTTATTAATATATCTTAGTTTGTTAGGAGTTATCCCCTTAACTTATAAAAAATTATTTCAGAAATAGTTACAGTCTTCCTGAATTATTCTCCTAGTTTATCTTTAGGGAATAAATCAATTTTAGCTCAAGGTCATTTATTTAATTTAAGGTCATCATATATATTCTGTACAGGTAACAATGCTTCATCTAAATCTGTATTTTTAATTTTGATATGTAATATTTAATCTAATAAACTTAGAAGGTATTTGCCATAATTGCTTTTTTTAAGTTTTTCACCTAATGATTCCAGTGCCTCAGCTGATATATACCCTTTATTGAATGCAATTTCTTCAGGGCAACCAATCTTTTGCCCATTACTTTTTTCAATATTATAAACAAAATTACTAGCATCCATGTATGATTGATTAGTGCCTGCATCCATCCATGTAAAACCTCTTCCAAGGATCTCGCTGTACAAATTACCAGATTTCATATACTCAATATTTACATCAGTAATTTCTAATTCACCTCTTCTAGACGGCTTAATACCTTTAGCTATATAGGGTGCATTGGAGTCATAAAAATATAACCCTGTAACAGCTAGATTTGAAGATGGCTTTTTGGGTTTTTCCTCTAAACTTGTTACTTTTCTTTGGCTATCAAGTGAACATACTCCAAACCTTTCGGGATCAGGAACTTCATATGCAAACAACGTATTATTATCAGATAAGTTAGCGTTTATTAATTTATCAGAAAATTCACTCCCATAAAAAATATTGTCAGCAAGCATTAGAGCTGAAGGGTTATTCTGAAGAAATCTTTCTCCTATTATAAGTGCCTGAGCTATTCCCTCTGGTTTTGGTTGTATGTCAAATGATAAATTTATACCCCATTTACTCCCATCACCTAAAAGCCTTTGGAAAATATTCTTATCTTCAGGTGTTGATATAAGTAATATATCTTTTACTCCTGATAACATTAAAGTACTAATTGAATAATAGATCATAGGTTTGTCGTAGACTGGCAACATACACTTGGTTGTTGCTAAAGTTAGTGGGTATAACCTGGTTCCGTTTCCGCCAGCAAGTATTATTCCTTTTCTATTCATACGGAGCTATCGATGCTATCACACGATTCAAGCATAACTAATATAAAATCGGATGCTATGAACTTGTTGGGGTCAATAATTAAAATTTTATTCATATGTTATGTAATTTGTAAATAGTAACTAATGCTAGCATATTTATTATTTTGATAAGATTAATTTGTAAAAAAAATTATTGTTAATTATCATATTTGAAAGTATTAGAATTGCCGGAAAGTGGAATCGAACCACTGGCCTTCGCGTTACGAATGCGATGCTCTACCAACTGAGCTATTCCGGCTTAAAACTATCTTAAGACAACTGATTATAATATGATACGGAATTAAGTATGAAAATTTTATTGAATAATAAGAGTACTTTGCTAGATGATGGATTAACCATTAAAAGATTACTAGATAAAATTAACATACAACATAAATACTTTGCGGTTGAGGTAAATCAACAAATCATACCCAAATCTAATCATGAATCGTTCCTTATAAAAGAAGGTGATAAAATAGAAATTGTCACAGCTATTGGTGGCGGATAATGAAAAAACTTATTGTAGATAATAAAGAATACAAATCTCGCTTGATACTTGGGACAGGAAAGTATAAAGATTTTAGCGAGACAAAAGCTGCCATAGAGTCTAGTGCATGTGAAATAGTAACAGTAGCAATTAGAAGGATGAATATTGGCCAAGATGAAAATTCTCAAAACCTTCTTAATTTTATTTCTCCGGAGGAATATACAATTTTGCCAAATACTGCTGGCTGTTACACTGCAAAAGATGCTGTGCGTACATGTGAAATTGCAAGTGAGTTGCTAGAGGGAAGAAAATTAGTAAAACTAGAGGTTTTAAGCCAAAATAAAAATCTCTATCCTAATATCATTGAAACACTAAAAGCTTCAGAGATACTTATAAAAAAAGGTTTTAAAGTTATGGTTTACACCACTGATGATCCAATAGTTGCAAAAGAGCTAGAAAATATTGGTTGTGAGTGTATCATGCCTCTCGGCTCTGCGATAGGCTCGGGCCTTGGCATAATTAATGAATTTAATATCAGAGAAATAATTGAAAATTCGAATGTCCCTATAATAGTTGATGCTGGAGTAGGGACAGCAAGTGATGCTTGCATAGCAATGGAACTTGGCTGTGATGGTGTCTTGATGAACACTGCTGTAGCCTCCGCTAAAAATCCTATTCTAATGGCCAATGCAATGAAAAATGCAGTCGAGGCAGGGAGAGATGCATATCTTGCAGGTCGAATGGAAAAAAAACAGTATGGAACTGCGTCATCCCCATCCGAGGGTTTAATCACTAATGATTAGGCCGGTATTTTACAAATCATTTAGATCAAGAAATTTTAATCAGTTAGAAGAAACAAATAGGTCATTAGATTTAACTAATCTTTCACAAAAAAATCTTGTTATAGATATTGGTTTTGGAACCGGTGAATCTACTATTGCTCTCAGTAGTATGTTTATTGATGATATTGTTTGTGGAATTGAATGTTATAAACCAGGTGTAAAAAAACTTATAGATAATAATATTAATGTTAAGTATGGTGATGCCCTAGAAATAATAGAATCAATAAGCCCGAAGTCTGTTTCAAAGATATATATGTTGTTTCCAGATCCTTGGCAAAAAATTAAACATAGAAAAAGAAGATTGCTTAATGACTATTCTTTTTCAATAATTGATAAAATTCTCATAAATGGTGGACTCTTTCATTTTGCAACAGATAATATCAACTATGCTTTTCAAGCAAAAGAAATAATAAATAATAAAGCATCTCAAAATGTCAATTTCTCAAGCAATAGAGGGTTGAGGCCTATAACTAAATATGAAATTAAAGCAAAGGATAAAAAAAACTTTGTTTTTGATTTAATTTATATTAAGAGGTGACTGATTTTTTTCTATAATTAATGACAATAAAAATCCAAATATTATGCCAGTCCATATATGAGTATTGATACCTGAAAAAATTTCAATAGATAAAATAGGAAATATTAGTGTACTTAGAAATGTTGCCCAACAAACCAATCCTTTATTTTTATCTCTGTCTAATAGTTCTCTCATTTTTTTAACTTTTATTAATGGCACGACTGCAAATATAACAATAATCCCTAATGTTGCTGTAGGGAGATCGAATAATAGAGGTGTGGCATATAATAGTGTCAACATTACGATTAAAGTTGTTGTAATCGAAGATACCGGGCTATAAGAGCCAACAGATTCATTAACTGCAGATCTAGAAAATGAACCTGATACTGGATACGCACCAGATATGCTAGATGCTATATTGCCCAATCCTTGTCCAAATAATTCTTGATTAGAGTTAACTGGAGTAGGATATTTATATAGTTCAACACCCTTTGAATTCTTAACTGCTTCTTTTTGCTCGAGTTGACGTGCTATAGCAATAGCTTCCATGAATCCAACAAAACTTATGATTACTGTATGTATTACAAACATAAAAATAAGATTAGGATTAAGGTCAAACCCTTTAAATGAAAAACTAGGCAAACCATCAGGAATGCTTCCAACGACAGGACCATTGTAGTCGTAGTTTTTTGACAATAGTATAGTGACAACTACAGCTGTAAGCACGGCGATGTTACCTAAAAACTGGTATCTTGTAAGTTTATTTTTAAATATATATAAAATTATCAGTGCTATAAATGACATAGAAACTGCATATAAATTAATTGGGGTGCTATCTAGAAAATTATTAATAGTAAGTAAGTCAGAGAGAGATACTTTACTTAAACCAAAGACCTTACTTAACTGAGAACCTGCTATAATCAACGCAGCCGCCGAAGTAAACCCTAGAATCACATGTTCTTTTAATACTACATCAATTAATGTCCCAACTTTGGCCAAAGAAAGCGTGATTTGAAATATTCCTACACTAAGCGCTAACATAATTGCAAGAGGCACATAAAGACTACTATCTCCTGAAGATAATGATGTTACTGCTACAGCTGTAAGTAAGCTAACCATTGCTACAGGGCCTGTAGCAAGATATCTTGATGAACCAAAAAAAGCAGCAATTGCTACGGGTATAAAAGATGCATAAAGACCATAGACTGGATCTAGATTTGCAAGTGTGGCGTAGGCCATCGATTGTGGAATGATTATCATAGCTATAGTAGTGCCGGCTATAATATCTCGAGTTAAATAATCTTTTTTAGATATGGCATCAGGAAGCCAAGATGTAAAATTGAAAAATAAAGATTGAATGTATAGTAAGTAGTTAATTTCTGAACCTCATGGGTTTATTAAATGTGCCTATAGTATAAACATAAACGGTTATTTACAAGGACATTTAACTAACATGTTAATCAATTTATCTAAATATAGTCTATAATATAAATGTCTACACATGAGTTAACTCAACTTAATTTTGTAGAAAATGCAGGTCCATAAATAATGAAAATCAGACATTAGAAATTATTGAAGTACAAACAGGAGAAAAGTTGTCAGAAAAAGATATTATAAGATATCAAGACATTTATGGTAGATTAAAAGAAGATAAAAAATGAAATACAGAAAACTTGCTAATACTAATTTAGATGTAAGTGTGATTTGTCTAGGCACTATGACTTATGGTGAGCAAAATACTGAATCTGAAGCACATGAACAATTAGACTATTCTATTGCGAATGGTATCAACTTAATTGATACCGCAGAAATGTATGCCATTCCACCCAAAGAAGAAACTCAAGGTTTAACTGAAAAAATTATTGGAACATGGTTGGCTAAAAGAAAAGATAGAGAAAAGATTTATGTTGCTACAAAAGTTGCAGGACCTGGTATGGAATACTTAAGAGGAGGTTCGCGCCTTGATAAAAAACAGATTTTCCAAGCTGTAGATGATTCGCTTAAAAGATTACAAACGGATTACATAGATCTATATCAAGTACATTGGCCAGAGAGAAAATCGAACTATTTTGGCAGATTAGGATATGAATATTCAGATGAGATGGGTGTGTCAATAGAGGAAACATTAGAGGCTATGACTGATCTGGTTAAATCCGGAAGAGTTCGTTATATTGGAATTTCTAATGAAACGCCATGGGGAACAAGTAGATATCTAAATATTGCAAAAGAAAAATCTATGGAAAAAATTGTAACCATACAAAATCCATATTCACTACTAAATAGAATTTATGAAGTTGGTTTAGCTGAAATCTCTCAACATGAAAATGTAGGTCTACTCGCATATTCACCTCTTGGATTTGGTCAACTCACAGGCAAATATATTAATAGGACAGATAAGAATTCAAGACTTGGATTATTTGGTGATTGGTTTACTCGTTATAGTAATGAAGAGTGTTTAGGAGCAGTCAAAAAATACTTAAAGATAGCTGATAAATACAATTTATCATTAACTCATCTAGCATTGGCATTTGTAAATACTAGACCTTTTGTAACATCAAATATTATTGGTGCTACAACTATGGAACAACTCAAAGAAAATATAGATTCTGTAAATATAGAGATTACAGAAACTATGCTAGAGGATATTAATCAAGTCCATTCTTCTCAACCAAACCCAGCTCCATAGGGTATGTAAAAAATAATATTATAAGAAGTGCTTTTGAATCTTATTTTTTGAAATTAACTGATCAGCATTGTATGGAAGCGATATAGTTTCAATTACAACAGTGCCTGGTTTTATTAAAAAAGAGTCTTTAGACCAAAACTTTCCTGCGTTATGATTAATAATTATAGATGGAAGCTTTAATGCATCTAGTATTCTTAAAACGCCTTTTTTGATTTCAATATTTTTTCCGTAATTTACTCTTGTTCCCTCAGGAAATATTATGAGAGTTCTGTCATTGTCGATATGTTCATCACAAGCTTTCATGATTTTTTTAAGAGAAGATACCCCGTCTGATCGATTTATTGAAATATTCTTCAATAAATATAAACACCAGCCAAAAAGCGGAATCATTAAGAGTTCTCTTTTTAATATAAAAATTGGACGCTTGATATATGCAGCAAGAAATATAGTCTCCCATGCAGACTGGTGCCTAGAAATTACTATACTATGTGTATTAATATCAGGGCCATTTGTTTCATAGTTGAGTGAGCAGATATTTTTAAGAATAAATAGATTATACCGACACCATAATTTACTGATGTAAAGACAAGTAGGATAGGAGATAATTCCAAATAAAAAGGCAATTGGACCCAAAAGTAATACAGATAAAATAAGATTTATCCAAAAAATAAGAGAGTTAAATATTAAGAATAAATTGTTTATCATATTCTATAACAAATTGTGTGGCATGGTATAAGTCGTCAAATAATTCAATATTTGGCATTTCTTCACTAATTTTTTTACCATTACCTGTCAAGACTCCTAAAGGATTACAACCAGATGATAATGCGGCTTTCATGTCTCTTGGAGAATCTCCAATTGAAAATACCTCAGATAAATTTATGTTCAACCTTTCTGCTATATCTAAGTACATTCCTGGATTAGGTTTTCTAAATTGAGTTTTATGATCTGGATGATCATAACAATAATATGTGACAAATATATTGCCTGAATATTTTTTACATAGATTTATTAGCTTCTTATGAATTTCAAGATGATTATGATATTTTATGATCCCTCTGCTTACACCAGACTGATTAGAGATTATTATAATTTTATAATCATATTTAGATAGCAACGAGATTGCTTCTAAACTTTTTGGGATAGGTTCCCACTCATCAACAGTTTTTATGTATGAGGATGAATCATAATTGATAACACCATCCCTGTCTAAAATAATGTATTTATCACTATGCATCGGAATAATAGTCTGAAAAATATTTATCAATTTTGTCCAGAGATATTGATTCTTGATTCATAGTATCTCTGTCACGGATAGTAATTGTATTCTTCTCGAGCGAATCAAAATCAACTGTCAAACATAATGGTGTGCCAACTTCATCATGTTTTCTGTAACTTTTGCCAATATTTCCAGTATTCTCAACAACCACCCTTCCAAACTGATATTTCTGTAAGCGGTTTTTTACCTCATGAGCTTTATTCACTAAATTTTCGTTATTTCTTTTTAATGGAATAACAGCAGCTTTAATTGGTGATAAATGTTTTTTCAATTTTAAAACGATTCGGGTTTTCCCATCTCCTAGATCTTCATTTGTGAAAGCCTCATTTAAAACTGCTAAAACTCCTCTATCAACGCCGGCAGATGGTTCTATAATATATGGCACTATCCATTCTTTATTTTCATTTTGAACAGCTAATCTAGAATTTGATTTATTATTATCTTTGACATTTGCTTTGATGTTCAAGCTGTCTTGGTTTTTTGTATGTGAGCCTAAATCAAAATCAGTTCTATTCGCAATACCCTCCAATTCTTCATCTCCATGAGGAAAGGAATACATAATATCAGCTGTAGCTTTTGAATAGTGAGCTAGGTCATCGCCAGTGATATTAAGTACATTCAGTTTATCTTTAGGAATACCTTGTTCAATCCACCATTTAGTTCTCATTTCTACCCAAGATTTGTGCCAATTATCATCATCACCAGGTAAGACAAAAAATTCTAATTCCATTTGTTCAAATTCTCTAACTCTAAAAATAAAGTTCCTTGGCGTAATTTCATTTCTAAAAGATTTTCCTATTTGAGCAATTCCAAAAGGAAGTGTTCTGGATGTTGAATCAATTATATTTTTAAAATTAACAAAAATTTGTTGTGCAGTTTCAGGTCTTAGATATGCATATGAGGATTCATCTGTAACAGGGCCAACAGAAGTCTTAAACATTAAATTAAATGGTCTTGGCTCTGTAAGATCTTGAGAACCGCATTTGGGACATTTATCATCTATTTGATCTGCTCTCCATCTTGCTTTACATGATTTACAGTCAATCATGGGGTCGGTAAATGTATCCTCGTGTCCAGAAAACTTCAAAACGTCAGGATGAGTTAAAATTGACGAATCTAAGCCCTCCACATCATCCCTGTCATAAACAATAGATTTCCACCAGGCACTTTTTAAATTATTTTTTAACTCCACACCCAGAGGGCCATAGTCATACATGCCCTGAAGGCCGCCATAGATTTCGGAAGATTGAAATATAAAACCTCGTCTTTTACAGAGGGCTACAATGTCTTCCATGGTGTGATGTGTCAATTTAGCTCCTTATGAATAATGAAATTATACTTCTATAAAGAGATAAGACATATATTTTTTATATTTTTTTAACATCAGACTGTAATAATATAGTGCACTATTATTATGCATATGCACTATTTATGATCATTTATTGCATTATTATAAATCATTTTATGCTATCGTAATGAATACTGTAGATATATATTATTAGCAAAGTTGGCATGATATGTGCACTAATATATGTGCGAATAAAAACACTAGTGAGGAATAAAATGAGCGCAAATGACATAAAGAAATTGGTTGATGAGAAAGAAGCCAAATTCATAGACTATAGGTTTACCAATACTCAAGGTAAAGAACAACACGTTACTGTAACAGCCACCGATGAAGGTATAGCTACAGATTGTGAAGAAGGAAAAATGTTTGATGGATCATCCATTGCTGGCTGGAAAGATATCAATGAGTCTGACATGATACTTATGCCGGACACATCAACAGCTTTTGCAGATCCATTTTTTGATGAACCAACGATTAATGTAACGTGTGATGTAATTGAACCTGAAGATGGTTCAACATATGAAAAAGATCCTAGAGGTATTGCTAAGAAAGCCGAAAAATTTCTTTCAGAATCTGGCATTGCAGATACAGCCTACTTTGGTCCTGAAAACGAATTCTTTGTATTTGATGATGTTAAGTTTGAAGATAAAACAGGAAGTTGTTTTTTTAAAGTAGATTCTACCGAAGCTTGCTGGAACAGTGGCAAGAATTATGATGATGGTAATATGGGACATAGACCTGTAGTTAAAGGCGGTTATTTCCCAGTTCCACCTGTGGATGCACTTCAGGATTGTAGATCTGCGATGATTACAACACTGCATGAGGTAGGTGTCCAATGTGAAGTTCATCATCATGAAGTAGCAACAGCTGGTCAGTGTGAAATTGGAACACTATTCAATACGCTTGTTAAAAAAGCAGATGAAGTTCAAAAATTTAAATATGTTGTACAAAATGTAGCGCATGCATTTGGAAAAACAGCAACCTTCATGCCAAAGCCTGTTGTTGGTGATAATGGCTCAGGTATGCATGTTCATCAGTCCCTTGCTAAAGATGGAAAAAATATCTTTGCTGGTGATTTATATGGGAATATGTCACAAG
>Ga0255769_10006184_pt1 | contig 10957 bp, 9 predicted proteins | sample 041ome_9_FD_179637 | JGI IMG/M metagenome (GOLD analysis project Ga0255769, IMG submission 179637) | Coastal salt marsh microbial communities from the Groves Creek Marsh, Skidaway Island, Georgia - 041413US metaG (version 2) | ecosystem: Environmental > Aquatic > Marine > Intertidal zone > Salt... | reverse complement strand
CCTCGCACTTCGCGTGGCCGACGAAAGGACAGTAATACCCTTTGTATTTTGGATTCTCCTCAGTAGTAGTAAACGCCTCCTTTACTTCTGCTTTTTCCTCGTCTCTATCCTCGTCGTCGGAGAAAGTGGATGCTGTTGTACTCAACATTTTTTCGAGCGCGCCGTTTACCGCGGGATCGAGCGCGAACGGGAACCCAGTCTTCGAGTCGCTCGTGGTGAAATGTCGACTGACGTGCACTTTCGGGACGACGATATCGCCACCGTCCTCTTTCTGGACGATATCGTCCGAACAAGAAACACCATTATTCGTCAAAGTCGTCGTCAAAATTGCCGCTCCGAGGATGAATGTGACCAAAAATCGCATCCTCGTCGTCGTCCGTGCAAAGGAAACGAATCCTCTTCTCCGCGTTCCATTCTCTGCGCGTAAAAAGCGCATCATCTCCTCCCGATGATGCGAATACTAAACGAAGACTAAATACGCGCGCAAAAGCAGAGAGAGGAGGAGAAAAAGAGTGGTGTGTTAAAACTTTAGTCTCTCTCTTTCTCTCTTTAACTCTCTTTAATAACGCTCTTTGTTCTCGTCAAACGCCACTCCCGTTTGCGCGAGAGAAAAACAACAACTCTCTTACGTTTTCTTTTTGACGAACGTTTCCCCCAAAGGTGATCTCTGCATCGAAAACACTTTCACATACTACTCGTACTTGCGAAAGAGAGACGAACACTTACTTCTCCTCGACAGAGCGCAGAGAACAACACAGAAGGACTCTTTTTCTTTAGCAGTGTGATACGCGTCTTTTCTTTTGACGGGAAAATTCAGCTAAAAGTCAATCGATATTTGTTCAATACATATTCGAAAAGCAAGCGCAGAGCGAGTCAAAGTGTTTCCAATCGATTGGACGATTCGTACGCGCGATGATGATGGCCGCGCAAGCCGCGCAGACACAGCAACAAACGAGCACGACTTCGAACAACAACAACGCTTCATCAAATAACCAAGCGTTAAAAATGGAACACCTAGTCGCGAGCTTACAAGACCCAGAAACGAGAGAAAACGCCTTGTTAGACATCAGCAAACGAAGAGATCTGTTCGTCGATCTCGCCCCGGTGCTGTGGCACAGCTACGGCGTCGTCCCGGCGTTGTTGCAAGAAATCGTCTCCATTTATCCTCTCTTATCGCCACCGTCGTTGACGAATCACGCGTCGAACAGAGTGTGCAACGCGTTAGCTTTACTGCAGTGCGTGGCGTCGCATCCGGACACGCGAGCGCAGTTTTTAAACGCGCACGTGCCGTTGTTCTTGTACCCGTTTTTGAACACGGTGAGCAAAACGAGACCGTTCGAGTATTTACGGTTGACGTCGTTAGGGGTGATCGGCGCGTTGGTGAAAGTGGACGACACGGAGGTGATTAATTTCTTACTGAGCACGGAGATAATCCCGTTATGTTTACGAACGATGGAGTTAGGGTCGGAGCTGTCGAAAACGGTGGCGACGTTTATCGTGCAGAAAATTTTATCGGACGAAGTCGGGTTGGCGTACACGTGCGCGACGGCGGAGAGGTGCTACGCGGTTGGGTCGGTGTTAGGGGGGATGGTCGCGCAGTTGGCGGAACAACCGAGCGCGAGGTTGTTGAAGCACATCGTGAGGTGTTACTTACGGTTGAGCGATAATCCGAGAGCGGCGGAGTGTTTGAGGAGGTGCTTTCCGGATCAGTTGAGAGATCCGGCGTTTACCGCGCATCTGAAGGACGACGCGGCGACGCAAAAGTGGTTGGGACAATTGTTGGTGCAACTCGGGTATTCGTTGTAGTAGTCGTGGGAAGAGGTATATATATCCATAGCCTTTTGTATACCTTTTGTATATCATTTTTCTTCGAGTATAAAATATTATTAAAAGTAGTTCAATACTATCAACAACAACAACAACTCTTTGCGGCGAGCGAGCGAGCGAGCGAGCGTCTAAACTGATCTCTTCTTCTTCTTTTTCTTTTTCTTTAACTTCCGGTTATTCTGCTTTTTACGACCGTACGGATCCGTGCGATTTTATCTTTACCAGCGACCATACCGTTGACCAAAATTCCAACACCTATTCCAACACCTAAGCACGTTCCCAATCCAACGCCGACGCCAATGCGCACGCCCGCGGAGAACCACGAAAGTTCGTTGGCGTGGGTTTCCGTGGAGGCGTTTGCTTCAGCTCTTCCGCTGACGACACTTTTCATGCCGTCGTCAACGATGGTCATTTGTTGCATCTCGACTAACGCGCGGTTCGTACCGCGAATGCTGTCTTCTTCTTCTTCTTCTTCTTCCGAGATGATATCGCCGGATGAATTGAGTTTTGCTTTCGTGTGATTCCATTCTTTGGTCAATTCCGCGTACTGCGCTCGTATCAGCGCCGTCGTGTCTTGAGCGTAAGCCTTCGAATCGTCGATTTTCCGTAAAATCATGTTTCCAGACGAAGCAACCGCGGAAGGAATTTCTAACGGAATCAGTTCTCGCAAGCAGGAGACTAACTTTGAGTTCTTTTTGTTTCGCATCATCGCCGGTTTCATTATCTTTTCTTCTTTACCGTTGATGTGACTACTACTCTCACTACTATTCGTAGTAGTATTACCACGAACGAGTAGAGTTTTCAAATCGTTCTTTTCGTCGTCGTCGTCGATTTCGTCGTCATCGACGTTGTCGTCCCCGCTGCTATTCGCGAAATCATCTCTTCGATCGACGTTGAATTCGTGCCAAGAGACGGATTTCTCGGAACCCGCGCCTCCTCCTCTTTCCGACGGCGTCGGCGAATGCTCGCGGGAAGAAGAAGAGACGCGTCTTTCATTCGAGCGGGGGATGGCAAAAAATTTCTCCGCGGGCACCTCGCACGACGCTTTCACCGTCGCGTTTTCACCGACGAACGACATTTCCAAGCGGCACGTCTCCTCGTCGCTTTCTCCTCTTCGTTTTCCCCTCGTCGCCGCCTCGGTCGTTATTGCTTTCTTTTCCGTCCGCGACAAAACTTTTTTGCCTTTCTCCTCTTCCTCCTCTTCCTCCTCTCGTTCGTCTTCTTCGCTCTCCACCCGACTCCAAATCGATGCCGCCGCCGCTTCTCCGGCGGCGTTCAACCTTCCTTCGCACACGCGTTTGTTCTCCGCGTTGGTCAAAACAAAACGCAAAGAAGAAGAAGATTTCGTCGCGAATCGAATCTCGTCCATCGCGGCAAAGGCAGCCACGCATGGGACGACAGACACTCCTCCTTTCCCGCCTTTGTTGCTTCTGCCGCGCAACGAAACTCTTTCCAAAGAGACGACGCTCTTCAAGGTGTTGCTTGCGCTGCTCCTCCGACCACCAAATTCGTTCTCCTCCTCCTCCTCCTCGTCTCCGTAAAACGCGAGCGAGAGAAGCGCCTCTCTGTTGGTAAACGTTTCAAAGCCTTCTCCACCTAAAAGTCTTCCCGTGGTCTTCCTCGTTTTCGCATGAGAAGAGTAAGGAGAAGAGAAGAGTTTAATAAACACCGCGGAGTACACGTGGTAGGTTTCCTCGTCTTTCCCTAACGGTATTACCGCTTCTTGAGAAGAAGAAGAAGAAGAAGAAGAAGAAGAAGATAAAGAGAGAGAACTCTCGATATCGAGAGCGCGTTTGTTGCTCCTCTGGTTTCCTCCTCTTCTTTTCTTCTCCTTTGTCTCGAGGAGACGAGGTTGCTCGTCCGCGATGATGGTCTTTGTCTTCTTCTTCTTCGTGTTGGTGTTCTGCATTCTGAATTGGAAAAGTGACGCATTTCCCTAAACTCTGCTATTCTTAAACGCTCTCTTTCTCTCTGCCCAGAAGAACAAACTACACGACGTAAGAATGGAACGACAAAGACGACGAATGCGATGAGTTTTCGTTGTTTGAGCCGTGGTCGCATTCCGAGCGTCTTGAAATCATCATCGTCATCATCGAGAAGAAAACGACAACAATTTCAAAAGAGACCGTCGGTGACTCCAATTGGAGAACAACAACAACAACAACAACAACAACAACAACAAAAGAATCGGCAGTCGGTGACGAAAATCGGAGAGGAATTAAACCTCGTGTACGAACTCGTGGAAAGGAACGGTCGTGGGGCGATCTATTTAGGTTCGAGCAGAATAGATAAAGAGCACGCCCATTTTGCGCGTTCAAAGAGTTTAGCCAAAGCAGTGGCAGTGTTGTTGGAGTGCACGACGTGGTCTGGCATCGGGCCGGGGTTGATGGATGCGGTGACCTTAGGAGGGTTGGAAGCGAACGGGAAAGCGAGCGGTATCTTGATATTAATGGGCGAGAAAGAGGAACGAGACAACATTGAAGGCAAAGTCATGAGAAGGCAGAAGACTCGGAAGCATCCGTACTTGAACGAATCTCAATACGCCACGTGTTCGTTCTTTAGCGCGCGGAAGCACGGACTCGTCGACGCGGGGGTGAGGAACGGGAAAGAGGACACGAAGACGGCGTTCTTTTGCCTTCCCGGCGGTATCGGTACGATGGACGAGTTCGCGGAGATTTTGACTTTATTTCAGTTGCGACGGATCGGGAGCGAAGAGAAGGTTCCGTTTTTGCTCATGAATTACGACGGCGTGTTTGACAAGCTTTTAGAGTTCATCACCGTGTCGTGCGTAGAGCACGGTTTAGTGAATGAAGGAGAAATGGAGGAACATTTGAAAGTGTGTTCCACGAACGAAGAGGCGTTGGAGTATTTAAAGCACTTCTACGCGCTCTAAATTCGTTTTTGGAGTAGTAAATGTTTTAGCTATAGCCGCCGCGAATGTTTCTCATTATGTACATGTTTCTAAGATTACGCATCCCCTCTAATAATATCCCAAATGTTTGGAAAGATTCCAGATTGAGTCCCTACTGGTTTGCTTGTCGAGTACCAGTTAATCAAAAGAGTTCTTCTTTCGCAGCGTGGCGGGATGTCGTCCACGCCGTGGTAACTTTCCTCGCCTACTTTGAACGCGTATCCCGTGTTTGGTTCAAACAAAAACTTCTTCTCGCAAGATGGTAATACTTCCTTTCCTTCGTCGTTGTCTGCGAACGTTTCATATTGTTCTTTCGTATACAAACACGTCCCGAAGAGTTTTTTATTGCTTTCCTCTTCCTCTTCTTTTGGAAAATACAACATCAACGTCACGATTTTTTTCGGTGAATCAGGGTGCGGCCCTAAAGTGAACCCGCCGACGTCCATTTGTATCCGAAAATCCTTCGACCGTGTTTTCTTCTCGACCTCGTCTACCTCTAATTTTCTAAACACCGTCTCCCTCAACCTCTCCGATAACAAAATCTCCTCCGCTTTTGACCACACCTCTACCGTCTTCGTGAAATTCTTAAACGTCTTCTTCATGGCCTCGGGAAGATCGAGTAAACTCCCGACGCGATCGATTTTATATCTTAACTTATGGCTCGTCAATTTTGCCGGCGCTAAAGCTTCTTTCGGTGGGAAATACTCCGTCATTTCTCGATAGAGTTTTCTAGGGAACACGCGACACAAGTGCACGTAACTCGCAAACGGTTTCGAGCGAACTCGAGTGGTTTCGATCGAGCGGAGCACGAAGTCCTTCGCATCCATCTTTTTTTCGTCCTCGTCATCTTCGTTACCATCCTTGTCGTCGTTACATCCAACGAATTCTTTAACCGCTCCTGCTCTTCTTCTTCGGGTGGTCGTTTGTTGCATCTTCGACGGCGACGTCGCCGTCGTCTTTGTTGACGAATAAAATCGAGAATACAACACCAAGGTGACCAATATAAGACAGCAGAGCAACAAACGACGACTAACAACGTGAAAGTTTTTCTTCCTCGTCTCTCCTTTCTTAAGTGCAGATTTTGTCACGAACCACGTCGTCTCGTTTCGTCTGTGCTTCTTTTCGAGCAAGAGCAAGTGCCGTTGGTGCATCAGCGTCGACATCTTTCCTCGCTTTTAAATTCTTCCTCTCCAATTCGTCGATTTTCTTGCTTTTAAATTCTTCCTCTCATCCGCGAATAATGAATGCGCACCACGCGGGCACAAACGGAGAAAAAGAGAAGAGGAAGAGACTCCGCTCCCAAACTCGAGCTCTCTGTTGTGTGCGCGCGTGGAAAGCGCGTATATCTCTTTCTAGAAACGGGTTTCTTTTAGGGGAAGAAAAGAGATTGGAAAACAGTGAGGGAAAATATTCCTCTTATTCAGCTTACCTAATAATATTCCACTGCTTAGTAGTGCGCAAACGCAAAAGGCAAAAAATGCATCTGCTTCCAAAACCCATTTGGAACTTAACTTTAACCATAGAACAACAACAAACGCGAGCTCGTAAGTGTAGAAAAAGATGCGAGCGAGACTTTGACTTTTACACGTATTTTAAACCATTAGACGTATAGTATTACGAATCAGATCTTAAGACGCTTGGCGCGTTTTCCGCCGGCGACGCCTTCTTTCTCCTCCTCCGTTTTTGTGTCCTCGGCTTCGTTGTTCTCGTTGTCCTCTTTTTTCTTGACGACCCCGAACGCGGCGTCGTACTTGTCGGAATACTTCTCCTTCATGTGCTTCTGCATGGCTTGATACGCTTCGTTTTCTTTCTGTTTCATTTTTTGCGCTTCCGTGAGTTCTTTCTTCTTTTTCCCTTTCTTCCCTTTTTCTTCTTCGCCGGTATCTTTATCTTTGTCCTTATCCCTGTCGGTATCGCCATCGTCGTCGTCGTCTATCTCGCCGCCAAATCCGGCGTCAAAACCAGGATAGTACTCGCCGTACGCGTCGTCGTTCATCTCCGCGCGTTCTTCCAATCGCTTACGTTCGTACGCTTCGTCCATTTTTTTAATGTTTTCGTCTGCTTTTCGCGGTCCAGTTTCGAACTCCTCAAGCAGCGCTTCGCCGTCGAACAACTTTGTTCTCGACTCTTTCTTTGCTGCTGTCGTCGTTGCTTCTTTTTTGCCATTTTGCTCCTCTTCTTTCTTCAGTTCCGCGATTGCGTCGTAATCTTTGCCAACGTCTGCGAAAATATCCTCAGAATCCGAATCAGCCGCCGCATTGTTGGTGTCTATTTTCTTTCCTTCCGCGCTCGCGTTGCTATTATCTGTTGCTATGTTATGACTATTCTTTTTCTCCTCTTCTTTTGTACCGCGAGGCTCACGTATTGCCTTTGCCACCGCTCGTAAAATCTTTTCCTCGTCTTTTGAAATCTTCGCAAACTCTCTTCGTCGCGCTTTCCGTTCTTCCTCGATATCCGCTCGAGGTTTCGTTTCCATCTCGATCGTTCTCGTCACTTCTCGCGTTCGACTGTTGACGTCGTACAGGTACGAAACGCCCGAGAGCGGTGGGATTTTCGTCCGCTTCGTCAGCGCGTCTTTGTTTCGCTTTTGCGCGGTCTCGATTTTAGAAACGAGGATGCGCCCGAGGTTCGATTTCGCGTCGTACAGAGAAGAATACACGGACGACGATGGATTATTATTGTTCGCGTCGTCTTCATCCTCTACTACTACTTCTTCTTCTTCGTCGTCGTCGTCGCCCTCCTCTATGTTTTCCTTTTTCATCTCGAACAACTCCTCTCTCTTCTTCCTCAACAGAGCAAAGTCCAATCCTTTCACTTTATGCGTCGTCTTCTCGTCCCCGCCCATGTATTTGCTCTTTTCAATGTCCATCAAACGTTTGCTATTTGTATTTATCGTCGTCGTTTTTGTCGTGAGTCGGTCCTCATCCTCGAAAGCGTGTTCAAACACCCCTCCTCTCGTCGTCGTCGTCGCGAAAGTATTACTCTTATCGCGCTGATTATCCGCTCTTCTTCCTTCATCACCATCATCATCATCTTGATCTTCTTCTTCCATTTCTCTCCGTTCTTTCGCTCGATCTCGATATCTGTGCGTATTATTTTCATCGCGTCGCGTTTTTGTCGTCGTTTCCTGTAGTTGGTTCGCCTTCTTCTTCTTCTTCTTCTTTCGATTTGGAAAAGCACCAACATCAGGCAAATCTTTTTCTTCTTTCGTCGTCGTCGTCGTCGTATTATTCTTCGCAAAGTTCTTCTCCTCGTCGTTCCTCCCGTTTGAAAGGAGAAAGTTTCGAAAATCCGCGTTTGATTTAGGAGTCGCGGTCGTCTGTTTCTTTCCTGGCGCATCGTCATCGGTTGTTGTTGTTGCTTCCATTTCCCCTACTAATTCTCTCTAAATCACTCGAGACGAAGAAGAAGAAAAACAGGAGAGAGAAAGAGAGAGAGAGAGAGAGATGTTCTCGTCGGTATTCTCTTCTTAATCCTTTTCTCTCTTTTATAAACGCTCTCTTTTTCAACGACTGAGGAAAGAAAGAAAGAAAGAAAGAAAGAAAGGGTTCGTGTTCTTCGTCCGCGGAAGAATACAAAAAGAATACGTTCGTTGTGTGTTTCTAAGTGGAGTAAAAATTGTGCGCGTGGAAAGAGGAATGCTCTGCTTCTTTCTCCAATTAAATGCAGTCTGTCAGTTCTCATCAGTTTTAGGTGAGTTTCGAGCAAAAAAGGAAAGAAAAAAATTCTTCAAAAAAAAAATATATAAACGAAAGTGGACGGGGAAGATTTCATTATTGACAGGTTTATGAAATAGAACGGATACGGCGACGAGTGTAAGGAACTTTATTTTGCTGGTCATCGTATTAATCATGTACAAACGTCGGGTGCTATTTGTATATATATGTGATGACTTTTCGAACGTGTTCGTCAAGTGAATTTTTAGAATAATAATAAATATAAAAGATATTGATCGGAGCGCGCGCTTCGAAGCGACTCCTTCTTCGAGGATTAGATGGCTGAAGAATTTTCTTCTACCGAAATTTCCTTCTTGTACTTTTTGGCAACCTACCCATACATATGTATATGCGTGTGTATAATGTTCTCTCCAACTTCTTTTTTTCTTCTTACACGGGAACTGAAGAAGAAGGGTCTTTCGATTGCATTTCATTTTTGTATTTTTTGAAAACGCTCTTTCTGAAAAGTTGATACAGAACGAGCGCAAAGACTGAAACCGTAGTAGTGACGCCTCCGATTAAACCGAGAACGACGGTGACAACCGTCGCCGGGCTCGCGCCAACTCTTTTGCTGTACGAGCACTCGGAAACGTCTGATACCTTGAAATAGGTTTCATGATCAACGTTTGCTTCGATGTTGTAGCCTTTTGCATCTCGTTTTATACCAGCGTCGAGGAGAAGTTGTTCGACGCTTCCGGAGTTCTCCCTCGCGGTGGCTCCGAGGTAGGAATATTCCAAAAGGCTCAATAAATACACGGGATCCGTTATGGATAAAACACCGGCCGGGAACTGGAGATTATCATATCCATAGTCAGACGCGTCAAGTGTACCCATATCAAGACATGATGTTGCCCATTCACCTGCGTTTGCACCAGCGACGCATTTATCTTTGAAATATTGAAATACCGCGTATGTGTAGTCGACCCAAACTTTAATTTCAGTACTTGTAACACCAACGATTCCAGGAAGATTGTGCGATTGAGATAATGCATCGCACGAGAAAACATCCGTACTTTGGGTAGGGACGTCACCGGTCGGAACGGATACCCCGGATGGGTATCCAAGTGTGGGATAAAGTTTTTCTTTTAATAGCTCGAAGAAGTCTTTGTTAAAATTCTTCAAGTCTGTAAACCATGATTCAGGCCTATTCAATTCGTACGATTTATACCACGTGCTTGGATTACCGCAGGTGTTATTAGGATCGAAACCAACAAAATTATTCGGCAAGGATTGCCAAATAGGATGCGAAGAAAGGCCAGAGAAAATAGATGAACCTTCAAGTTCTTCATCGGTCACGGTCCCGTTATTATCCGAATCGAAGAGTAACACGTTCTCAGCATCCTTTAGTAGCTTCAACTCGTTTATGACCGCATCGGTGTAAATAGAAGCATCACTTGTATCGTAGTAAGGATTTTCAAAGAGCTCATCTCCTTGTTGCAACGGCGAAAAGGCCTGGTACTTGAACTCAAAACCATTTTCATCATTATACGTCCATTTACCATTCGAATTGCCTGCGAATATATCTCCCCCAGTGAGACAATCGCCACCATCGTAAAGACAATACGCATTATCGCAATCCGGGGAACAATCACCATCTCCAATTGATTGAATATCGCATGTATAACCGTCTTCTGCAATAACTTTATTGTAAACCGTGCATGCCGCTTGGACGCGTTTGTAAAAATTCGACGTAGAATCGCCATTTCGAAAAGCTTGTCCCTGAACATAACTTTGCATGGAACCAAGGTATCCGTAAAGTACGGGCATATTCTTTGACGCCCATTGCTTCACGGCGATGCGAGGTCCTTCCAAACCGGAAAGTAAAGATTGCAACGATTGCGTCAACGTAGAGTTGACAAAAGTGAGAAGTTTCGATTCGCTGTCGAGAAGTTCCTTGAGAGGAAAATTCGCGATTTTCATGTTCGAAAGAAGCTGCTCGACTAATGCGTGGCCACGCGCACAATCTTCGTTGATTGCTTCGCAAGAATCGGTTTTTTTCAGAGTTTTACACGCTGAAGTTTTCCCGAGTAGATCGCGACGAATTATTTTACCCGTGGGGCTTGTACCATCATCATCATACAAAAAATACTCATTTTCAGTTTTCAGAACAGCACTCTTCGCAAGATCAGCTTTGACCCACTCGCAGGCGTCCGCTTTCTTGTACGAGTACGTCGTAAACGCATCGTACGTCAACGTGTCGTTCGTCACAGAACATTTCATGTTCAAGACATCCGGGTCACTTCTCATTTCCAAATATTTCGAATACGAAGGCTTCAACTCGGAGTAAGCAATCGTCGTTCCCTTGAAAATCCTCGATAAAACGAGAACGAGAATGACCACCAAGATCAGCACATATTGGAAAAGAGTAACGAACTTTCCGAGGTTGTCCAAATCGTCGACTCTCGCTGCAACTTTGTCTTTGAACACTTTTGTTTTTCCTTCGATCAATCCAGGTTGCTCCTCGTAGTTGTTCGGAATTAAATCAGCAACGACTTGAGTTTTT
>Ga0255769_10006172_pt1 | contig 10970 bp, 9 predicted proteins | sample 041ome_9_FD_179637 | JGI IMG/M metagenome (GOLD analysis project Ga0255769, IMG submission 179637) | Coastal salt marsh microbial communities from the Groves Creek Marsh, Skidaway Island, Georgia - 041413US metaG (version 2) | ecosystem: Environmental > Aquatic > Marine > Intertidal zone > Salt... | reverse complement strand
CGCCTCCGAAGACATACAGATACCACTTATAATGATTCCATTAGAGTCTCATATCGAGATGAAAAATTCAGAGTCACATTTGTGCAACAAGCAATTTACACAATATCAAATCTAAACTGACATTTTGCGTACAAATTGTGTACAAAAATTTGCGAACAACATCTTGTTTCAGGTGACACTTTTAAGGGAAATACACAATATATTGTGGAGGCGGGTACCGGAATCGAACCGGTGTACACGGATTTGCAATCCGCTGCGTCACCAACAACAAAGCGAAAGATAACTGATAGTTAGCTTTATAAAAAACTCCTGTGGTCACAATACGGTCACAAGAGAGTACAAAATGGGATCCATCAGAAAGAGAAACGGCAAATTTCAAGCACAAGTACGTCGCGAAGGCATAAAGCCAATTAGTAAGACATTCCATACGAAGAAAGATGCCGAAGTCTGGGTAAGGGGTATTGAAGCAAGGATCGATGCTGGCGAAGTAAATGTGGCGATGCCGAAACTGCTTACCCTGCGAGATTTATTGGTGCGATACGCAGATGAAATCACACCTCAAAAGAAAGGCAAACAGCAAGAATTCCGACGCATTAGCCGACTACTTAAAGATAAAATAAGCGACACGAAATTGTCGAAGCTTAGTAGTGCCACCATTGCAGAATTTCGTGACCGCAGGATGAAAGATGGCGTTCGAGCAGCACAGATTGACTTAATACTTATTCGCCATGCGATTAAGATAGCTAGGCTGGAATGGGGTGTTCAACTGCCCACCAACCCAGTCGAAGGCGTTAGAATACCGAATGGCGTGGTACGCCGCACAAGAAGACTCGAGAGTGGTGAATATGAAGCTCTATCGCGCGCGGCCACTAGATGCACTAACCCCTACATTTGGCCATGTATCGAAATCGCTGTCGAAACTGGCATGCGACGCAGCGAAATTCTTTCGTTGCAGTGGGACAACGTCGATTTAGAAACGCGGATCGCACTTCTACTTGATACAAAAAACGGATCAAAACGACATGTGCCTCTTACAACAAAAGCAGTCGAAGTTTTGCGCAGTCTGGCGCAAGAGCAGAAACACGTATTTCCGATTAGTGATTATTCAGTCCGACATGGTTGGGACCGCCTCGTAAAACGAGCATGTATTACAGGTCTACGATTTCACGATTTGAGGCATGAAGCAGTGAGCCGGTTCTTCGAATTGGGTCTTAGTGTGCCGGAAGTTGCTGCGATAAGTGGTCATAAAGATTTCAGAATGTTGTCTAGTTACACACATATTTCCGCAGAATCGATCCTTCATAAGCTGCATTAGCTCTGTAGTCGTTGGCGTAGAATATGATCTTCGACTCAAATTACGTCATTAAAGAAATATTTCTGCATTTTGGTTGTATACTAAAGTATAGACACAATTTTTAGTGTAAATGCTTGTTATTTCGGACAAAAAATACACGCATACATGTCTGTGTATGATGAGCTTTGAACATATCAAGTAGTTGTTTTTTATATACTTTTTATCACTTTGGAAGCTCAGCGTCCTTATGCAAGCAGTTAATAAGCGAACACAACATTGGGGACCCCAAATGACCGAAGTTTCACGTCCTGCAAAACTTGATATTAACTTTGAGGCTGCCAAGCAGTTTCTGAAGTGCCTTGATGATACAACAGATGTTTTCTGCTTTAGGACATATCCGGACAATGGCGATGATAAGAAATTAAACAAAAATTGGACAACAACATTTGAAGAAGCCAAGTATGATCTTGCAGCGTTTAATGAGCGTGGTGCATCTGTATGCGTAGTTATCAATGAAGGCGGGCACACTGACAGCGACATTCATCGTGTGCGCTATATTTTTGTAGATACAGATGGTGCTTCCCCTAAGCCGCTAATTGACGCGCTTAAACCACATATAATGATCGAGTCCTCACCAAGGCGATACCATATTTATTGGAAGGTTTCTGATTGTGAGGTCGCAAAATTTAATGCTGTTCAGCATGCACTAGCAAAAAAATATGGAACTGATCCAGTGATCAAGAACCCTAGCCGCATTATGCGAATTCCGGGTTTCTTTCACCAAAAAAATGCTCCAACTGAAGTCGCTATCTTATATCAAAATCTGGCACATCCAACTTACTCAATTGATGAAATTTGTTCGAGCCTGGGCTTAAAAATCAATGAACCTGCTTTCGAACGAGGCGCACCAAGTACTGTAGCACCAGCTTACAAAACGCATTTTTCGCTGACTGAGATTGAGCAAATGCTTACTCATCTCGAACCATTCGATGATTACAATCAATGGATAAAAGTCGGCTTCATGTTGGCCGAGTACTATGGCGAAGAAGCGCGGGAATTGTTTCTGAAATGGAGCAGAGGCGATTTATGGTGCGGGGGCAACTATGCGTCCTGAAGAGTTCAATGAAGCGGATGTACATGAATTTTTTGACAAAGCAATGCTTAAAGAGAGAAGTCCGGACAGCCCCAGATATACGCCAGAAGCTCTATTGCGTGATGCCACCAACCTTGGCTTTCGACCCGAAACCAAGCACCTAGAAGAATTTGCACCTGAAGAGAACAACTCAGATCCCTACTTTGATCTGAATAAGTTCGTTCCAAAGTACCATCGTTCTGGACTAGCTGCTCGTGAATTTGCAGGTCCATTACTAGGTGATGCACAGCTTTTTCCTTTAAATGCACTTTCAATGCTGGTCGCTTTAGGGGGCGTGGGGAAAACCAGTGTTGCGATTGCTATCAGCGCCCATGTCGCTGCCGGCAAACCGTGGGGTGTTGGCAAACTTGTTAGACGAAACGTCTTACTGTTTTCAGTCGAAGAAGATCAATCAGAGCTAGATAGAAAATTCAGTGCGTTAGTGGAGCATTGGATTGAAGATGAACGCACGCTAGCCATAGAAAGCCTGAGGTTAATTTCACTTAAAGGTACTGATCCAAGATTAACTCTGACAAATGGGCGCGAAATTTATTCTAGTAACTTAGCGGGTGAGATAATAAATGCGGCAAAACAATTCTCGGCAGATCTAATCTTTCTAGATCATCTGCAAGGCCTCACCGCAGGCGATTTAAATAATAGTGACTCAGCTACTGTGCTTGCTCAAGTTGCCAACCAAATTGTCGCTGAAACCGGCGCTGCAGTAGTTTTCACGGCTCATACAAACAAAGCACATATTTCTGCGACTTCTGTCGATCATGGCTTCACAACAGGATCGTTAGCCTTTGAGAATGCAGCGCGGCAGGTCACTGGCATCGTGTTTCTACCTGATGATGATGCAAGACTTCTGGGTGTCATAGAAACTCAGCAACAATACCTGAAGATGGAAATGCCTAAAAACAGTTATGGGATAGCGCGCGAGGTTAGTTACCTCAAAAAAGAACTTTCCCCAAAGTTCCACACGGTTGCCATTAAACCTTACTACCCACCAATCGGTACAATGAAATTCGAAACCGCCGAAGAGGTTCTTTCACGTAAAATTGTCGATTACGTAAACACACATCCGTTTATTAGCAAAAATAAGTTAGATGAAATCTCAGGTAAAAAGAGAGATCCGTTTAGAGCGAGTAAGAGCGCGGTTAGACAAGCATGCGACAACCTTTTGTCCGACAGAGCCTTAATACTTAAGAAGCCCACCCCATCGGAGCGTAATCGCTACAAGATTCCCTCACAAACTAAGGAGGGACTTTTATGTGTGGATTGATACACAGCTCGCCAATACAGCCCGCCAGATTTGTGTCCGCCAAACCAGATTTAAAAAAGTCGGCGTTAAAATCATTTAAATTCAAAACATTATGGTTTTTGCTCTGTCCGCCAAACAAGAGTGTCCACCACTTTGTTTTTGCCAATAATTACAGATGGTTAAGTCAAAATTACCCAACCACGTCTAAAGACGTGTATGCCCGCCCTGTGGCGGGCAACACTACCAACTAGAAAGGATAAGTTATGGTTGAAAATATAAGTTTAAAACGCTGCTTGTTTGATCCTGAGTGGAAAGAAAGCTTTGCAGGTAATCACGTGTTAATCGAAGGTGAAGAGTTGATTGCCACGGTCTACAAATCCAAACAATCGCCCACTTGGCAGATTGTCATAAAACATAATGGCTCTGGCTACTTTGTCGTAGACGAATACTACGAGGCCTCTGAAAAGGCGATCGAGCGGACGGAGGCGATCTTTGATGGTGCGGCATGCACTGTGCATCGTGCAAAATAATGGATCCATGAGGTGCTGCGAAAAAATTCAAAATGGAGACTGTTTTGGCCGTAACATTAGAAAAATATATAACGTTATTCGGGCAAGACACACCCGCCCCCCGATGTCAGGCACAGTCTAAACGCTCCAAGCGACAATGCCGGAAAGCAGCCATTCGGGGCAAACAAGTCTGCAGAATACATGGCGGAAAATCAACTGGCCCCAGAACTGAACAAGGCCGAAATCGTTGCGCATCAGCAAAAACTATCCACGGTTGGGAGACACGAGAACTACGCAAAACGAGAGCTGAGAAGTTTCGTGAAATGAAAGCTTGGGTAAAGTTTTTAAAGTATGATTAGATTTCATTACCTGGCGGCATTTCTATGCGACGCAGGACTTGGAGCGTGGTGTCAGTACACATGCGCTTAGTCGACAGCTTGGTAACAGCACTGAGATGATAGACAGGCATTACAGTAGGTACAGTCCGCTGCTGAACGCTGAGGTGCGTAGTGGGCGGAAGCGGTAATAAATAAAGTTGAAAGGGTGGCGTAGAATTGAAATGGTTTAATTGGGCGCACTATGAAAGTGATATAAAAATGAAAAGTCTTAATATTTGCGTATTATTTAGCATCGCACTCCCTCAAGCTGTTGAGGCCGCAGGCATTAATGAAACCACATCGTTTGTGAAGCAGTCTGGTTACAGATGTACAATGGCGAAAACAGATGGTCTGAAGCCATATCCAATCGGTATTGATCATTTTAGAATGAGTTCAATTGGGCATGGAATTGCTGATCTATATGGCGATGGGACTATTGATATGATCTTTGGGGCGAGTGATGAAACTTTTTCAACAAAGCGTGTAGCTGAAGGTAATCATCCAACATGGATGTATGAGGGTAATGAAGAAAGGAGCAGGGGTGCTTATCAGTATGCTTTCTATAGCCCTTCAAATAATTTTGTCCTTCCAAATGGAACTAAGTACAGAGTGGCGAGGACGATTATTGCTCAGGATTACAATGGGGACGGTGTTGATGATCTCGCTCTGACAATGTTTGGCACCGATTTCGAGCCCTATATTCCCGCTAGAAATGAAATTTTGCTATCAACTGCCACAGGTTACAAAGCAGGCTATCTGCGCGGAAGCGCACTTCACGGTCATGGTGGGGCTGCCGGCGATATAGATGGTGACGGAGATATCGACATAATTATGGACGGTGCCGAGCGACGGTTCACCGAAAATCATTTAACGATCTACATTAATGATGGTTCAGGTAATTTTAGTTACCGACGCACAAAGCTAGGAAAAAATGCTACCGGTGTTTTGGCCCTCTACGATTTAGATAATGATAACAACTTGGACATTATTGCTTCGATTGATGTTGATTGGAAAAATCGGCTAACTGGTTTGCAAATCTTTTGGGGCAAAGGGAACGGATATTTTTCTCGTGCTCAAGATTTATTTTTTGAGGATGATTGGAAATCTGAGAAAACGTTTAAGCGTGGATCAGAAGATACTTTCATACGATATAAAAATTGGTTCTTTAGAGAGCCAGCTATAGCCGACATAGACGGTGATGGTAAAATAAATATTTTGGTGCCGGGTGAAATCGATGATCATGAGAGGATCTATGATATTGAATTAAACGGTCGTCGCATAGAAAGCACTAAACTCTCCTGGTCTCAAGATCACATTGATAAGCGACCGATATATTTACACTGGTTGACTGCTTGCAAACTTAAGGATGAGCATTTCGATCTAGTCTCAGAAGTGTTTGGACAATATCATTATGAGAACTTTGCGGCTGGTGAACAACATGACTTATCCCGAACGGATAAACTGATTTTCAAAAACGATGGTGAAGGTAATCTTTCATTCTTCAAGCTAGAAAATCCTGATTTTCTTGATGAAAAATATCATGAACTTATCCATGCCTATGCTGACTATCTTGGTGTTAGCAATAAACCTTATGTCCCGAAACAAGTGTATTATCCGAACAACCTAGATGAGCGGATGCGTTTTAAACATCCATATTACGAGAAGCGAAGGCACTCATTACCTTACAATACAGTTCCATCTATTACGCAAAGATATGGGTTTAAACTGCCCAAACCAGGTTCACAACCGATACAAGCTAAAGCAAATGATCCGTCAAAAGTAAGTGATAGAGTTAAAAAACTGATCGAAGCCAGACGAAGAAGCTTAAATTGAGTAGATCAATCAATGTGGGAGCGTGACGGTTATCATCCCACAACTCAAGCTTATAAAAGCTTAGTTGTGCACCTCATGGGAACAGAGATCTTAAAATAAATATTTCTGACAAGCTAACCGCGCACGCTAATTTTGCATTTTATCAAGCAAATGCTAACATAAATTTTATTAGTGGATGGTAAATCAAATGTCATATTTAGGCTCACAACTAAATTTAAGTTTCAAAGCTGCTACAAATCTCATCCTTTCATTAGCATTTCTGTTGTCATGTATTTCTGCCGAAATCGCATGGGGTCAAGATTACAAAGTAAAACATCTGCAAAGCAAACTTACTTTATCTGGGTTCGATCCAGGTCCAATTGATGGGTTTTGGGGGAAACGTACTGCATCCGCATTAACTGAAATGCTTAATGAAAATGGTATCAAACTGACATCTGTAACAAAGAGCAATATTTCAAAAGAAGCGCTCTCAGCACTGAGTTCATCATATCATTCTTATTCCGAAAAATCAGAATTAGAGATTATGCATCTTCAACAATATGTCGATGCAGCAGACGCGAGGCACCTCCTCGAGCGCACAGGATTGGGTGCACATCCCAGCGAAGTTAAAAGGCTGATTGGTCTCACTAGAAGCAAAGCAATATCTCATGTTTTAGAAAATTTAGACGGTACAAAAGTCACAGTGGACCCTCCAGAATTCATCAGCTCACAACTCTTTCCAGATTACTGGATAAGATGGGATTACGAAGAACCCCAACGACAGGCTTTTCGCATTTCAAGAGATCAAGAAATGGGAGATTTCAGGACATGGTGGGTTCGAGAATTAATTTCGACACCAAACCCCCAGGCAGAAAGATTACTACTCTTATGGCATAATCACTTTGTGACTGCTTATTCGGGTGTGCAAGAAGAAGTCCATGCAGTTGCGAAGCAACATTGGACGATGCGAGAACTTGGCCATACTAATTTTAGAAGTTTAGCTAAAGCGATGGTCCGTGATCCAGCAATGTTAAATTATCTGGACAATGATCGTAGCCGCAAAGAACAACCCAATGAAAATCTTGCCCGCGAGCTCATGGAGTTGTTTGTACTGGGAGAGGGTAATTATACAGAAAAAGATGTTAAAGAGGTAGCTCGGGCACTAACTGGTTATGGGTACAACCGAATACGTAACCTAGAATTTGAGTTTAAGCCTTGGGATCATGATAAAGGGCGCAAGTCAATATTAGGGCAACGCGGTCGCTTCAAAGGTGAACAAGTCGTTGATATCTTACTTTCTAAACCTGAAGCTGCTGAGTTTATCACCAAGCGTTTCTGGAATGTTTATATATCGGAATTTAACAATGCACCTGAAGAAATAAGTCGTATCGCAACAGTTTTTAGAGACAGTGAATATGATATTCCAGTCTTACTACGAACGATTTTAACCTCAGAACATTTTTGGGCAAATGAGAACCGGGCAACGGTAGTGAAGTCGCCTGTTGATTTGTTAATTGGTTCAATAAGAACAACGGGGACACTCCCCGAGTGGTGGCCAACGCTACCAAATCGATTAGCTACTATCGGACAAAATTTGTATGAAGCGCCTAACGTAGCAGGATGGCCTGGTGGAGCAGATTGGATGACACCATCGCGCTTACTATTGCGTAATGAGATGATCAACGAGTTGCTAGAGGCAGATCCAGTTTTGCCTAAAGCAGAGCATGCTCAAAACAGTGTTTTACCTGAGAGCAGCGAAGCCAGCATGACATCTTCAGAAAATGAAGCAAGAGTAGCTATGGTTAGATATGCAGCTGAGAATTATCAAGGATCACCAATTTTTACTTTGGTTGGGATCAGCGAGAAAAATGGAAAAAGAAAAGTTTCATGGAGGAGTGATCGATACGTTGCAAAAGGTGGGATCGATACCGAAAAGTTTGGGCGTGTTGAAACTGAAGATCTAAATTGGAAAATTGCAAAGTTTTCAATCCCAAACGAAGTGCAAATAGATCACTTAAGATTGTCATTCCTTAACGATCATTGTTGCGGACCCGGTGGCCCAGATGGTGGTGATCGAAATTTATTTATTTCCTGGGTAGCAATGGACGAAAAGTTTTTCCCGGCAACAAAAGGTTCACAACAAACATGTAGAGATGGGAATGGAGACGAGAACCCTGGCAGGATGTATTGTTCGGGCTGGCTTGAATTAACTCATTTTGAAGAAATTAAAGACGAAGCAGAAAAACAATTAGTCTCAGAAACATCTGATGAAGCAGTATTGCAAGTTGAGCGCGTTGCATTTGAATGGGGAAACAGCTTGTCGCGTGCAGATAATTGGAACAATTTCACCCTCGGCCTATTAAATCCACGTTTCAAAAATATCGATCTAGATGCCATGCAGATCAGAATTGTGAGTAATCGCACGGATAAAGGAAGACGCATACTGCTGAACATTGAAGATAGAAGTTGCTATCCAACATGTTTGGGAGGCAGTATGCCCAGCGCAGCTTATAAAAACAAAGATAATGGTGCCTTAAATGTGAATTTCATTCTGTCTGGACATGAATGGCGGGAAGAAAAGAACCAATGGAACCAACTCACAAGGGTTCAGAAAGAATTTATATCAACCTTGTGGTTAAAGCTTCCAGAGTTAATCAACGCGGCAATGGAAGGTCGAAACTGGCGAGAACGCAACGCCGCTCGCATATGGGATGATTGGTCAAAGGTATTCACTAAGGTTGATAAATTATTACCAAAATCGCGGTACGCAAAATATGCCTCAGATCAACCGATTAATTTTGTTAAATCTTCTGATGGCAGTTACATGATGATGTCGATGATGAATGCTGTACTCGATCAAACACCTACTCACATAGCCGGCATTCCTTTAAAAGGTGCTGAATTGAGTTTGTGGACTGAAAATGAAGGTGTATTACCCTTAAATAAGTTGGTTCTCGCAACGAACGCACACCTTTACGATCCCACAGCAACATCTTTGAGTGATTTATTCATAGATCCCGCATATAATCTAAAATGATTAACGGAGCACAACTTGAATAGACGAGAGTTAATAAGATCTTTAGTTGCTGGAATGGCGATACCGCTTGCGCCCATAGGAATCGCGTCCGCGGCACAACGAACTGGTCGAAGATTAATATTGGTTGAACTATCCGGCGCCAATGACGGTCTTAATACCGTTATCCCAATTAATGATGATCGCTATTTTGAAATCAGGCCGAATATTGCTTTGTCTAAGGATAAAGTGTTCGATATCGGAAATGATTTGGCGCTAAACAGTGAGCTGCGGCCCCTGGATCCCGCATTCCAATCAGGCGATATGGCGGTTATTCAGGGTCTCGGATACCCAGGTCAAAATCGGTCTCACTTTAAGTCCATTGCTCTTTGGGAAACCGGGGGAGATGGAACCCAAGCTGGCAAAAATGGTTGGTTGACGGAAGACATTGAGGGGATGACGGGTTCAGATAAGCTTGATGCTCATGGAATAAGTTTAGACGGCGGTATGGGCGTCTTTCTATCAAGTTCTGGAGTATGGCTCTCGATGACCTCACTCAACCAATTCAGTAGTTTAAGTGCTACTACTGAAAAGTTGGCTTCAAACACACAAGCTAATTCTGCAAACCCTGCGCTTTCAATGATCATGGATAGGGGGAATGCGCTTAACAATTCGATGGCAAGCATCAGCGGTAAAATTAGACGCTTAAATCGACATCGCGATATTCGATACGATGCTGGGGAATTTGGTAGGCAAGCAGCAATGGCTGCACAACTAATAGATGCTGGGATCGACGCGCCGGTGTTGAAAATTAAGTTAGATGGCTTTGATACTCACGAGCATCAAATTTGGCGACATCCAAATTTACTTAGAGACCTCGGACGCGGTTTAGCTGGCTTGCGAAAATCACTGATTAGAAGCGGGCACTGGGAGAACACGCTTATAATGACCTACTCAGAATTTGGCCGACGAGCACTCGAAAATGAGTCTGAAGGTACTGATCACGGCACAGCTGCTCCACACTTTATGTTATCAGGAGCGATAAAAGGAGGTATCTGGGGGGTACACCCTGATCTCGGTGATTTAGTCGAGGGCGACATGAAATTTACAATGGACTACCGATCAGTATACGCATCGATACTTTCTGATTGGTTCAAGATTCCTCTAAATCGTTTCAGTGAATATTCAAACGAAAACCTTTTATCAATTTATACGTAATTTAATTTATTCACGTGGATTGATCTTCACTAATTCAAATAAACCATCGGATTAATTGGGGGGTACCCCCAGGGTGGGGTAAGCAGGATGCAGATTTTAGCTACTACCTAAACAGATTCGGCGATGTATTAGCTTTTCTGTCACAATCCTGTCACAACGTGTCACAAAATTAACGTAAAATAGTTTGACTAATTAAAAGACGGAAAGCACACTTAAAAACACAAGAGTTTGTAAAAGCTAAACAATAACCAGGAAATTTTGGTAGCGGAGGAGGGACTTGAACCCCCGACACGCGGATTATGATTCCGCTGCTCTAACCACCTGAGCTACTCCGCCAACGAAGGACCGTTTAGG
>Ga0255769_10006164_pt1 | contig 10978 bp, 11 predicted proteins | sample 041ome_9_FD_179637 | JGI IMG/M metagenome (GOLD analysis project Ga0255769, IMG submission 179637) | Coastal salt marsh microbial communities from the Groves Creek Marsh, Skidaway Island, Georgia - 041413US metaG (version 2) | ecosystem: Environmental > Aquatic > Marine > Intertidal zone > Salt... | reverse complement strand
GGTGTAATTACTTTGACGGCGTTTATAAGTCCTTTCAGAAATGACCGTGAGATGGTTAGAGGGTTCTTTCCACATCATGATTTTATAGAGGTGTTTTGCAACTCTTCTCTCGAAACTTGCGAAAGTCGAGATGTTAAGGGGCTATACAAAAAAGCGAGGGCAGGGGAGATAAAAAATTACACAGGCATTGATTCACCATACGAACAACCAGTTAACCCAGAGATCGAGGTGGATACCGATAATCTCGATTTAGAAACCACTACTGTACAAGTGGTTAACTGGATTGCGGATAATAAGCTGATCTAGTATCAACCTCTCTTACTGCACAAGCCATTAGTGATAAAAAATTTAAATACAAAAGTTGTTAAAAAATTGTTGTCTTTTGGTTTGCTTGATCAAGCTACCTTATCTCTTACAACTTTTTTAACGTTAGCGTTTGGCGTAAAGTTTTTAGATCTAGAGGATCATTCAATTGTTGCAGGCGCATACTTGAGTTTTTTTTCTTTAAGTATGCTTTCCTCTGGTCTTTTCTATTCTGTTATTAATACAAGCATAAAGCATACTGAAAAGCCGATTGATTTTCTATCACAAATATTTACTAACAGTATAATCTTCTCAGCAATATGTATACTGATTCTAATAATTGTATTTTCTAACTTATTAGCTTTTCTTGATGTCAATCTGTTGTTTTATAGTGCAATTTTTGTGTACTCAAACTTGATTCACGATAGCTTAAGAAGATGTCTGCACCTATTACATAAATCTCCCATTGCTTTTGTAATAAGTTTTTCGACGTTAACTTCAAGGCTGGCTGCCTTTATTTTTATTGATGATTTGTCATTAGTTAGCTTCTTCTTTCTGTTAATTCTCACCGAACTTATCCCAGTTGTTGTGATTATTTTATTTGGATTTGTGCCGTTACGGTTTGGGTTTGCGGGTTTAAGCGGCTATTTCTATAATTCAAAATGGGGGTTTTTTGCTGCATTTCCAATGTTTATAACAGTTCACTCTCCAATAATGCTCGCATCAAGCATTATTGGTTCCACATCACTTTCTGTGTTGGTGACGTTAAGGTCATTAACAAACGTAACTAATGTTTTTGTTGGGTTGCTGGATACTACTATACCTATACTTCTTTCGGCTGGACTAAAGTTGAACCTTGAGCGCTTGGTAATTTTATTCTATTTAGTTACATCTATAATAATTTCACAATACGGAGATGTGATTCTTGGATTTTTATACGGTTCAAAATTTGAAGGATATACTCTCGAATTTTTGCTTCTTTGGTTGTTGAGCGGTTTAAATATTCTTATCCGTTTGAGGCTAGTAAAGTTGAGACTAGATCTGGTTACTTCAGTCGAGATGATGGGCTTTTCTATCGGTGCCTTGATTTTGACTTTTTCATATGTTCTTTTGCCCTTAGGTTCCATGGTTGATTTTATCTTAGTAATGTTGCTTTCATACTTTTCCGTATTTATCGTTTTGCACTGGCGTTCACCAACATGAAAAAAACATTACATATTCGAAAGTTTTTCCTTAGCTTGGGATTAGTGAATCTCCTTTTGCGATTTACTGGAATTATGTATCACGGTGCAAAAATTGGATGGAAAAGTTGGATCAAGTCCGAAACCATTTTTGGATATGGCTCAAAAAGTAGTTGTCCAAAGTTTTTTCTTAAGTCTGACTTTTCTTCAGCCTCAGCAAAGTAACTGAGACGCAAGTCACTTAGGTTTTCTTTTTCTAAGCACCTTCCAAGCTCAACACCAAGATTAAAGACTTCTTCTAACTTGTACTTTCTGTCTTCTGTAAGCTCCCTAATTCTTGCGTCAAAAGCATCGGCGAAATTTTGGGTCATAGCTTGCTCTCTAAAATTTCGTCACTTGCTAGTCTTCTTCACAGCCGCTTTGGGTTTGTTCTTTTCTACTTGCTTGCGTTGGAGGAACTCATCAACTCGCTTCTGCGTTACCCGACTCTTAAACATCCCTTTGAAGTCACTGGCTTTGAAGTCAAACATCTTGATCTTTTCTTTAATATCCTTCAGTACAGCGTCACGCTCTTGTTGCTTAGCAAGCTCCAGTTCTTCGGCAAGTTCCTTCTACTTGGCAATGATTTCGTCGATGCGGCCCATAGTCGTGCTCCTTAGGTTGTTGATGGGGTCAATGAACAGATATAATCGTGAGAAACATCGCCATTCTTACCAGTCGCAGAAGTTTGACAAGTAGGTACAACCAGCGACAGACAGCAAGTAAGACACTATGGACTACAGACGAGAGATAGACGGACTTAGGGCGTTGGCTGTGCTGCCGGTCATATTGTTCCACGCTGGCTTTGAGACGTTTAGCGGCGGCTTCGTAGGCGTCGATGTGTTCTTTGTTATCAGCGGCTACTTGATAACAACTATCATTTTGGCAGAGCTTGAGCAAGGCAAGTTCTCCATTGTTAATTTTTACGAGCGACGTGCTAGGCGCATTCTGCCAGCCTTGTTCCTTGTAATGCTTGTTTGTATTCCATTCGCTTGGTTCTGGCTATTACCAAGCGATATGAAAGACTTCTCGCAAAGCTTAGTTGCCGTTTCCGTCTTTGCGTCCAACATTTTATTTTGGCGTGAGAGTGGCTACTTTGACACGGCGGCAGAACTCAAGCCGCTCTTACACACTTGGAGCTTGGCGGTAGAGGAACAGTACTACGTGCTGTTCCCTCTGTTTCTAATGCTATTCTGGCGCTTAGGCAAGCGTTCGATTCTGGTTATGCTGGGACTGGTGTTTGTCGCTAGTCTTGCTGTAGCAGAGTGGGCTGCGTACGCAAAGCCAGCCGCAGCCTTCTATCTTTTGCCAACACGTGGTTGGGAATTGCTTATCGGTGCGTTTGCCGCCTTCTACTTATCCAAAGCCAATCGCAAAGAGTTTGGCAAGGCTATGGGTGAGGTTGGTGGTTGGTTAGGTGTTGCGTTAATTTTGTATGCTGTTTTAGTCTACAGCAAATCAACGCCATTTCCTGGTTTATACGCTCTTATGCCAACGCTAGGTACTGTTCTTGTTATCTTGTTCGCTACGCAACAGACTACAGTTGGTAGGTTTGTTGGTAACAAAGCTTTTGTTGGTGTCGGATTGATAAGCTACAGCGCATATCTTTGGCATCAACCTTTGTTCGCATTTACTAGACAAAGAAGCTTAACTGAGCCGAGTCATACTGCTTTTCTTGTGCTTTCCGTTCTGGCTTTAGTACTTGCTTATTTCAGCTGGAGGTTTGTTGAGGCTCCTTTCAGAAGACGTGATCATTTCGACAGAAAGAAGATTTTTTATTTCGCTTTTTTCGGCTCGTTTATCTTTTTGTCACTAGGTGTTGCTAGCCAGATTACTGACGGTAAATTTTTTAATCGTTCAAGTGGTTCTACTTTAGATCAACTTGATTTTCGTTTAAGAGTCAATCACGGTCTAAGTATTGACTGTGAAGGTGACTATAACACTTCTCTTAACTGCTTAACTTCGTCGCAGCCCGAAGTTTTGCTATGGGGTGATTCTTATGCGATGCACTTGGCGCAAGGTTTTGTGGCTTCTAATCCTAAAATTAGACTAGCTCAAAAAACTGTCTCTGTATGTGGTCCATTTCTTGATATTGCGCCGATTAATGCCAAGTACGTTCGTCCTTGGTCTGAAAAGTGTCTATCAGTTAATGATAGAGTTTATGATTACCTTAAGAATGCCCCAAGTATCAAGTATGTTGTTTTGAGCTCTCCCTTTGGTCAATTTGTGGGGGATGATGCTACTGTCTTGAATAAGGATGGCGTTGTTCTTAATGGCGTAGATGTTGCGCTTCAGTCTATGCTGGGGACAATTTCTAAGATTCGTAGCGTTGGTAAGATTCCAGTAGTTTTTTCGCCTATACCTCAAAATGGTGAGAATATTGGTAGATGTCTGATGAAGGCTACTTATTTCGGGCTTGATAGTTCTCTATGCGATGTAAAACTTTCAGATTCCTTAGTGCGCCAGGCTAATGTTTGGAATTTTTTGAGTGACCTTAAAGAGCACGTCACCGTTGTTAATCTTGCTGATTTTTTATGCGTAGATGATCTTTGTTCAGCCACAATGGATAACGTTTTTATTTATAGAGATGGCGGACATCTTTCTCACGAAGGTAGTGCTTATCTAGGGAAAAGGTTCGATTTTTATGGCGTTCTTATCAACGCTAAGTAATGCGCTTGTCCTTTACAAGTCGTGTTACTTTGCTTAAGGTAAAGATATCTTTTTAGCTTTCGCAGCCACTTGTTTTGTTGCGCAAAAGTTACACACTCACTTTTTGGAGACGCAAGTGCTTGTCAATAAGCAACTTTTTTCTTGCGTTGTTATTGAGTGGGAGAAGAAGTCATAAATATATGTTGGTAAAAAATTTTTAGAGAATTTTTTTATTATGATTGTCCTGCATGATGTGAAAGTGATTGCACTTAAAGCGCGTAAGGTTGGAGGGACATCCTTCGAAATAGCTTTATCACTTTACGCAAATAATACGAGCGTCATTACGCCTATAACTCCTAAATTCAGAATTCTATAAGGATGTAATAGTTTCAAAAATATCCCACGAAGTGGACAAGTTGTTAAATGAAGTATAAACCAGTTTTTATAATCGGTGCTGGGCGTTCAGGAACAAAATACCTTAGAGATGCTCTCGCAGCCAGCCCGGCTGTTGCTCGTGTTCCATTTGATGTTGGGTACATTTGGCGAAAGGGTAATGAGCTGTTACCCCATGATGAGATTGATGCTGAGTCAGTCTCTAATGAGTCAATTACTTGGATTCGTAGAATAATTCCTAAGTTAATTGACCGCGACGAAAAAAAATTACGAGCCACAATCCTTGTTGAGAAGTCAGTACCAAATTCATTACGCCCCTTACTTTTGTATAAAGCTTTTCCTAATGCTACTTTTATACATTTGGTTCGAGATGGGAGAGCTGTAACTGAATCAGCAATGCGTATGTGGCAAACTCGGCCAGAAATGGGCTATTTAGTCAACAAATTACGCTATTTCCCTTGGAGCAACCTTAGATATGGATTTTGGTTCCTAAGGAACATCTTTTTTAAGCTCATTAGGCCTGAGCAGTCAATTTGGGGTCCTCGTTACAAGGGAATCAGTGAGGATTTAAATAAGGAACCATTACATGTTGTTTGTGCTCGTCAATGGTTGCATTGCGTAGATGTGGCTTTTAGGCAGCTAGCATCGATACCTTCTGATCAGGTTATTACATTAAGGTATGAAGATGTTATGAATGGAACAGAGACTCTTGAAAAGCTTTGTGCTTCGCTTGGTATAAGTTCTGGCGAGGTTTTGGAGTATCACTTTTCCAAAGGCCGCACTGGTGAAAATGAAAAATGGCGTATTAGACTTAGTCAGGATGTACAAGATGAAATCGCTATTGTTTTTGAGTCTTTGCCCCCCTCCATCCATAAATACATTTTTGATACTAAAGCTATCTGATAGCATAAAAATCTGTGATGAATGGTAACTAATTTATTGTTTCTTTTTGAGAGGGAGTGATGAGTAAATTATTTATTCCTTTTGCTTTACCTGGAATTGGTGAAGAAGAAATTTCTGAAGTTATAGATTCCCTGCGTTCCGGCTGGGTGACTACTGGTCCCAAGGCCAAAAGGTTTGAAGAGCTTTTTGCTGAATTTCTAGGTGATACTGAAGTGCATTGTGTTTCGGTGAATTCTGCTACTTCAGGTTTGCATTTAGCTTTAGAGGCGCTTGGTATCGGTCCTGGTGATGAAGTGATCGTCCCCACTCATACTTTTACCGCAACAGCTGAGGTTGTAAGGTATCTTGGCGCTTCTCCAGTTTTTGTGGATGTTGACTATCAATCTTTTAACATGAGTGTTGCTGCATTTAAAGCAGCTATTTCTTCCAAAACTAAAGCTGTTATGCCTGTTCACTTTGCGGGCTTGTCATGTGAAATGGAAGAAATAATTGCTATTGCTAAAGAAAAAAATATTCGTATTGTTGAAGATGCCGCTCATGCTCTTCCAACTACCTCTAACAATAATCTTATTGGTACATTGGATACTGATGCGACAGTCTTTAGTTTCTACGCCAATAAAACAATGACTACTGGCGAAGGTGGGATGTTAGTTACACGTGATAAGGATATTGCGGTGCGCGCCAAACAAATGCGTCTGCATGGGATAAGTCGAGATGCATTTGATCGTTTTACCTCAAACAAACCATCTTGGTATTATGAGGTAATAGCCCCAGGTTTTAAATATAACCTAACTGACATTGCAGCAAGCCTAGGCATTCATCAGCTTAAAAAAGTTGAACAATTTCAAAATAGACGAGAAGGGATAGCCAATTATTATAATGATCACCTGAAAGAGTTGCCTCTTACTTTACCGCCTATGCCTTTAAATGGAGATGTGCATTCGTGGCACTTATATGTCATTCAACTGAATAAAGATCTACCTCTTTCTCGAGATCGTTTCATTGAGCTAATGTATGAAAGTGGTATTGGTTGTGGGGTTCATTATATTCCTCTTCATTTACATCCATATTGGAGGGATACTTATAAGTTAACTCCTGAAATGTTTCCTGTTAGCCAACGTATTTATGAGCAATCAGTTTCATTGCCTATATACAGTAAGATGACAGATGAGGATATGCAGAGGGTTGTTTCTACAGTTGCAAAAATATTAGAAAATGCTTAAGAGGTTTTTTGATCTTGTGTTTTCTGTTGTTGGTCTTTTGGCTTTATCGCCTTTTTTCCTCGTTATTGCTCTATTAATCAAGATTGACTCTGCAGGGCCTATATTCTTTCGACAGGTAAGAGTGGGTAGAAATCTTTTTCCGTTTAAAATTCATAAATTTCGGACAATGGTTGTAAATGCATCTGATTTAGGACCGAGTGTCACCACTGATGATGATCCCAGGGTAACCAGAGTAGGTAAGATTTTAAGGACATATAAACTTGATGAGCTGCCTCAACTTATTGATGTCCTAATTGGAGATATGAGTCTTGTAGGTCCAAGACCAGAACTGCCTAAGTATGTGGATGTTTATTCTGATTTTGATAAAAAAATTATCTTTTCAGTTAAGCCTGGTATTACTGATAAAGCTTCTATAGAGTTTCGCAATGAGTATGAATTAATAGCAAATGCAAGTGATGTGGATCGTGTCTATATTGAAAAAATACTTCCGAATAAGTTGAGATATTATCATGAGTACGTTGATACTCGTTCGTTATGGCTTGATATTAAAATAATTTTTAAAACTGTCTGGCTGATACTTCCATTTAACTTAAATAAGTAGCCAATCGCTATCATCCCAGTTCCTTAGGTATCGTAACGCAGTCTTCTCTGACTTCCATCCGCCGCGCAGCATGATCCTTTCAAACGGCACGCCTCTATCAAGCAGGTTTATTGCAGCACCCACGCGAAACGAGTGCCCCGATAGCTCACCAATGTTGTGCAGTTTCGCTTTGCGCTGAATTAACTTCAGTATCTTATTCAAAGCAGCAGGGTCTAAACTTTTTCTAACGCTTAAATCGCGTTTAAAACTTCTTAAGATATACCCGTCAGTTTGTTTGATCTTGTCTTGCCAGTGGCTAATCATCTCGATAAGTTCATCTGAGATTGGGATTAACTTCCCCTCACCAAACTGATCAGTTTTTGATTTTCGTAATAGCAGGGCATGTTTTCCGTTTGGTAATGCTTTAACGTCATCAAACTTAAATGCGCATATCTCAGAACGTCGACGCATACTTTCATAGCCTAGTTGAAGCAGTAAGCAATTACGTAAACCCACAATACCGTCATCACACATTGCTTGCAGTTTGCGCATGACTTTTAGTGTGAGAGGAGTGGCTTGTTTTTGAGATCTGCCAAGTCGCCGATTTATTTTCTTAAGTGCTAGCAGTACTTCGGGCTCCTTCGTTATATTCGGAACAGATGTGAGTTTGAATATCTGACTGAGTGATGCGATACGCCTTTGTATGGTTGCACTCGTTAGTTTTTGTGCCATCTCATTCAGATACTGGACGAAAACGGCAGCGCGTACATTTTCAGGTTCATGATGATTCTTCTGGCACCATCGTTGGTAATGGGTAAAATCGGCTTTGTAAGCTTTAATGGTGTTGTTCGCTTATGCGCCTTCAAGTTGTTGAAATATGTTCATGATCATTAATCCAATCTAAATGATATTTTAAATATTAAAATTATAATAAATGATATCAGTAAGTCAAATTAAAGCAGCGCGTGCCCTCCTAGGCTGGAGTGCAAACTACTTGGCTGAGGTTAGTGGTGTTGGTGTTGCAACTATCCGAAGATATGAGTTACAGGAAGGAGTCCCAGGTGCAAACGCACGTGTTCTGAAATCTATAGAGGATGCTTTTGTTCTCGCTGGTATTGAGTTCACAGGCGACCCTCTTAAGAACCCAGGCGTCACGCTGCATATAGAAAAAACGAAATAACACCCACCTCATCTTGGGTGTTTGATCATGCTTATTTCTAGAGTGTTACTCGTTAACAGCTTTCATGCTGTTTTTTCGAAGCTTGATCTCTTGCAGTTGAATAAGTTGACTTAGCTTTGCAGATTGTTGTCGCTCAAGTGTTGTCTTATAACGATAGAGACGGTCAAGTTCCTTTTGATTTGGTACTAATGCATCAGCATAGATAGTTAGTTTTTCTTTTGCCGATTCAAGTAACGCTTGTTTCTGTGCAAGCTTTTTATAAAACGATGATTTATTTTCAAGGTAGCTCTTTAATTTGTTTGCCACTAACTTGTTAAGTTCCTGCTCAACAAAAATGTTCGTCTCTTCAACGTGTTTATCCGTTTCCGGTAAGCCATATCTTGGAATCTTTGGCGTTGCTTCTAATCTCCATCTAAAGCTGGCATAAAATTCAAGAATATCCTCCGGTAACGTGTTATGCAGTTTGCATTCATCAAGTATGTGGTTGCGTATTTCTTCTTGTATATCTACAGGCATGGGTCGTTTGGTATCAAGCTCGTTGAGTAGCTTGTGACACCACGCTTTTTCTTTAGGATCGATTTCATCGAGATAATTGGCATTGCTTTCTATCTTTTGGGATATTTCGCTGCGTAAGCCATAGTCAGCTATCCCCATCGCATGTAGCAGTTCATTGGGTGTTGCTTTTTGATCTTGCTCGATAAAGAAGAGAGCGTTTTCAGCCCTGTCAAAACGATTCAGACGGATGCGTATCATGGCCATATCGCTGACCAGGTTCACTTCAGTCATTCCCTGTGGGTTAAGTTCTTCAGTGAGTGACGCAACCATCGCATCATAATGTGATTGTTCTTCTACTGTGTTCAACTTGACTGAGGTAAGGCCGTGCTTGGTCGAGTTCTGACAGCTGATAGCTTTGCCTTCCTCGCTGGTAGGGCCGGTTGAGAGGTTATGTGATTTAGTCATAATGGTTCTCCTTTTGTACTCCACAAAGGCTAACCTATTTTTTGCGCGAAAACCCGATACGCACATCCGGTGCTGAGGCTGTGGATAACTTCAATTTTGCGAAACGAAATCCGCTGTCTGCATGCCAGCTGGGCCTTTTTATAGGTTTTACACCCCAAAACTCAGCCTGGTAGGGTCCGATAACTGCTCTTATTAGTGTTTTCGTTTTAAAATGCAAATATGGATGACCAACAAATTTATGCAAATTGGGTTTCAGGTGTTTTGAAACTTTCCAGAAGGGCAAAACAGCTCATCATGGTCTTTTCAGATACTGCCTTATTAGCATTTTCGTTATGGGCTGCTTATGCACTGCGCTTTTCAGAATGGTGGCCAAGTGATTGGCTATTAAATGGTTGGTTGCTTTTTACCTTTATTCCATTGATTGGTGTTTTCGTTTTCACCCTTCTCGGTTTATATCGTGCCGTTATTCGTTATGTAAACTTTCAACTAATAGCAACTGTTGCGACAGGTGTGGCGATTTTGGTTGCTTTGGCCTTTATTTTGATAGCGTTAAGTAATTTAAAGGTTCCCAGATCAATCCCGCTAATATTTGGTTTGACTGCGTTACTAAGTATTGCTGGCTCTAGAATGGTAGTGCGCTCTTATTACTACTGGAGTATTTTGAGTGAGAAAGCACATCGTGTATTAATTTATGGCGCGGGGTCTGCTGGTAGGCAGTTGCTCGCTTCTTTGTCAAATGACCATGCGATGCGGGTTGTCGGGTTTGTAGACGATGACCCGAAGCTTGCACGAACTACTTTTGCTAGTGTGACGGTTTATCCAGCGAATATCCTTAGTGCAATGATCGAAAAATTTCGTGTGGATACGGTATTGATTGCGTTACCTAATGCCTCGCGCCACCAACGAAGAGCAGTTCTTCAGCGCCTCAGCCAGCATCCAGTGCATGTGCTAACGGTTCCATCGATGTCAGAGATCTTAAGCGGTACGGCAGTTGATAAGGTTCGTGAGCTCGATATCGAGGACTTGCTCGGTCGTGATGCGGTAAAGCCGTTGCCACATTTAATGGCCAAGAGTCTTAAAAATAAATCTGTCTGTATTACCGGTGCGGGTGGTTCGATTGGTTCAGAGCTGGCTCGTCAATGTGTTGAGCAGGGCGTAAAAAAATTAGTTTTATTTGAAAATTCTGAGTTCGCTCTTTATACCATCGAGCGCGAGCTACGCGAGTTCGGAGTTGATCCGTGTGAGATCGTTGCCATTTTGGGCTCTGTTACAGACGCACAGTTGATGTTAAAGGTTTTTGCTAACCACCAAGTGCAGACGGTTTATCACGCCGCAGCGTACAAGCACGTTCCCATGGTGGAGCTCAATCCTTTTGCGGGCATTTGTAATAATTCTTGGGGCACAAGAACAGCCGCTGATGCAGCAGTGAAAACTGGTGTTGAGCGTTTCATTCTTATCTCAACCGATAAAGCAGTGAGACCAACCAATGTCATGGGGGCGACAAAGCGCGTCGCTGAGCTTGCGTTGCAAGCGTTGGCTGCACAGCCAGACATGAAGACGGTCTTCT
>Ga0255769_10006150_pt1 | contig 11001 bp, 5 predicted proteins | sample 041ome_9_FD_179637 | JGI IMG/M metagenome (GOLD analysis project Ga0255769, IMG submission 179637) | Coastal salt marsh microbial communities from the Groves Creek Marsh, Skidaway Island, Georgia - 041413US metaG (version 2) | ecosystem: Environmental > Aquatic > Marine > Intertidal zone > Salt... | reverse complement strand
TGAACGCCGTGCCATCCATCGTTGCCGTGCTCGGGCACGACAATGAAGACATCGTGGCGGATGCTTTAGAGCTCGTGCGCGAGCTCACGGATGGTGATGCGGTTGAGAGCGACGAGGAAGGTGGTCGAGCGTTGGCGACGGCGTTGCGCGAGAGCGGCGGCTACGCGGCGCTCGTCGCCGCGCTCGTGCGATTTGAAGACATTAGCGGCGCGGTGAAGGCGTCTACGAGCGACGCATCGAACGCGGTATCCGCCGTACTTGGGATTGTGGAGAATTTAAGTGAGATTGTTGGCACGACGTTTGACGCAGACACGGGCGAATCAAGTAACGAAGCGCTCGAGGCGTTTTGCGCAGAGACGGATCTTTTAAAGTGGCTCCTTAGGCGAATCGAGAAGAAGCGCGATGTCGATCAGAATAAGCTCTATGCGTCAGAAATGTTATCGATTATTTTGCAAAGTAGCGCCAAGTGTCGACGGATGTGCGTGGATATGGATGGTTTGGACGCGTTGTTGCAGTCGACGTCGACGTACAAAAAGCGCGAGCCCGAAGATGACGGTGAAAAAGAGCTCGTGGAGAATTTATTCGACGCCATTTGCGCCATAGTCATTCACGACGAAAACAAAGCAACATTCGTCGAGCTTGAAGGCATCGAACTTATGCTCCTGCTGCTCGCTGGGAAGAATAAGGCGCCCGGAGCGAATTTCGTCGCCGTGCCGGCGCTCAAGTGCCTGGATTACGTGCTGAGCGCGAATCGCACCGCGTGCGAACGCTTCATCGACGCCCTAGGGCTAAAGTACGTGTTTGGCGTATTCATGGGTCGTCACTTGAAGGCTTGGCGAAAATCACTAGGCAACGAAGGCGTGCTCGAGCAAGAGATTCGATCGACATCTGTCGTGTACTCGCTCTTTAAAAACGTGCAAAACGCCGACGCGCGCGACAGGCTGTGCGCGAAATTTGTCGAACAAGATTTCGCCAAGTGCGACCGCTTAATCGAGCTTTGGGTAGAATTCGCCAAGCGCGTGTCCGCCGAACAAGCGCGCTTGGACGACGAAGACGTCGACACTGGCATCGACCTCACCGAAGAGGAGGAGTACCTCCAAAAGCTCGACGCCGGCTTAGCCACGCTCGAGCACCTCACGATGATCTTCGCCCATCTCTGGCGCACCGCGCACGCACCAATCATGCGTAGGCTCTACACCAACGCCACACAAAACGCCATTACCTTGTCGCATTTACGCGACATTATCCGTCAACACGCGCAACACGTCGGAGACGCCGGCGGCCCAGACGCCCGCGCCGCCGCCGTCGCCGCCGCCCTCGACCTCCTCCCATTCGCCCCACACGAACAAAACACATAAACACTTTATAATACTACTACCACCGTACTCACGTACGCCCATCGCGCTCCGTCGCCAGCCGCGCGCCGTTTCGCGAACGCGCGCGTGTGAAACAACCAACCATCAATCCACCAAATCCACCAATCACCACCAGGCACAGAGTCCCTCCCACGCACATCCCCAAAACTCACGTCCCCACGCGGCACTGTTCGACACGCATTCACGACACGATGCACGCCGCGATGCTTTCCTCCAAGACGACGTTCGCGACGACGACGATTGCGACGACGAAAAAGTCCTCCACCGCGCGCCGCGCCATCGTCACCAAGGTACGCCTCGATCGATCGCGACGCGACGATGGATCATCGCGACACCAATCGCGCGCGAACGCGTTCGGTCGCGGATCGCACGAACGCGTGCGCGCATGGATGGATGCGCGTTTGACGCGTCGTGCGACCGTGGATTGGCGCGCGCGAGCGCATGGGGTGATGCGAAGAAATATGTTGCGCGAGAATGGCGCGAGTGCGGGGGTGTTGGACGCGCGCGCGGTGCGGGGAGGCGCGAGATACGTTGGCGAATGCGCATTGACAGTTTGTTGTTATCCACTCGCGCGCGTTTTCGTGAGTGGATGTGAATGGTTGATTGTTTTCGACGACGGGGTTGGTTAATTGGTGTGTTGGTTGGTTGACTGACGAAAACAATGATTTGTTTTGCTGTATTGCATGCATAGGCTGGTAAGACGATTGACACGAACAACCGACGCGCGGCGATGTTGGCCAAGCAAGCGGCGGACAAGAAGAAGGCGGCTGAAGCCAAGGCGAAGGCGGAGGCGTTGAAGCAAAAGAACCTTGCCGCGGCGAAGAAGGTTGCTGAAGCCAAGAAGGCTGCGGAGATTAAGGCGGAAGCCAAGCGCAAGGAAATGGCGAAGAAGACGGCGGCGTTGAACAAGACTGTTGGCGGTTCGTCTCGATTTGCGAAGTCCAAGCCGACCAAGCCAAACGTCAAGGATCCGCTCGCGGGTAAGGAGTACAAGGGCTTGTTCGGCAGCTTGTTCGGTAAGAAGAAGTAAGTACGCGACGACAACGTGCACATGCACTACCCCCCTCGCACATCAACTTTCTCAGCCGTCATTGCACACGATGAGAGCCCTGTCGGACGAGCACGCCACGTTTCGACAACACCTTAAATTTTAATCCAATACTACTCTAAGTGGTGCGTGCTTTCTAACAAATAAATAATCAAACCTCTCGCGTCGTCGTCGTCGTCGTCGCCATGTCAGCGAAGAAACGCGTGAGATGCACGACGACGGCTTCAGGAGCCTCCAAGTGCGCCGCGTGTCCCGCGTTTTTAATATCAACGACGCCTCGCGCGTCTCCCGTTGCGTCGCGCATCTCTCGCGCCAACGCTGCAAATTTACTATCACGTTCACCCGCAATAAACAAAGATTTCCCCTCTAATCGATAAAGCGCATCCCATACATGCGCTTGTCGACCGGGACTCGCCGCGGACAAGCACTCGGCGAGCGCGTCGGCGGCTCCCGGCGTGTCGGCGGTTCGCGCGCGTCGGAGCGCCAATCCGTCGACGCCGCCGAACCGTGGATGCGCGACGAGCGTCGTGAACAACCCCTGCGCATACCATGACTTGGCAAACGCGTGTACGCCGCTCTTACGCAACGCTCGAGCGAGTTCATCGTCGCGTTTGGCACGCGAGTCTCGCGCTCGAGCATCTCTCACGCCGGGCGAACCTCCGACAGAGACGACTGATTTCACACCCTCGAACTCGTCTTCGTTCATGGCCCCGATCGCCAAGGCAATTCTTGCGCCCATGCTATAGCCAACGACGTGCGTGTCGCATAAATTGCACCCGAGCGCGCGCACGGCGCCTAAAACGACATCCCGAGCGTCATCCAATGACTTCATCGCTGGTCCCGACTGTCGCGTTGTGTCTCCGTGTGCGGGTAAGTCGATAGCGATGACGCGTCTCACGCCTGAACTTGCGAGTATACCGCGCGCGATAGCGTCCCAGTCGTCTACAGAGCCCATAAATCCGTGTAAGAGCACGACGGTGTCGCCGACGCCGCCAAAGTCTTCAGATTGCACGCAATGTACGTTGTACCGACCTCCGCTCGAGGTGACGACATCCACGCGCCCAGAAACGCCCCATGACTTTATTGGCGTCGCCGTCGACGCGGAGACGAACTCCGTCGTTTTAGACGCGACACCAACACCACCTGTGTGTAACATCATCCCCACGCCGGCGCCGTCATCAAACGCGCGCACGGGGGCGACGTTAGGGGTCATGATTTCCCCGGCGAGCCACGAGCCCGTGCCAAGTCCGTGCGCCCGAGCGCCGATGATATCACCTTTGTCCTCGTCGTCATCCAACGCTAAAATTAGCGGAGTGACTTCGGGGATGTTTCGCCGCTCAGTGTCGTCGCTCAGTCCCGAATGGTTGGCGCGCTCGGCGGCAATATCGCGACGTAACGCGTCATCGAGCGACGCGGCTAAATGCGCGCTCGCGTGCAGTCCAACGCCTGTTTCAAAGGCGCTCGAAATTACGGGACGAACGCCGCGCGACATGGCGACGCGAGCGAGCGTAGCGGTGGCTTCGAGACCGCCGATGACGCTGGGCTTCATGACGACGGCGACGACGCCGTTGGATTGATCCGCAACGCGCGCAAGGGCGCTGGCGGCGTCAGTAAGGGACGCCGATGCGCGCACAATTTCGTCTACCGTTTCATCTAACGCCGTTGGGACGCCAGTGGTAAAGTAAAACGCTGACATTTCTCGCGCCGTCGCCGTGGGTTCCTCGACGTATTGCAAGTTCACGTTGAGTTCTTGTACAGCGGCGCCAAAATCGAGTGCTTCGGTGAATGTGAAGCGACGGTTGGCATCGGCGCGCAATACAACGCATGGGCCAACGGCATCTCGAATGGCGGCGAGCCGCACGGCGTCCGCCTTGGCGCCCTCGCTTCCGACGCCTCTGCCAACCTTGACTTTTAAGCAACGATGACCTTCATCGACGAGGGCTTTGGCTTCGCGCACCGCCGCGTCGACGTCAACGGCGGCGTCGACGAGGGCGTTGACAAATACGCGCCCGATGCCGCATTCACCACCACTGCTCGTGTTTACCGTCGTGTTCATCGTTCTGTCGTTGTCGTCGTCGTCGTCGTCGTCTCCGCTCAAGACGCGGGCGAGCGTCATCGAGGCGCTCGACGCCAACGCGTTCGCCATCGCCGTCTCCAACGCGAAACGTACGCTAGGAAGCAACTCGCGCGATGAAATCCCACACGTGCGCTCAATCCAGGACGTGAACGCGCCATTCAACAGCGCCAGGTTTGTCGGCGCTCTGACGTCGCTCGTCGAGGAGAGCGCCGACGCCACGGCAATAAGTTGCGCTCCAGCTTCGTCGAGCGTCTCGCGATGTAATCCAGGAAGTGGCGACGCTTCACCATAGCCAAATTTACCATCACTTAACGTGATTTTAAGCAACCACCCATCGCGTGCGGGGACGTCGCTGGCGCTGACATTCGTTGTCACGGGTTTCGCGAGAGGAATTGAAAACCGTGAAACCTCCGCGCCGGAGACGCTCGCCTCACACTTGCCCGACATCGCCGCTGACAATCCGAGCGCGTGTCTCGCCGCGCGCGCGCAACGCCGCTGAATCATCTTGTGCTGCACTAAATTCCGCGCGCGCGATGTGGTGACTTCGATGACCCTGTGCTGTGCGTCTTCGCCCCACGCTTGGTCGAGCGCTGCGTCGAGCTCAGCCATCGAACGCGGATGCGCGTACGCCACGCGATGCGCCTCGCACAATCCGCGTCGGCTCACATCCGGAGGGGTGGCAAATAAACGATTGAACGCCGCGTCGTCGACTTGCGCGGCGACGGGGAGAAAAGAAAAGATGCCACCGCCGCCGTTGTTGACGACGACCACCGTCACTGGCGGTTGACCGGGACGGTCGCGGAGAAAGAGCAATCCATTTGAATCGTGCTGGAACGACACATCACCGACGATGAGCGTCACGGGGTGGCCCAGGCCCGCGGCGTAGCCCGCGGCGGTGCTGAGCACGCCATCTATGCCGCTCGCACCGCGATTGGCGGTGACTGGCGCGCCGTACGACGTCTTAGCCGTTGAACGGGCTCGAATGTCGTCGGTGAAATATTTCAGGCCGCTAAACGCATCGACGTCGCGAATGGGCATGGAGTTGCCCAAAAACAGCCCCATGGTTTCGGGTAAGCGCTCGCTCACGCTGACCGCGACGGCGATTTCGGATAAGCCTTCATTCGCAGTGATGTCTCGTAACGCGGCGACGGCTTCGCGCGCGACGGCAGAGCCGACGGCGACGGCGAGCTCAGCAAACGCCACGCACGACGCCTTGTTTTCGCTCGTCGCGTACGCCGCACCGCTGCTCGATAGCAATGCGTGCTCTAGAACCGCCGCGGCGTGTGCCATGGATGACTCGACGCGCACAGATACGCAATGAGCGGGATCCAAGCGACGTGCGCTCGGCTCGACGACGACCCATTCGGCGCCGCGATTGATGGCGCTCGCTTCCAGAAATTGACACAAGCGCTTTGATGTCAATCGCGAGCCGAGCTGGAGAATGACATCTGGACGCAACGCGTCGTGTGTGGTAGGTTCGACCAAGACGTAGTCAATCATGGGAACGATGCGAACGGTGTCGACGTTCGCGGCGCCGACGCGGGCGCCGCTCGTAGCGTCGGCGGCAACGGCCCATCCGAGCGTGCGCGCGATGGATGTCGCCGCCATGGCGTCAGCGGCGGACGCGCCGCCGCCAATGACTAATAATCCACGCTTAGCGCTCGTTATTCGCGATAAAGCGGAGCGCCACGCATCGTCGTCGTCGTCGGTGCCACTTAATAAAGACAAGGACGAAGACGCGCCGACAGTGAACGGCGCGGATGATTGCTCCCAACGCTCGAGACCTTTTAACGCCTTGGCGCTGTCCCATGCCACGCGCTGCGGCCCGAGAGGCTCGCGAAACGCGCAATTCAAATGCACCGGCCCTGGGTTGGCGCCGCGTAAATATCTCAGCGCCGTTGCCGCCATTGTGGCGCACGCGCGCGCAGGCGCGCCATCACCGGGCGGAGCCAAATCCGCCGCGAAACGCGCGTACGATCCGAAAATCTTAACTTGGTCGATCGTTTGGTTTGCCCCAGTGTCTCGCAATTCATACGGCCGATCAGCGGTGAGTAATAACAAGGGTGTGGAGCTCTCTGAGGCTTCGACCACGGCTGGGAGTAAATTTGCCACCGCCGTGCCGCTGCTGCAAATGACGGCGGCGGGACGCGACGACGCGCCTTTTGCGTAACCCAAGGCGTAGAACCCCAAAGACCGTTCATCAATGCACACCACAACGTTTGCACCAACGTTCTTTTCAGCTGCGAGCGCGAGCGGGGTCGAGCGCGAGCCGGGCGCGATACAAAATGTCGTTACGCCGCCGCGCACGAGCTCGCCCACGAGCACCGTCGCCCAAGCCGCGTTTGGATTTGGCATGCTCGCCAACGTCGGTGCGGGCGCCAACAGCATTTCGAGCGGTTTCGTTTTCAAATTCAATTCACTCCACTCTGCTTTAGCGTTTGCCGAGCCGACGACGCCGACGCCCGCGTACAGAGTCACATCCTTCCCGCCTGGAGCCGCGAGCGCCGACCGAATGGCGACGGCGAACTCGGCACCCTCCGCGCTAATCCATCCAAGTGGCCCGGCGTACAATCCTCGATCGAAAGATTCCACCGCACGCAACGTGTGCAACGCCGCGCTTCGCGGATATCCGCACACCGCGGGCGTTGGATGTAACGCACTGATTAAATCAGCTTCAGTTTTTCCGCGCGCGAGCGGCGCCGATAGACGGGCGTACAAGTGTTGCACGGCGACGTTGCGCAAAATTCCCTTTTCAATCTCCATATTGACGCCATCGATACCACCCTGGGCGACTTCGGCGAGTGCACTTCTTACTTCTTCGCGCACGATGGCGAATTCTTCGTGTTCTTTGGGGCTCAAGAGCATATCGTACGCCAAGGCGGCGTCTTCGCCGTCGTCGGCGCCTCGAGCGCGCGTCCCAGCGACGGCTTCGCTCGCCGCATATCCTTTATTGCTGGCGAATAATCGCTCAGGCGTAGAGCCTAAGAACGTAGCACCGTTCGGATGACGCAAGACGAATTGATACGCATCAGGGTCGCGCGATTGTAACCTCGAGACCAACGCAAATGTGTCTACGGGGGCGTTGAGCGCGAGGTCGCTCTTTCGCGCCAAGACAACCTTGCGCAGAGGATCTCCTCGTAGTGACGTTTCTTCTCCGCCTAGAAGCATAGCATCGACTAGACCGTCCATGTTGGAAGCAGCGGGCGTTGGTTTGACGGCGTTTAACGCCATAGTCATCGCTTCGAATTGGTCTAAAACAGCGCTCGGGGCTTCGACGCCGGCGGCGCGGCCGAGCGATTCCAGCGCCGAACGCACGTCAGCGCCGTCTGACTCGTCAAAACTGCTTCCTAAATCAGCCCAACCTGCGGTATCAGATGGAACCGACGCCGACACCGACGCCGAAGTCGACGTCGTCATCCCGTGCGATGCGCGAATGCGTGAAATCACAGACGAAACGTCTTTGGACCATCCGGCTTCATCCGGGACGAGCGCGCGCGTCACCGCGTGCGCGGCGCCCGGCGGTAACACATCACCATTGATGCCTCCGCTTAGCGCGCGGTCAAGCGTTTCACACGCATCATCTATCGCTTGCACGAACGATTTCGCGCTCGGTCCACAATTCTCTACACCATTGGCGTCCCACGCCGCGCACACGGCGAGCGTCGCGCACGTGACGCCCTCAACGCATTCAAGCGTGGGTAAAAAGAAGTAATGCGTGCCAAACGCCGCCCATTCGTCACTCGGCGCGCGTGCTGGGTCAAACCTTCCCGCGCCGTACACGCGCCCGGCACCGCGCGCGCCAGATGCGCCACCATTCGCTAAAAATCGACGCATGGAGGCGATGCGGCGCTTCAACGTCGTCTCCGCGGCTTCGCCGGTTTCTGCATCCGTCCACGTCGCACTCGCGCCCACGCCCGCGCGCGCACCGCGCACGGCGCCATCGTATGCTCTATCATTCGTCCCCCTGGCGCCGCTGATGCCATCATCGTCGTCGCTCGAGGCTGTGGCGCCGTCGCGCGTTCGAGACGCCGAAGCGCCTCTCGCCGTCTTCGCTCGAGGCGACCAATAAAATCCCGGTACGCCCGGCGTACTCGCCGCGCGCGACACCCAATCTAACGCCCTGCAATCCCGAGGCACGTCAATGACGAACCGCACGCACCCTGAATCAAACGCACCATGCGTCGACGTTTCGGCACCGCGTAACGCCCGACGACACGCGCGGGACAATTGCCTCCAACCATCATTTTCGCTCGTCGCCGCGCCTAAATCCACGCATTCAATCGCACACACCGGGTCGGTGCGTACCTCACACGCGTCTCGCGCGCCGGCGCTGGCGCTCGCGCGCGCAGACGCGCCATCGCGCGCGACGAGCGCGGATGATTCGTTGGCGTTATCTGATGCCGAACCAGCGCTCGCAGCGCACGTTCGCGCGCCGTGCGCTCGCGCTGGCGCTCGCGCGCGCTCGTTCGCCGCGCGAACGCGCGGATGAACACCATTGTGTGCGTTCGCGAGCGACGCGCGCATAGCGGCGAGCGTCGCGGCGGTGTGTGACGCGTGAATGCGAATGATGAACACACGAGGGCTTTTGGATTTGGATTGAAACGTCGCGCGCGTTCGCCATCGATGGCGCACGAATGCGACGAGTGCGACGCTGCGCGAGCGCGCATGTGAAAATATCTATGCGATGCGATGCGCGTGCGCGCTGAGGAAAGAATCAATACACGTACGTAATTACACGTCTACGGCGCGTCGTTTCATGTCCCGTCGTTACCATTTGCCGCGATTGAAGCGACCGCCACCGCCGCCGCCTCGGCCGCCGCCGCGGCCACCACCACCGCGTCCACCGCCGCCGCGACCGCGGCCACCGCCACGGAAGCCTCGACCGCCACCGCCGCCGCCGCCCTTGCGTTGCATGGCTTGTAACGCGAGCGGCACTTGTTGGTCGGCGCCTTGGAGGATTTCAATGAGTTCGTTCGCCGCGCCCCGGTTTTCGTGCGTGAAAAACGTAAACGCTTTGCCTTCTTTGCCCGCACGACCAGTACGACCGATGCGGTGAACGTAGTCTTCGACTTGAAGCGGGAAATCGTACACGACAACAGCGGCAACGCCCGGAATGTCCAATCCGCGCGCGGCGACATCCGTGGCGACGAGAATGTTCCCGCGTCCTTGACGGAAGTTATTCAGCACCAACTCGCGTTCGTACTGTTCTTTATCGCCGTGAATCGCGCCCGCGGAAGAAAAACCTGCTGTTTTCAAGCGACGGTCTAAGAAATCGCATCGACGCTTGGTCCCAGCGAACATGATGCACGTATCGTTTTTGCCGAGTTCCTTTTTCAGAATCGCCACGCACCGTTCAAACTTTTCATCCTCCTCCAACACCTCGATGTGCTGGGTGATGGATTTATTCGCCGTGAGCTTGTTGCCGCCATCGCCAATTTGAATGTGCACGGGCTTGCTCGTGAACGCGTCAGCAATCTTTTGCACCGATTTCGGCCACGTGGCGGTGAACATCACCGTCTGCCTCGCCTTTGGGCAAAGCTTTAAAATCTTTTTAATTTGCGGCTCAAATCCCATGTCGAGCATGCGGTCAGCTTCGTCTAGCACCACGTACGCGGCGTTTGTGGCGGTCACAGGCGCGGTGAACCCCGGCGGGGGTTCTAAAAAGTCGTTAATCCGACCCGGCGTCGCGACGACGACGTCGGCGCCCGAACGCAACGCGCGCAACTGGTCACCCTTAGCCGCGCCACCATAGAGCACGACGGACTTCGCGCCCGCAGCTTGACAGAATTTCTCGCACTCGGCGTGGATCTGAATCGCAAGCTCGCGCGTGGGCGCCAAAACAATCACTGACGGCGCCACGGCGCCCGGTCTCCATCGACCATCCACGAGTTGCATTTCTGGCGCCTTTTGCGACCCAGTGGTCATAATCTTCGCCAGCGCCGGAAGCAGAAACCCGCACGTCTTCCCGCTCCCAGTCTTCGCAATCGCTACGACATCTTTACCCTTCAAAAGTATCGGCCACGCCTCGGCTTGAATCGGCGTCGGCGCCGCGTATCCTTGCGCCTTGAGCGCCGAGCGCAACGCCTTTGGAAACGCCGCGTCGTCAAAACTCGTAAACGGTTCCAACAAACGCGTCTGATCGCACGCAAACTTAATCTCAATCGAGTGTTCCTTTCTGAAATCCTCCACGCTCGGTACTTTCACCAACGTCGTCGTCGTCGTCGTCGTCGTCGTCTTCTTTTCCACTTTCTGTCCCGGAGTCGGAGGCGCTTCCTCGCCGCTCGCGCTCGCCTCCTTCTTCGCCTTCTTCTCCGCCTTCCGTGCCTTCTTCTCCGCCTTGCGCTGCTTCTCCGCCGCAGCATCGCCATCGCACTCGCGATCTTTACGCTTCTTATCGCTCTTCATCATCGTTGACGTCCCCATTCGTCGATGATGTATAATGATGGATTGAACGAATCTCAATGAATCAATGAATCAATGAATCAATGTCCAGCCGCCAG
>Ga0255769_10006148_pt1 | contig 11004 bp, 9 predicted proteins | sample 041ome_9_FD_179637 | JGI IMG/M metagenome (GOLD analysis project Ga0255769, IMG submission 179637) | Coastal salt marsh microbial communities from the Groves Creek Marsh, Skidaway Island, Georgia - 041413US metaG (version 2) | ecosystem: Environmental > Aquatic > Marine > Intertidal zone > Salt... | reverse complement strand
CATTCAGATAGTAGTGTATGCGGTACTTGTGATGGGGTTCGGCTGAACACCCAGGCGAGGAGTGTTGTTTGGAAAGAATTCACAATGGCGGATTTGGTCTCCACGCCCGTCGGCACTCTCTATCTAACGCTCTCGGAAATAAACTTGACGGAGCGAGAGCAGCTAATTGCAAAGGACTTGCTCAAAGAAGTCTTATCCCGGTTACGTTTTTTGACTGAGGTTGGCTTAGGGTACTTGACATTGAATCGCTCGGCACCCACTTTGAGCGGTGGAGAGTCTCAACGCATGCGTTTGTCTGCACAGTTGGGATCAAATCTTCGTGGGGCTGTTTATGTTCTGGATGAGCCAACTATTGGTTTGCACTCGAGAGATAACGATGTGTTGTTGAAAGCACTCAAACATCTACAAAATAACGGAAATACTTTGGTGGTGGTCGAGCATGATGAAGATACAATAAAACAAGCTGATTTTGTGATTGACTTGGGCCCAGGAGCAGGTAGCGAAGGTGGATTCGTCATATCATCAGGTTCTCCCGGTGAAATAATGCGCGATGATGCCTCGATCACAGGTCGTTACTTAACCTCAAAAAGACGTTATTCAGCCTGCAAGAAAAAAGGGATTAAAAAATTAGCTGATTTCATCTATATCAAGGGGGCAACACGTAATAACCTTAAAAATGTTGATGCCAAAATTCCTATCGGCCACCTAACCGCAGTAACAGGAGTATCTGGCAGCGGTAAGTCCAGTCTGATACGAGGCATATTACGCGCAAACATGGATAGAATAACCTCAAAACCCAAGACTGATATTGCCATTCAGGATTTTTCAGACTGTTCGAACATCTCTGGGGTTGACTGTTTCTCTCGAGTAATCGAAGTGGATCAATCGCCAATCGGTAAAACATCAAGGTCGTGCCCTGCGACTTATACTGGAATATGGGACGAGGTAAGAAAGCTATTTTCGTCGGCAACTGAGTCGCGGGTTCGAGGATTCGGGCCCGCTCGATTTTCTTTTAATACTAAAGGCGGTCGCTGCGAGGGCTGTGAAGGCCAAGGTATTCAAAAAATAGAGATGAGTTTCTTACCTGATGTACGGACCGTCTGTGAGGTATGTAACGGTGATCGGTTTAGTAAAGATACATTGCAGATTCGGTATAACAATCACTCAATTGCGGATGTCTTGAATCTCAGTATCAAAGACGCCGTTGAGCTCTTCAGCGCGCATCCAAAAATTAACAAAAAACTCAATTTGCTAAATGAGCTGGGTCTTGGTTACCTAAGGCTTGGCCAACATAGCAGTACGTTGTCGGGTGGGGAGGCTCAAAGAATCAAACTTGTATCAGAGTTATCTAAATTTAGAGCTGATATGGAGGACGGTTTTAGGCAACTCGGAAAAAATCAAACATTATTCGTGCTTGACGAGCCTACTGTTGGGTTACATATGGCCGACGTCGAAAAATTAATTGAAACACTGAAGCGTCTTGCTGGTGCCGGAGGGACTGTTGTTGTCATAGAGCATAATGCTGATGTAATCAGTAGTTCAGATTGGGTTATCGATTTAGGTCCAGAAGGGGGTGATGCGGGCGGTTATGTGCTGTTCCAAGGTGCGCCAGAGGACCTTTCAAAGCAATCTTCCTCAGCAACGGGACAAGCTCTAATGGGCCTCTTTGGATAAAGCTATGAAGTTGCGACGCTAGTCTTTTAAAAACGTTAGATTGAATTTTAATTTTTATCAGATTAACGTCGTTCTTAAGTTCTGCGACTATTCATTAAAATCTCAATATACTGTGCACAACAGAGTGGTTCTAAATTATCTAGGGGGAGCATGATCGTGATGAAGTTCATCAGTAAAGTTTTTTTGACAGGTCTTTTTACGGCCCTACCGGTGCTGGCGACTATTTATCTTTTAGTTTGGCTGTTTACGACAGCTGAATCTTTTATGGTTTCTCCATTGCAAATGGTATTGCCCGAAGGAACATACGTTGCTGGTATGGGTCTTGCCACCGGATGCGTCGTAGTATTTGTAATCGGGATATTGATGCGGGCATATGTTATTCGAAGTATCTTTAATTTGACTGAGCGGTTTTTCCTCAAGGTACCTTTGATTAAAACGATATACAGTGCCCTAAAGGAGTTTTTTGGATTATTTGCAGGAGATGATAAAGGTGAGAATTTTCAGGTGGTGATGGTTGATATGCCAAATCTTGATGTTAGGCTGCTGGGATTTTTGACCCGCGATGAATTCTCCGATTTGCCACCTGACATGGTTCCTGAAGGTCGTGTAGCAGTTTATCTACCGATGAGTTATCAGATTGGTGGCTACACTATTTTTGTGCCTCGTTCTCGGCTGACGCAGATTGATATGCCACGCGAACAAGCTATGCGTTTAGCGGTCACCGCTGGGATTCAGCAATCTAAAAAAAATGATTGATATGGATGACCAATAAAAAAGGCTCCTTCAAGGAGCCTTTTTTATTGGTACTTAGTTTGTTTTTAAAGGAGTGGAACTAAAAGAAGAGCTACGATATTGATAATCTTAATCAGTGGATTTACTGCCGGACCTGCTGTGTCTTTGTATGGGTCACCAACGGTATCTCCAGTGACGGAGGCTTTGTGCGCATCGGAACCTTTGCCGCCACAATTGCCATCCTCAATATATTTTTTTGCATTATCCCAAGCGCCACCGCCTGTAGTCATTGATATCGCGATAAATATACCTGTGATAATTGTTCCTATGAGTAATCCGCCTAATGCTTTGATTCCTTCCCCTGGTCCCATGAGCCAATTGACCCCGAATGCAACCACAATTGGGGCAAGAACTGGAAGCAATGATGGAATCATCATTTCTTTAATAGCTGAGCGAGTAAGTAGATCCACGGCTTTTGAATAATCAGGTTTGCCGGTTCCTTCCATAATCCCTGTGATTTCTCTGAACTGGCGCCGTACCTCATTAACCACAGAGCCTGCTGCTCGTCCAACGGCCTCCATCGCCATTGCACTAAAGAGGTAAGGGATCATGCCACCAAGGAATAAACCAATTATGACTGCAGGATCAGACAGCGAGAATTCGACAAGTTTACCTGCCGCCTCGAGCGTATTCGTATAGTCCGCGAACAAAACCAATGCTGCTAAACCCGCAGATCCAATGGCGTAACCTTTGGTCACAGCTTTTGTCGTATTACCGACGGCATCTAACGGATCAGTAATATCTCGAATTTTCGATGGCAGCTCAGCCATCTCCGCAATACCACCTGCATTGTCAGTAATCGGTCCATAAGCATCAAGCGCTACAACCATACCAGTCATAGACAACATCGCGGTTGCCGCGATTGCAATTCCGTAAAGTCCTGCGAGTGAGTAAGACGCACCGATCGCCACACAAACAGCTAATACTGGGAGCGCGGTAGACTTCATCGATACCCCTAGACCAGCGATTATGTTTGTTGCGTCACCAGTTTCCGAAGCCGCTGCAACGTGTTTCACAGGCGCATATTCGGTTGAGGTGTAGTACTCAGTAATGACAATTAGCACGCCGGTTAAGGCAAGTCCAACCAGTCCGGAATAAAACAGATTGATAGACTCACTACCCATCATTTTTTCAGTTATGAAGTAAAAGGCGGCAGCGGCAATAACGCCGGACACGATCACGCCTTTATAGAGTGCCCCCATGATACTTCCACCTTCAGAAGTCTTGACGAAGAAGGTGCCTATTATCGATGCGATAATAGATGCGCCACCAAGCACGAGAGGATAAATTATTGCAGTCTCGCCCATGTCAGCCATCATGAGTCCGCCCAGCAGCATTGTTGCTACGATGGTAACCGCATATGTCTCAAACAAGTCGGCAGCCATGCCTGCGCAATCTCCAACATTGTCACCCACGTTATCCGCTATGACCGCTGGATTTCTTGGGTCATCCTCTGGAATTCCTGCCTCAACCTTACCGACTAAATCGGCTCCTACGTCTGCACCTTTTGTAAAGATACCGCCACCTAATCGGGCAAATATTGAGATCAGTGATCCGCCAAAAGCAAGGCCGATCAGAGCATGTAGTGCTTCATCGGTATCCCCGGTGAGGTGGGAAACAACAGCGAAGTAACCTGCCACTCCGAGCAAGCCTAGACCAACCACCAACATACCTGTGATAGCACCGCCTCTAAACGCAACATTGAGCGCGGCATTGATTCCATTGTTTGCCGCTTCAGCAGTGCGCACATTTGCGCGAACCGAAATAAACATCCCGATATATCCTGCTGCGCCTGAGAGCACTGCGCCTACAAGGAAGCCGATGGCTGTGTACCAATCAAGAGCGAAACCGAGTGCAACAAAAAGAATGATCCCGACAACGGAGATACTGTAGTACTGTCGATTTAAATAAGCCTGCGCACCTTGCTGAATCGCTGTGGCAATTTCCTGCATACGAGCATTCCCAGCTGGTTGGCGCAGAATCCATTGGATCGAAAGCGCACCGTAAATCACAGCTACGATCGAACAAACTAAGGCTATCACTAGTCCTGAAGACATCAACGTCCCCCCTTACATTATGTAGTTAACTGGCCGATAAGGGTCGGCCAAATACCCTAATAACCGAGCCGCTGTCCAAAATAACGATGGAGAAGCTGCTTCTTTTAAATTTTTGTTGCGCGGGATTGTACCTGAAAATGACGATTAACTCTTCAAAATCACTTAAGTTTGAAGTCTGTGAGTATTTTTTTGGTAACCAATTTATTTTTTAGCACGACGTATTTTGGTAACCCATCTTTATATGGGGGATACGCTTCGCCCTCTATAAGTGGTTTAAGATAACGCTCACAGCTAGGGGTTATTCCAAATCCATCCGCGCTGATGAATCTTTTTGGCATTTTTTTCTCGATATTTGCCACGCGGGATAAGGGTGTGCTGCCTATTTTCCAGCGGTAAGGGGTATCTGATAAACGCTCTATGGTGGGCATCACAGCGTTTTGACCTTGGATTGCAAGTTTTACTGCTGATTCCCCAAGTGCGTAAGCTTGATCAACATCAACTTTAGACGCTATATGTCTGGCCGCTCTTTGCAGGTAATCTGCTACCCCCCAGTGATATTTGAGTCCGAGATCAGCCTTTACCATATTTGCAATGACTGGAGCCACGCCCCCTAGTTGAGCGTGTCCGAAAGCATCTGTGAGACCTTGATCGGATAGGAATTTTCCGTTTGCCCCCTTAACCCCTTCGGAGACAACAATAGAACAGTAACCATGTGTCTTGACTTTATCCCGCACGTTTTTAATGAATTTCTTACGGTTAAAAACGATTTCAGGAAATAAGATGACAATAGGTAACGGACTGTCCGAGGTAGAGGCTAGCCCTCCAGCGGCTGCAATCCATCCGGCATGTCTCCCCATGACCTCTAGAATAAACACTTTAGTTGACGTTTTAGCCATAGAAGCTACGTCAAAGCTTGCTTCCCGAGTTGAAACGGCCACATATTTTGCAACTGAACCGAATCCAGGGCAGCAGTCGGTGACTGGTAAGTCATTGTCTACGGTTTTCGGTATATGTATTGCTTGTATGGGGAAATCTAGTGCTTTTGATATTTTTGACACCTTTAAGCATGTATCAGCTGAGTCTCCTCCTCCGTTGTAGAAGAAGTATCCAATATTGTGTGCTTTGAAAACAGCTATTAAACGCTCGTATTCAGCTCTATTCTCCTCTAGAGACTTAAGTTTATAGCGGCATGACCCGAATGCGCCGGCTGGAGTGTGTTTTAACGCCGCAATTGCGCTGACGGACTCTTTGGATGTATCAACCAGATCTTCAGTGAGTGCCCCAATTATGCCATTTCTACCCGCATAAACATTTCCGATCTTATCTTTGTTTTTCCTAGCGGTTTCAATAACGCCAGCGGCCGACGCATTAATAACAGCAGTTACACCACCAGACTGGGCGTAGAAAGCATTTGGTGTTTTTTTCATGTTATTACCTAATCGTTTAATGTGACAGATTACTCATTGCTGGCCCTACCTTGATGGGGTTTCTTGATAAATCAACTAGTGTGAATCAAGAGCCTTAAAGATCTGATCTCGTATCGATTCTAGAGAGCCAATCCCTTTGAATTTTTTGTATTTAGGCGCATGACCCGTAAGTGTTCGAGCTAGGTCGGAATAATAACCAATTAACAGTTCAGTTTGTTCATGATAGACCTCTAAACGCTTCTTGATTGTCTCTTCTTTATCGTCGTCGCGCTGAACGAGTGGTTCTCCAGAAATGTCATCTATTCCTTCTACCTTTGGCGTATTGAAGAGCACATGGTAGGTTCGTCCAGATTCTGGATGTACACGGCGCCCGGATAGACGCTTGATGATCTCTTCATCATTAACGTCAATCTCAATAACATAATCAATATCTACACCTGCATCGTTTAACGCATTAGCTTGAGGAATTGTCCTTGGAAAACCATCAAATAAAAATCCGTTGGAGCAGTCATCTTGATTGATCCGTTCTTTTACGAGACCAATAATTACGGTATCAGGAACGAGTCCTCCGGCATCCATGAATTTCTTAGCCTCTAGGCCCAGGTCTGTTCCATCTTTGACTGCTGCTCTTAACATATCACCCGTTGAGATTTGAGGAATGTTGTACTTTTCCATTAAGTAAGCGGCCTGCGTCCCTTTTCCTGCTCCGGGAGGTCCAAGTAGTATTAATCTCACGTTAATTCCTTATTCTCTGGCTAGACTAGTTCGATGGTTAATTTCGATCTACGCTATCACTGGTTTTTTGAATTTTGAAAATTTAAAGCCGAAATTATAGCGTGCTGGCAAATTGACGCGCTCTTTCGAGGTCCTCCGGGGTATCAATACCTGGAGCAGGCGGAGCATGCGTGCGTGCAGTGATTATTTTGTGTCCTGCTTGCAGTACTCGTAATTGTTCCAGTTTCTCCTGGTTTTCAAGGAAACTCGAAGGTAGTCCTGAGTATTCAAGTAAAAATTTTGATCGGTACCCATAAAGGCCAATATGCCCCAACGCAATGTAATCATCGGGAAGTGATTCTTGTTCATCTGAAAATGTATCTCTCGCCCAAGGTATCGGTGCTCGAGAAAAATAGAGGGCATAGTTATGATGATCCAGCACAACTTTGACTAGATTTGGATCGAAGACATCTGCTCGACGTGCAATTGGAAAACATGCCGTAGCGATTGAGGCGTCTGATGTAGACGCTAAAGTTTCAGCAACAGTAGTGACTAATTCGGCTGGAGTAAATGGCTCATCTCCTTGGAGATTAATGATTACCTCTTCCGATGCCCAATTTTTTTTTGCTACTACCTCGGCGATACGAGCTGTTCCACTCTGATGGTCTTTGCTGGTCATGATCACTTCGCAGTCAGAGCTCTCGATTGATTGCGCAATACGTTGATCATCGGTTGCCACGATTATATCTGTAGCTCCTGATTTTTTCGCAATATTGATTACGCGATCGATGACGGTTTGTCCCCTAATGGTAGCTAATAGCTTCCCGGGGAATCGAGTGGATTCGAAGTGTGCAGGTATGACGACTTTAAAATTCACAAATCTCTCGGCGCGAGTCAGCGGCTAATCGGTGGGAACGTGGCGTGCTTCTTCTTCTAACATGATCGGTATCCCATCTTTTATTGGGAAAGCGAGCTTACAAGGTTTGCATGCTAACTCACTATCTCCTGATTGCAAGTCAAGTTCACTTTTGCATATAGGACATACCAATATATCGAGCAATTTTTTATCCATGATAATTTTTAAGTTTCTCTATGATGGTTTGTATGAATGGACCATTAAATTCTGCAGTAACCGGCAAAAACCAACACTCTTTCGGCGCATAACTTTTGCATTTTACTGCATCTTTTTCGGTCATTATGATGATGTCGTTCTCAATTGAGTTGAAGTCTTTGACTGAGTATCTGTGATGATCCGGAAACCTTATAGTCTTTGGCCTGAGACCTAATGATTTTAGATGCTGAAAAAAACGTTCAGGATTTCCAATGCCGGCTATGGCTGTGACTTCAGTTTTTAACAGATCTTCTGCGTCGCATGTAATGGTCGGGTCAGATAGTTTATGAAAAGTACTGCCAATAAGTTTCATGTTTGTTGTCGGAATAGGTAGTTTATGACTTTGCGGTCCGTTAATAACCGCGAGATCACAAGTTTGAATCCTCGATATTGATTCCCTGAGTGGACCGGAAGGCAGCAGGAGGCTATTCCCGAACTTACGCTCCCCGTCGATTACCACGACTTCAATGTCTCTCTTTAGCGCATAGTGTTGAAGTCCATCATCACTGATGATGACGTTCACATTTGGATATTTTTTGATTATTTGTTGTGCGCTCCTACTTCGGTTGGGCCCCACCCAAACCGGACATTTAACCTTATTGAATATGAGTATTGGTTCATCACCAACTTCAGAAGGTGTGCTAGTTTCAACAACCTCACGATTTGTTCCGTCACCCCGATAACCTCTTGTGATGATTCCTGGAGCAAGACCTGAATCCTTAAGTGCGTTAGCGATCGCAACTACGATTGGCGTTTTCCCAGTCCCCCCTACCGTGATATTCCCCACCACGATAACGGGAACATGTATTTTTGTTGCATTGAGGATCCCGATGCGAAATATGAGCCGTCTGACCGCCGACAGTATTAAGAAGACGAGCGTCAGAGGTAGCAAGGCAAGTGATAGCGCGCTAAGGCGCTCCCATGAGCGAGGCACTTAGTTCTTATCCATGACGCAAGTGAAGGAGCACACCTATTAACTTAAAATGTCGCAACGCCTGTGTGGACGCAGTTAAAGGCGAATGCGCTAACACGGCGATAGACCTAGTTCTTTTGCGTCGTAAAAGTGATGCGTCCATAGCCTGCGATTCGAGCGGCTTCCATGGTGTAGATGACTGATTGATGTGTTGTGTTTGAATCCGCGCTGATGATAATCACAGGATCCGAGTCCGGACCCGCAATTTGTCGAAGAGTTTCTGCGAAAAGTAGCGGGCTTTCCATTGGTACTTCACGACCGTTGACAAAGTATTGGCCAGTTTGTGAGATGGCAATCTCAAGTTTATCGATTGGTTGATCAACGGTATTGGCATCAGCTACGGGCAGATTTATTTTTAACTCAGCATATTTAGAATATGTAGTCGTGACAGCCAAAAAAATGACGATCACGATCAAGACATCAATGAAGGGGACTAAATTAATATCGGGTTCTTCTCGAAATGAGGCTCGTCTGAAATTCATAATTAAGTTTAGTCAGCCCTGTTGCCGTGGGTCATTTCTACGAGCTTTACTGCCTGTAGCTCCATCTGAACGATTAATGAGTCTACCGTTGACCGAAAGTGCCGATAAAACACGAGACTAGGAACAGCGACGATGATACCGAAAGCGGCATTGTATAGCGCAATAGAAATGCCATGTGCTAATCGAGCTGGATCTGTAATGCCGGTCGGCGTAGATGCCCCAAAAATTTCTATCATCCCGATTATTGTTCCCAATAGTCCAAGTAACGGAGCCATAGTGGCGATAGTACCTAGTGTAGTTAGGTAACGGTCCATTTCATGGGCAACTTCGAGACCTGCCTCCTCAATCGCTTCTTTCATGGCTTCCTTAGTGTTTCCTAAGTTTTTCAAGCCCGCAACAAACACGCGTCCTAACGGGGATGAGTCTCCGGTTTTTGATATAAGCTCCTGAGTTACACCGGAGGTTTTTAGATGACTGACGGTTTCTCCGAGTAAGCTGTTTGGAACTACCGCTTCACGTCTCAGTGAGTAAAAGCGTTCCGCAATAATGGCCACAGATATGACAGAGCAAAATATGATGGGCCAAATTGGCCAGCCAGCTGCTATGATGATTTCAATCACGATATAAACCCTTGAGTACTAGTTGCGTAGGCCATCACTTTAAACGTCGGAGTTATTGACAGCAAGTTCAACATCATATGTTTTCCCTTTCAGGGGATAAATTTATCGTAAGTGTAAGACTTATCAATACTTTTACCTACCAACTGTGGATAAGTTTGTGGGTAAATCCGTCCGAGAGGGTGATGAATAAAGATATCTACCAAACTGCTAATGAGTGTGATGAGCTCAAATTATAAAATATCAATAAAAATCAATGACTTATTTTATTTTTGGAGTTAAGCTCGTGTTTATTAATGATTTTTTGCAAATTTATAGCATTTGTGGATTATTCGATAAAAAAAGTTCTTTGAATGTCAATAGTTTACTTACTTCGTTTGTATTTTTTCCATAGAATATGAGCTCGTAGCGTTGAGGTTAATTTTTGGGTGTACGACATGAGTGAGCGCGGTATTCAATCTAAAGTCCTATCTGTCTCCCAAGTTGCGAGAACAATCAAATCGTTGATTGAAGACCATTTACCTGAGGTTTGGGTAAGAGGCGAAATTTCAAATTTTATTCGAGCAGCATCTGGCCATTGCTACTTTTCATTGAAAGATGAGTCGAGTCAAGTTCGGTGTGTCTTATTTCGTTCTCGTATGAGTAATGTTGAGTTTGAAATTTCAGATGGGCTTGAAGTTGAATTATTAGCGTCACCCTCGATGTTTGAGAAAAGAGGCGAATTCCAATTAATTGCCCAATTAGTTCGCAAATCAGGTCTGGGTAGATTATTCGAGTTGTATGAGGCTCAAAAAAGAAAACTTTCTGCCGAAGGTTTATTCGATACAAGTAAAAAACAACCATTAGTCCAATTCCCCAAAACAATTGGTGTCGTTACGTCGCTTGACGCTGCTGCACTTCGCGATGTTTGTAAGACGTTAGCTGATCGTGCACCGAATGTATCAATAATCATTTATCCCTCTCCTGTCCAGGGAAATGGCGCTGGGAAAAAACTGGCAGAGGCAGTTATGTTAGCCAGCGAGCGATCAGAAGTTGAGGGACTGATAATTTGTCGCGGTGGGGGAAGTCTTGAAGATCTTTGGGAGTTTAATTCTGAAGAGTTGATTCGAGCCATCGCTCGTTGTCCTATCCCTGTTATTTCTGGGGTGGGACATGAA
>Ga0255769_10006132_pt1 | contig 11028 bp, 4 predicted proteins | sample 041ome_9_FD_179637 | JGI IMG/M metagenome (GOLD analysis project Ga0255769, IMG submission 179637) | Coastal salt marsh microbial communities from the Groves Creek Marsh, Skidaway Island, Georgia - 041413US metaG (version 2) | ecosystem: Environmental > Aquatic > Marine > Intertidal zone > Salt... | reverse complement strand
TTTTCTCCTTTTGGGGAAACAACGCGCACCTTTTTTCCTACTACGCGCTTTGAGTACCAACCATGTCACTAAACCCGGACGTCTCGCTCAAACTCACCCTCGCGACGGCGACGATTTTAACCGGATGCGCTCTGAGAGTTACCCGCGTCGTCACGAGAGAAAACGGCGAATCGCTTTTGGCGGTCGTGTTCGGTATTTTGTTGCCGAGTTTGTTGATACAGGTACGCGATGAATTTGGGCACACGGAAATCTTATCCCCTGGCGCGCGCTCGGGAGAAACGCGCTCGCTTTGCGTTGGTCGTTCTTCTTCTTCTTCGTCGTCGTCGTTCTCGCGTCTCTGTGTGATCCTTTTTTTTTCGTGTGTCGTTTTTATCGGGAGGAGAAAAGAGTTCGCACGCTGACCCCTCGAGCGTATTTATTCGTGTTTACACGTGACAACAGACGTTCGCTTCGATCGCGGCGAGCGCGGACTACGCGGTGTTCTTCGCGTATTCCGTCGCGCAGTGTCTCGCGGGCACGGCTTTAGGCTTTTTGCTTTTCCGCAATCGTAAAAAAGGAGGAGGCGAACATTTAGCCGGTTCGACGGTCGGGGTCAATCTCGGGACGTTCGCCTACCCGCTCGTGTTCGCGGTGTTTGGCGAGATTGGGTTGCGAAGAGCCGTCGTGTTCGATTTTTTTAATCAAGTGTCCATTTTAGTCGCGAGTTACGCGTTGTTTGCGCTGAGTAAGAGAAGCAATGATGGCGCGGGAGGTGAGAAAACGAAAGATGTCGTTTTGAAAGCAATCAAGACGCAAATGTTCACGCCGTGTTTACTCGCGTTGTACCTTTCAATCGCGCTGAAAGCCATTCCGAACGCGTCGATTCCGTACGTTGTGGATCAGTTTTTAGGCTCGTTGGCGGTAGCGGCAAAACCGCTAGCATTGCTGTCGCTCGGAATATTGTTTGAGCCGAAGATGTCTAAGAGCGAAATTGGAGACGTGGTGACGCTGTTATTAATTCGATACGGAAGCGGATTAATCATCGCCGCTACGGCAATCGCGTTGAACATGTACCAATTCATAGGCTCCAGCGGTTTGGCGGTATTGACGTTAGCTCTGACCGCTCCCGTACCGTTGATTTCCATTCGATATTCGAAACAGTTTGGGTTGAACTCAGGACCGGCGGCTACGGCAGTGAATGCGAGTAACGCGGTGTCCTTCGTCGCTATTTTGCTCCTCGCCGGGGCGGATTTCGAGACGAAACGGAGAAGTTTAATGTCCTTGTTCGCGTCGCTCGGAACTCTTTTCGTGGGATTGGGTATTTTTATGAATAAAAAAGCGTTAGAATCTTCATCCGAATATTCAGAAGGTAGAAACGACGAGCCGTTTGAAATCAGAGATATCGGCGACGGGAAGAAGCGGTTCGTTTCCACCAACGCTTTGACGAGAAGAAGAGGAGCGAAGACCGTGGTTACTTTTGACTATCGTAACAATCATACCATCAAGAGAAGGAAAAACATCGTTGAACTCGTACCATCGTTGTCTTCTGTAGCAACACCGAGAGGTTATTGTCGCACTTTTGCAGTTAGTCGTAGGAATAGAAATAGACCGAGTAGAGGAAATGGTCTCGGTGTTGGTGCGCATCATCGAAGCGCGTTCGTCTTCTAGGGGTTTTTAGTGGAAAAATGTACCACAGTATAAAGTAGTTTTATAAATACAACCGATGCGTTGATAACGGCGCTAAAGAATATAAATATATATATGGTGCGTATGTTTTCGGTACCCAGTGGGTATCACCATAGCAGCAAGTGACGTAACGTAATCTCTTTTTTCATCTCTTTTCTCTGTCTTTCTCGTTCTTATAATTAATTGTAAATCATGTCTTGATGCATATCGGTCAAGTAGCAATTCAAAACCTTCAATCCGTAGTTCTTCTCGTCTCGACTGGTCTCTCTCTTTTGAAACGGATCGGATCCGTCCGGCATGGCAAAACCTTCGTCCCGCATCTTCGCATTCGCGTAATCGTCTTGGCACAAGTGGCCAAACGTGAACGCGTCGATCATATCCGCGCCGAATCGCGCCATGTATTTATACACCTTCTCTTGGAACTTCGGGCCAATCAAGTACCTGGTAAATCCCGCTCCCGAGCGATCTTTTGGCCAATAGTAAAAGTTCCCAGTCAATTGTTGGCCTTTTTTCGGCCCGTCTTCGGCTAAGATTGGGTACGTGTTGCCTTGTTTATCGCAAAATCCTGCTTCGTCGGGTTGCGCGCACGCAGCTTCGTAAAAGTTGGTCAACAACACGAAATCGGCGTCCTCGGGGACGTTGGCGACGATCGCATCTAAATGCTTCATCTGCCAGTTCAAACCATCCGCTTCCATGATTAAAGAAAACTTTTTCCCGGAGTTGGATTCTAAAACCGTGCGCCAGGCGTGCATGTGCGCAAATAAACACCCGATGTGATGCGCGCCGCCGTATTGCTCTTCCGTCATGCCTCCCGCGTCGTTTCGTTCGTCGATGACACCCAGCCACGGTAAGTTCTTCAAGTTATCTCCGTTTCTCACCGGGTCTGGGTGCTTCCATCCTCTGTTGAAGAACTCCTTGTTCAACTTTCGAATAGGTTCGATCGCCCATTCCGCGTCACCGATATTTTCCGGCCATTCCGTCGGCGTCACGCCGACGTCGCTCCTCGCATCCGGCAACGTCTTTTTGATTCTGTTGAAATTCTCGTGATCCTCGGCGTCGTTTCTTTGCACGATGACGACGATATCCGCCGAGTAAACGCGCGCCGGAGAATCTTCCCACGGTATCTCATCGTCATCTCCTAACAAAGCATCTCCTTTCTCCGTCCCTTTCTCAGCCGTAGCAAACTTCTTCCGGAAGTTGTCGTACACGCGCCACTTGGCGTTGGCTTTCGCTCTGCGAACAAACGGCGTTTCCGTCAACTCATCGCCGCTCCTCCCGTAAACTTCTTCTTCTCCCTCTTCCGCGGCGGCGGGTGCGACAACAGACCACGTCATATTGTCGCAAAAGCCCGGGTGCAACCGGTGCCACTCTTCCGCCTCCGGCGTCGCCGCGCCGAGAGGACGCGATAAAGTTCGTTGTTGTTGTTCAGCCCCTAAATGAGCCGCGTTGTTGGTGCCACTCGGACCCCGAATCGCGACGGCAGCGGCAGCAGAGCACGCCAAGAAGATTGAAACGCCGGCTACTTTCGCGAGTCCGTGAACGTTTCTCGTCGTCGTCGTCGTCTTTTCCGACGACGGCAGTAAAGACGACGTCGCATCGGTGCCGCGCATATCGATTGGTTTATTCGATCTCTCTCTCAACACTAAAAGATTTTTCCCGAGATTTTTGTACTCGTTCTCTCTCTCGTTCTCTTTCTACCCAACGTGTGTGTGTGCGCGCGCGAAAAGGACTATATCTGATCTGTATATTTGTATATATAAATGCACGCGTTGTTGTTTTTTATCTCTGGCCGTGGAGATTAACGCCGCTTTGTTCTGCCGTCCGCGCGAGAGTTTCGACTTTTGAGATGGCAATACGTATATGTTTAGGGTTTTACAATTATTTTTTTTAGTCTTTCATTTCTTCGTCTCTGATTTCTTCGGAGCTGCTTTCTTCTTCTTCTTCTTCCTCCGAGTCGTCGTCGTCGTCGCCTTTGGCGACGGAGACGTCAAATTCAAACTCTAAATCTGCTCCGAGGTACGAATCGCACATGAAGTACAACGCGTATTTGCGCTTGCCTTCCTCGGACGGCGAGGCGAAACTTAACTTGACCTTGGAAGTTTTTACCAAGTTGACTCTTTTGATGGCGCACAAGCGGTTTTCTTTTTCGTCGCCGACGACGACCCACCAACTCTCTTCGCGCGGTATTGGATAACGACTGCAATTGACGGGAGGTAAAAGCGATACGGAATCGCCGAATTCCCATTCGCGAGAGACGTTGACTTCGACGTCGATGGTTGAGCTCGTGGAGATTTCCGAGGCGTTGGTGACTTTGTGTTCGCAATCGACGTTCGGGTACCGGTTGGCAGCCTTCGCGACGTCCGAGAGTTGTCGCTTGGACAAGTCGCTCAAAATGTCCTCTCGCACGGAATCTTCCGCATCTAATAACTCGTACACGGATTCCACGTCTTTGTCTTTCGCTTTTAGCGCTATGGATTTCGTCACGTGCGGTAACTGCAACACGCCGGCGTCTTTATCCCACATGGCTTGCGTTAACATTTGCGACAATTCCATGGCGCACATCGCCGGCGATAACCAGCCGTTGCTGGAAATCACATCTACCATGGCTAAGAGTAAACGCAACGCGGTCGGTAAGATGGACTCTAAATCTCTCGCGAGATCACCCGGTAACGCAACGCGGCTTAAATGAGCTTGAAGCAACGCGCACGTCTTGACGTGCGGATCGTTCGTTTTCCTATTCGTCATCGCAATGGGCGAGTGGTTCAAGATGCGACGAATGATTTCCGCCTCGCCTGGGCGGATCGGCACCGAATCAAATTCGCTCGCGCCGGAAACAATTTCCAAGATACCTTTCAGCTTTGTTTTCGCGGTTAAGGATGCCGCGAATAACTCGACCGTGGTGTATTGCGAGTAATAATAACTCGCAATCATACCGAGGTTCAAAGGTGAAATTTCATTCTCGCCAGTCTCGTCGTCTTCTTCGATTTGCGCGCACTTGGAAACCTCCAAGTCGGATAACGTGCTCTCGACGAGTTCACTCAACGCGTCCGAGACGTGTCTGTGAGACGTTCCGGTCAAATTGTAATAGTTTGGATTTCTCGTTAATCGTCGATAATAGTACGTCCAGGTGAGATAGTCCACGGCATCTTGTTTGGTTTCGATGGTTCTCGTGACAATTTCCGCGTTGAAATGATCGTGTAAGAAGTGATCCAAGTGCGATTCAACCGGGAACGGTTCGTGAAGGAACTTGGAATAATACGCCTTCTTAGCTTGCGAGCACATCAACACGCACGTGCCGTGTTCGTCGATGCCCGGACGCCCGCACTTGGCGGTCATTTGCAACACGTCCACGACGGGGTAATCCGCCGCGGAGGAGCCTCCGGCGTCGTAGAGTTGCGTCCCAGAAACGACGACAAGTTTCGCTTTCTGTCGTAAAGTCCACACCGACGCAGCTTCGCAAATCATCAGCGAACACGCGTTACACTCAAACGCCAAGAACAACGCTTCCTTTTCAACTTTTGATAAACCTTCGTGAATGACAGCGATGCCAAAAGTCATCGCGTGTTTCACGCCGGCGTCGGATTCAATCTTCTCGGAGAGTTGTTCCAAGACGTTTTCGTCCTCCGCGGAGACGTTTCGAAAGTACCCTTCGTCGTTATCATTGAGAGCGTAAGAGAGTAACTCTAACGCGCGTTGTTTCGCATGTTTCCTAGTCGGCGCGAAAACGATCGCCGGTTCTTTGTTTCCGCAATGCGTCTTGATAGCTCTGTACGTCGGACGCGACATCGCTTGGACGCGAGATTCATAATTGACTACGTCGAATCCGCGAACAAACAATCGCAAAGGCGTTGGACGCGCAGACGGTGCGAAATTAAATTGTCTTTTGGAGTTTACGCCGAGCCACTCGGCTAAATCTTTCGCGTTCGCGACGGAGGCGGATAAGCCGAGAATGCGAATCGGCGGCGGTGATTTTTTACCGTCCTTTTTCGCTCCACCGTCCTCTTCTTCTTCTTCTTCTTCGCGTTGCTTTTGTACGGAGACGTAACGCATTCTCGAGCACGCGACTTCAATCGTTGCTCCGTGCGCGCCGCCAATCAAATGGAGCGCGTCCGCGATGAACAGTTTGATTTTTTGCACGTTCTTTCGTTGTTTCCATCTTCTCGATAAAATGTCCCAATTCTTCGCGCTCGAGACGATGACTCGAGAGCGTTCGAGCAACTTCAAATCAGTCGCCACGTCACCGGTTAATAAGCACGTCGGAATGCCCATTGTGTTTTCAAACTTCTCTTTCCAATCCGCGTATCGCGCTTCGGCGATGTCGTCGATGGGTGCGCAATATACACATCTAGCATTTTCCACACCGTGCGTTTCCATCGCGCGCAAGATGGCCAACTCGGCGCAGACGGATTTTCCTGAGCCAGCTGGAGCGGACACGTACACGCTTTCGTCGGAGTCCGTCAACGCTTGATACGTTTGCGTTTGAATTGGGTTCAACATTCTGAAACCACCACCTTGAGGAAGCTTTGAATACATCTTCGGAAACCCAAACTTTGCCTCACGAGTGGGAATAGGTTGTAAATCCAACAATTCCGTCGGCGCGGCGAATTTTTCAGGCAACAACAAGTGCTTAAACGAGACTGGGATGACGGTATCTCCGCCTAACCACGCGTCCGAAGTGACTCGGATGAAATATTGAGGAGGAATCGGATCTAACAACGGCACCGTAAAACTTACCGAATGTTCCTCATCTTTGTTTTGGTACTTCAAAGTGAAATATTCCGAGTGCAAAATCTTCTCCCCGTCGTTGTCTTCGACCATGATCCAAAAGCCTTGCGCGAATGAGTGAAACCGTTGGTCCCAAACAAAATCAGGGGTCAAAATGACGTCCACTTTCAACGTAGAACGCGTGATTGGTTGCACGTGCGCTTGGATATCCATCCGAGGGAACTGATGGACGAACTTGTGTATCGCTTTACCCATTTTCGGAAATCGAATCAACTCGCCAATTTCCTGCGACGTCAATTCAAAGTACTGTTCCCAACTGACATCTTTGCGTTCAATTTTCATCAAAATATCGTTTGGGATCGCTTTAAACTGTCTCAAAGGCGTTTGCGACGACCAAGTTTTCTTTCCAGCCATTTTGCACAAGTTGAGCGATTTTTCGCAGAGTTGCGCCCAACCCCGTTTCAAGACGATTTCAAAGATGCATCGCAACAATCTACCCGCGGATTGAGTAATATATACCATATCCGCCGATAACGAAAAGCCTTCTAAACTCATGTTTGAAATGTACGCTTGGAGCAAAATGTTTATCTTTGCCGTCGACTCTTCTATCGATTCTTTCACCGGAATCGGTACTCTTTCCGCTAACGTCGCCAACTCAATTTTCTCCTCTTGACGCACCGAGACGAATTTGAACTCCTCGGCTAACGAGAATAAGCGACACAGCTCAATGTCACCCATCTGCGGTTTTAAGTGTTCGTGGAACGCTCTCACTGTGCCGTGAGAGACGTAATATTGACTGGCGATTCGACCCAGATCCGTAGCTTGTAAACCTCCGCCTCTTTTATCGTATCGTATCAATCCCGCTTTGTCCAACGACAACGCCGCCGAGTGCACTAAATCCGCTCTTCGACTGGATAACGTCGGATCGTCTTCCACGGCCGATCGCGGCACACCATACAAGACTGGGTTTCTCAGCATTCTAACGAATAAGTATGTATATCCGAGCCATTTGACGGCATCGTCTACTGAGGCTATGGAGCCTAAAACAATCTCCGCGTTGAGCGAATCCGCTAGTTTCGCCACGAATTGACTTTCTATCGGTAACTGTTGGTTGAATAAAGATAAATAATACTGCAGTTCCGTGTGCTGAGTGATGATGATCCCTTCTCCGAACGTGTCGAACTGAGGACGACCAGCTCTGCCCATCATTTGCATGACGTCCTGGAAAGATAACTCGTCCCACCCGCCTTTTTCGGGATTGTACACTTGCGTCCCTTTGATGATGACCGTGTGCGCGGGCAAGTTTACGCCCCACGCTAAGGTTGCCGTCGATACGAGCACTTGAATGTGCCCGTCAGCAAACAACTCTTCGACTAACGTTCTATCGGCTCGAACCATTCCGGCGTGATGGATGGCAAAACCGTATCTCAATAACTCTTTCAACTCGTTCGATTTAACGTTTTCGGATTCTTGTCGTAAAATTTCCGCCGTCGCCGTGTCGCTTCCAACGTACTTCCCGATTGTTTCGTTTTCTATCGCCATGTCCCGCAAAGCTTTCGCTGTCTTGAACGTTTCCTTTCTCGAGTGCACGAACACCATCACTTGCGTTTGACCAGCTTGTTCGTCGACTTTTTCGTAGCATATTTCGTTCATCAACTGAAACCGCTGCAACGGTTTTTTCACCGTGATGCCGACGAATTGCGATTGCAACGGGCACGGTCTGTAGGAGTTATCAAAGACGAACAACCCTTTTCCGTGATCGACGCGAGCGAACGCGGCGACGTCGTCGTAGTTTGGCAGCGTGGCAGATAATCCAACGAATCGCACGTGTTTACGAGTCTCTTCGACTTGTCGAATCGTACGCGCAATGATGGATTCCAAGACTGGGCCGCGACCGTCGTGCAACAAGTGCACCTCGTCGACTATCAACAACGACACAGATTGCGTGTATGCGCGGTCGCCTGACTTTCGCGTGATAATATCCCACTTTTCTGGAGTACTGACAATGATTTGCGTGTCTTCAATTTCTGCTTTAGACATGGAAACGTCACCGGTTAATTCGCGGACGTTTACGCCAAAATCTTTCAATCGTTCGCTCAAGTTACCAACCACTTCCGCGACGAGCGCTTTCATCGGAGCGACGTAAACTATTTTGAACTTGGTCAAATCAATCTCGCCGGTGTCTGGATCGCGATGTTTTCCTATTTCGTGGCATATGGTGAGTACGGCAACGTTTGTTTTCCCCGCCCCAGTCGGTGCGCAGAGTAGCATGTTTTCTGGCGATAGCAAGGCCGTTTCGTACACTCTCGATTGGACTCTGTTCAAACTCTTCATGCCTTTAAACGCCGGCCTGGCCCACTCTGGAATTTCCTCGATTGGTCGTAACTTTTCGTTATCCGCAAACGGCGGCGCTTTCATCGCAGGGACGTGCACTTCCTCGTATCCTTTCTTTTGCGTTCGAAACGAGCCTTCCGGAAGTTCGCACTTTGCGTTGGCCATCAAGCGACTCCCTTGATGAAACGCCAGCGCGTCCAGTTCTAAGACTTTCCGGTGCGCGCTCGCGCCGAGCTCTTTTTCTCTTCTCTTTTGCGCGTCTAATCGTAACTTTTTCGCTTCTTCGCGGATTTTGTTCTCCACGTTTTCTTGTCGCTCTCGCGCGGATGCCCTCGTCGCTTTCATTTCGGACAAGATTACCGCGCCTTTAGAATCGTTGCTCATTAAATTTTCAATGTCTTTCTTCTCGGTGTCCGATTGCGCTCTGGCGAGTTTCGTGCACCACACGATGGCGTCTCTATTTTGCATCAACGTTTTCACCAAATCGAATTTGTCGTACTCGAGAAGTCGAACGAGTTCGTTCTCTCGCGATCGATCGTCCGGTGCCTCCAGCGCTTGCAAAGCCTTCTCGGCGATTTCGGACATTTTCGTCTGATCGTTTTCTTTTTCTTCTTCCGAGGCCGCGGTGGACGAACCGGAGAAAGCGTTGGAAATGAGCCGCTGCAAATAATACGCGTCAATCTCTGACGGGCGAACTATCACGTGTTGTTTCTTGTGGCGTTTTTTCGGTTCGTCAGAGTCGGAAGCGTCAGAATCTTCCATCGCTTTTCCGTCGCCTTCGTCGTCGTCCGATTCGTCCGAATCGTCTTCGTCTGACTCCGACCTCAACTCTCTCAACTCCGCTCTGTTCCCACCACCTTCATCGTCGTCCGAATCGTCTGAATCGTCCTCGTCGCTCTCTTCAAACTCTACAGCAACCCCCGCGTCGTCGTCCATCTCTTCATTCTCTCCGTTTGCGTCAGGATTCTCCTCCTCTCCGCCAACGGGCGTAAAATCCGTAATCATCTTTCCAACCGCGACCAACTTGGCAAACTTCTCCTCCGACAACTCCCCAACCAAACTCTCCACCTCTTCCTTTCGTCTCTTCTCGTTCATGGAATCATCTTTCAACGTCTCCAGCACTTCCTCCGCGGCGCCTCGCAAAACATCAGACGGCTGCTCCCCGAACTGTTCCGTCATCGATTTCAACAAAACCTCGTACGCCGCTTTCGTTTCTCTCGTCTTCGGCTTATATCCGACGTTAAAGTTTGTCTCCGCGGAGAGCACGTCTCGCCGCGCCGCCGCGTTGCTCGACTGCCCCCCAACCGCGTCTCTCTTTCTTCTCTTCGAATTACCGAAAACGTCGTCAAAATCTGACTCCAAATCCATCGTTTTCTTCTTCTTCTTCTTCGTCCTTCTCAAAGCCTCCTCGTCCTCGCTCCGTCCTTTCTTCGTCGAATCATCCTTCTTCTTGTCGTTGCCGGCTCGATCGCCGAACGCCTTGGCATCAATCCTCCCCCATAAACTCTCCGGCATCCCGCTCGGTTCGTGCATCCGTCGTTCCGTCTTATCCGCCTGTAAAACCAAAGACGCGTTCGCTTTGTATTCGTACTGCCGGTACCGAGCCGCTCGTTCGGCTGCGCCAACATTCTTTTCGTCGTCCTCGAGGACGCCCATGTTGTTATTTAAACAACGCGGATTTCTCTCTGTGTGTGTGTGTTCTCTCTCTTCTCTCTTTTATTAAAAAGAAGATTCTTTCGACGAGAAGATGGCCCCGGAGCCTCTCTCTCTCTCTCTCTCTCTCTCTCTCTCGACGCTCGTGTACTACGAACCGGCGAGGAGGAGAATGCGCGTCGATCTCTCTCTCTCTCTCTGCCGCCAAAATTCGAGAACAACGCTCTTCGGTTTAGGGTTTAGGGTTTAGAACCCTAAACGTTTCCGTTGTTGGGGAAATTCGCCAGAAAGAGAGAGAAGAGAGAGCGAGAAAGAACGCGCGCGCGAGAGGTAAAACGCATCTAAACCCCGTTTTATTCTCGAAAAGAGAGATCTGTTTTTGTTGTTGTTCTGTTTACACGTGCTGCGATATGAAACAACAGTACGGCGCAACTTTGACACCTTTGGACGAGGCGACGAGGGAGGAGGAGGAAAACGAGACGTTGCTCGATGATGTTATCCCGAAGGACGACGGCAACTTCGCGACGAAAGGACGACGTTCGGCTTCGACGCTGATCTTCGTGGTGGCCATCCTCGCGGTGCTCGGGGTGAGCAGCGGGAGCGCGAGGAGGAGGATATCGTCGGAAAATGGTGTCAAAGTCGCTGCTACTA
>Ga0255769_10006127_pt1 | contig 11034 bp, 15 predicted proteins | sample 041ome_9_FD_179637 | JGI IMG/M metagenome (GOLD analysis project Ga0255769, IMG submission 179637) | Coastal salt marsh microbial communities from the Groves Creek Marsh, Skidaway Island, Georgia - 041413US metaG (version 2) | ecosystem: Environmental > Aquatic > Marine > Intertidal zone > Salt... | reverse complement strand
GTGATAGCGTTCCTACCTTACGTGTCATTGCCAGAGCTGGAGAGCTGTATCGTGACGTGGGACTTCTTCGAGACCATACACTCGAGATCATACACACACATAATCAAGAACATCTACTCTGACCCATCGGAGGTGTTTGACACCATAGTGGACGACGAGGAGATACTGAAGAGGGCCACATCGGTCACCAAGCACTACGACGACTTCATAGAGTACGCCAAGCAGTGGGATATCAACGGCAAGGGATCAACCAAGGTGTTGAAGAAGAAACTGTTCCTGGCCATGATGAACGTGAACCTGTTAGAGGGATTACGCTTCTACGTGTCATTCGCATGCACTTTCGCGTTCGGTGAACTGAAACTGATGGAGGGGTCTGCCAAGATACTCTCACTGATCGCCAGGGATGAATCACAACACCTTGCGATATCAACGCACATCATCAAGAACTGGATGCAGGGTGACGACAAGGAGATGCAGTCAGTGATCAAGGAGTGTGACGACGAGGTGATACGGATGTTCAAGTCAGTAGTCGAGGAAGAGAAGGCCTGGAGCAGACATCTGTTCAAGGACGGTTCGATCATAGGTCTGAACGAGAAACTGTTGGGATCATACGTGGAGTGGACAGCCAACAAGAGACTGAAGGCGTTGGGTTACAACACACTGTACGACCAACCAGCGGGCACCAACCCACTGCCATGGACCACGCACTGGCTGTCAAGCAAAGGCATGCAGGTGGCACCACAGGAGACCGAGGTTGAAAGTTACATCGTTGGTGGCATCAAGCAAGACGTGAAAAAAGGCCAGTTCAGTAAATTTAAGTTATAATACGGGCGGTTTTCTCCGCCAATAAATACCCATATGCCAGGAATATCAAGAAATGGACATCTAGCCGCCACAGGACACGCCTGTGATACCGTGGCACCCGTGCGGGCAACGTCACGCTCGGTGTACGTCAATGGTATAAGGATAGCCAGGCGTGGGGATCCACTGGCCCCGCACCTGATCAAGATAGGCAAGAAGTGCAAAGGTCATTCCGCCAAGGTCAACAGGGGATCACCCAGTGTTTTCGCTGAGGGCATACCGGTGGCCAGGAGGGGTGATTCAGCGGATAGGGGCAGGATGATACAGGCATCATTCAACGTGTTTGCCAACGGAGGATAGGATGTCAGTCAACAAGGGTCTCAAATCTCTGGTGGAATCATCACCCAACTTCAGCAACCAGGCACTAGAGAACGCTATCAATGAACTCAAGACAGGATGGGTAATCAAGTCTGTGGAACTGGACACCGCCATAGAAGACAACACAGTTCTGACCACGTCCCAAAAAAATGACCTACGGGATGACATCAACAACATAGCATACCTCAATGTGGGGAGGTACCTCAACGACATGGTGAGGCACACCAACTCCATACTGGATGGCACGATAATGCCCATACCGGCGGACGAGGAACAGACATTCACATTCCTGGAAGCACTACAGTCAGTGCAATCACTACAGAACATCATACCGGAACTCTACGGTGTCCCGGCCTCGGAGAAGAATAGGTCCGTCAAAGACCACTTTGGAATACTCAACAACATGTTTGTGAGCACAGACGACAGTTCACAACCGGTTTTCACTACACTGAAGGAAAGCATCTCATTCATCAGCAACGCCAACTTAGCCACAGAGTCGGCACTGGAGACTGCATATGATAATCTCAAGGACTTTGTGAACAGTACCAGAGATGACTCAACCGATTTCCAACAAACTCTCGACACGTTCGCGACAGCGGTGGCCACAGCACACACTAATTTTGACATCGCACTGCAGGCCATACCCTACGACGTCAGGAGGACACAGATGATCGCTGACAGGGATAGCATCGTCACACAACTGACATTGGAGAACAGCAACATCACATCGTTGAGAACCTACACAGAGACACTCACAGACAACCAGGCCTACGTGGGCTTGGCCGCAGACACAGAACTACGCGAACTGATGGCAAAGGCGGCACAGGACAGCAACTGGCGTACATATTTCGAGGACTACGAGGACAATGCCTCTTACATCAATCCCATATACAACTTCAGCAGTGAAGCCGATAGGACGGCAACCATAGATCGTATCTATGCTAACTCAGGACTACCGGATGTCGTGGACTATTTGGATTTAGAAGCCGTGGCCAACAAGGCCAAAAGAGATGGCAGGATCAACACAGCAGGTTTTGATCGGTTGACTGTGGACAAGGTCATAACCAAGAGTTGTGAACAGTTGGGCATAACCACTGCCAATAGAAGTATATACTCACAGAGTGAGACGCTACTCAATAACATGAACCAAGAGGATCGAGATAGAATAGCCAGAGCTCTGGATCTCAATCAATCCATCAGTACCTTAAGTTAATCCTTGATTTCTTCACAGCCGATCACGATCTTCTCGTAAGGCTGTTGATATCTGGTGAATATGTCTGTGAGCCCATAGAATCTGTATTGGGCATCCTTCTCACACTCCGCGAGCGTTTGGTACACCCGCTGTTCGCTGTCGTCGTAGCCGGAGCACTCCACCGCACCGTTGACCAGGAAACACATGACTGCAAACAATTTGAACATAGCATTAGTTATGGCCCTTTCTGTTGCCAGGTGGGCCAGACCCCGTGATCAGACGGTTATTACGCCGCTAATCTCATTTCAGACATGCCGACTGTTAGGTCAGCAAATCCTAATGCTTTTTTGTTTGCATTTAAAAACTGGACGTTACCTCGTGCCTACTGGGCAAACTCCTGATACCTTTACACACCCGTCGAAACCAAATACACCCCCGATAGGGATTACGTAAGCCACCTAGTAATAATTGGTGGAGGTGGTGGGAGTCGAACCCACGTCCGAAATGTTTATTCCGTATCAATCAACATTTACATCAGTATTTAAACACACTTCCAACAAAATGTCAAACTGCTTCATCATTTGGTTGACTTTTTTCTAGAAATAGATAAAATAGTGTGTATGACAACAAAAATGAGAAAATTCACAATTCTAGATGGCGGTGAGAGCAAAGACGTTGAAGCGGTGTCCTACAAGAAAGCAGTGAAGTCATACCAAGCGAGCTCCAAGAGTAAGCAGATCACTGTGGAATGGGAAGCCAAGAAGGGCGGGTTCTACTCCAAAGTACAAAATCTACCATTGGGAAGACGAAAGAAGATAGGACGATAGTAAACAAGTGAGAGTGAGTCACAACCCATTGGTGAAACTGCTGGCCAAACTTAGAATGGCCTGGGCGGACTTCCGTGGACACCACGGCAAGGTCTGGGACTACGAGCCCGGTGAGTACTACATGGGCCGGCACAAGGGCCACAGGGAACACGAGAAGAGGCACGGCATCAAGTGAGCAAGGTGATGTGGACAATCTTCACGGTATACACATCGATCTTCATCTACGGTTGCGTCACGCTGATATAGTAGCACTTCATAATAGATAATCCACACCACTGAGTGTGTATCATAACTAAAATTAGCAATAAATTATGTATAGGATAAAAAGATTAGATTTCAACGTGGCCTATGCCTGCAATCTTGCCTGTAAAGGCTGTATAAGTCTCAGCGATTTTGATCGCAGAGGAGTAACTTCTTTAAATGAAATTAAAACACAATGTGATACCTGGGGTAAAATAATCGATCCTTCTGTAATATCAATTTTTGGTGGCGAACCTCTCATGCATCCGAGAATAGGAAATGTACTCGATATGATAAGACAAACATGGCCACTGGCACAAATAAGATTAATCACAAATGGTTACTTGTTAAAAAAGTATGAACCAGAATTTTGGTTCAAGTTTGGCCCAATGGAGATGCAGATAAGCATCCATCGACAAGACCATGAAAAACTTATAACAGAAGAAATCAAAAGAATTGTTAGTTGTAGGAAAACATGGAAGGTTACTCGTAACATGGTCGAAGGACACAAACAATTAGAATTATCAAATGACGAACTCACAATATATAAAAGTAAATTTGGTAAGTTTGTGATGCCCTACAAGATAATCGACGGTGTGCCAACCCCATTTAATAGTGATCCTGTAAAAGCACACAAGATATGTGGCAATCCAGATGTTCCTATTTTATACAAAAATAAATTATATAAATGTGCACCTATTGCCAATCTTATGGACATAGATAAAAAAGGATACTACAAATACCATGGAGTGAGTGCTGATCAGGATGTTCAATCATTGGTGGAACAAATAAACAAACCCGAATCGATTTGTTCAATGTGTCCAGAAGATAAAACACACTCGATAGACCATTACAATGAAAATAATGTAGTTGTTAAAAGTTTTACCTAGATAAGAATTAATTCTCCACAATGCTATAAAATTTCTGCATTTGATAATCTAATTGCTTGATCAATTTATCGTCACATTTCAAGATTGGCTTATTCTCGGTTTCAAATATTTTTTTAGACAGTATCATGGATTTATCATACTCGTCGATACCTAGTTTACTACAAATATCAGTTAAAAAACTTTCCTGTTTATTCTGTATGTCTTTGTTGTAATGGTATATCAATATCTTTCTTTTATCCACTAGTCTATACCATCTTTCAATTATGTCTCCAAAACATAAAAGTTTTGTTTTTATCAGCGTATTAACGAAATCGTCAAACGATTCTCCTTCCAAGGCTGTTTGTAAGTAGTAACTGGTTGCCAGTTCTATCTGATCCCTTACTATCAAAATGTATTTCGTGACATCCTTGTCTATGGATCTAACAGTGCTACTGTCCATGCTCCAGTTATTGGTTGAAAAATCAATCACTCCGTTACTCGTCCCCCACTCGACAAGCGTATGAGGTTCCTTCAATCCATTGTAATCAAAATTGTGTTTAATCTTTTCCCAGAGCCAGGTGCTGGCACATTTGGGCATACCTAGATATACGATCATCTTTCAAAGTCCTTAAAGAAACATCTCCTCACAGGATATTTTATTTCCCATTCAAATCTCCCATTGAAGAACAAATGTGTGTTGTAAACTAGTTGCTTCTCTATTAAACTAATCTTGCCAATTTTTTCCAAATAATTCCTGTAGTCATCGTCCAACACGCCGATCGGGGTGTAGAAACTTTCATTAAATTCCCAAAAATCATCCACGACAACTTTCTCAATAATAATGTTGTTTTCATGGTAAGGTTGCTGGGTGCTGTATATATTGGAATCATTTCTCTCAATAACCAACTTGGTATCTTTATCATGCTGGAGATCGTCCAGATATATTTTTTTATCGATAGAATCAAGTTTTTCTATCTTTATCACCTCTCCAAATTTAATGGTGATTACTGGATCGTTGTCGGCATTAGATTTTTTTAGATGTATTTGTATTTTCACGATATTCCATTTTTGAAACATTTCTCAGTGATACCCTGCACACCAAGACCTATTTTTTCTAAATCCACCGGTCTTCTCTTAAATTTTTTATCTAGAATATTAAAAATATATTTTTTGTAAAAATCCCAGTGCCATCCGGCCACAGGAACCAATCCATATTCTTTGGTTGTGGAATAGTTTTTCCAGTGACTGTTGTAAAAATTGTCATACAACGATTCTGTTGTGACAAAACGATCTAGGTTAATACCATGGTCGACTGCGGTGTCGAGGGATATATCATATCCTAAAAACATGTAATAGTCAATACTGTTGAATTCCAATGCCTTCTGGACACTTGCGATATTCATTAATGTCTTATCCAACTGATAGGTTTCGCTGTATATGTTGGCATTTATCCATTCCTTAATCCTATTATCACCGGTGACACTCGACGGCCACCAAGCGGGCGCTGTATCCACAACTCTACCTTTGTCGTTTAGAACAAAGTTTCTTGTGTTGTAAGTTTTAATCTCGTCCACAATTTTCTGAGACTCTATGTATAAATCTGTCTTGTTGTAACTTGTCCACATGATAATCGCACAATCGATACCCTTAAGATTTTTAATTACGTTGTGTGCGATGAATTCGTTACCACTGGCCGGGCCACCGATGTTTACGTGGTCTATTTCATGTGTGATACTTGGGTACTTGACCCATGTTGGCCAATGTGGGAAACTAGTTTGACTTATGCCACAACCGGCAGTTAATAATTTCATTTTTTTTGTTTTTATGCGAGATAATCACAATAAAGTATATAGTCTATAAGCACACCCGTCTAGTATGATTTTGAGCTATCTATGTGTACTTTACTAACAATAACCAATACATTAAATAACTTTGCGAGGGAGACATTATTGGCGACTAGACCAAAGAAGTCGACCACTTACTGGTCGAAAATAAGGAAGAAGGCCCCAAAGGTCCCAGACATCACCTGTCCAGCCATAGACGATGTGCTCAACAGATTGGAGAAGTTGATCTGTAGGGAGTTCTCGCGAAGGCAGTACGAGTTACTAGAGAAGAAGATGGAACGTCTGAGACGGGCCAACGAGCAGTTAAGGGAGTCTGGCATATACTGGCACGACGCCTGCAAGGACACCGTGAGGGACTTGCTTGGTAAAAGGAAGATGAGGTAACTGTCTGTATGTGGAAGGTCGTTGTCATAATATGTGCCCTGGGCAATCCCTGTATGGTTTTCCAAGAAGACCCCCTAAAGTACTACGACGACGAGGCGGAGTGCATGGCGGTGGCCGCCGAGAAGGAACAGATGCTGATAGAGGGCCATGAGAAGTACGATTACCAAGTGGAGAAACACGCCCACACCTGTGAGCTCAAAGAAGACATAGATTCCGCTTAATTGACTCTTTACAGAAATTTTTTGTTCGTAAAACTACTCACACCATATGCCAGTAGAACTGTGCGTGGCTCATCTCCGGTGTAGACCAGACTGTGTACGAATCCTTGATTGTTGATAAAAATAGGTCTATCTACATTTAACAGTCCTACATTCTTGAACTTGAATTTTATTTTTTCTTTGTCTCCCGATAACACAAAATAAAGTTGTGATGGCCCTCTGACTATGTTTTTACTTGTTTCATATGTGAAATCGTCTCTGTGAACTGGCAACACTGAGTTTGGTTGCATTGTGATCAGTTGTATTTGTAATATTTCTGTGAATCCAAACTTTTCCATCAGCTCTCGCAGACTTTTACTTTTGATATCACCCACAGGTGTGGTCGGTAGGGTTGGATTAATTTTAGTGGACCTGCATGTTCCCTCACCATAGAATCTTGCATCTTCATGAATCAAATCTTCGTCTACGGAAACATCGCTTGTGATAGTTTCCCCTTTATAATTTACATACGGCAATTTGTGCCAACTGTGCCTATGATACCAGAAAGGCCCTTCTCCGTTGGCGAAGAACTGTTTAACACTTTTGGGGACGAATTCTCCATCGACACGTTCGTTCCAGCTCTCACATATTAAATATTTTTCTTCTAACTTTTTGAAAATGAGTAGATCATCCTGTGCTATACACTCCGAGATCCTAGTAAACATTTCAGCAAGATTACCGTGTATCCATATCTGGTATCCTTCATCTGACATCAATCCCGCGTTGAGGTAGTGCCGTATTGACTCACCGTCTACTAATATATCAATGATGTTGTATCTTGTGCCCGGGATTGTTAATTTATACCATTCCTCTTTCAGCACGAACTCATTGTAGTTGTGCTGAACCTTATCGAGATTGGTTATTGTTATGTTTCTAGTACTGTCTTTTGTTTGTATTTCCAGTCGCATGAAGGTATTTAAGTTACATAGATTGACACAAAACAAAAAATCTGTTACACTTAAAAAGTATTTTCAGGTATTGCCCTATTGTTGGACCTAATCTGTTTATACATCATATAATCAATTGGAGAAAAATATGACTGATAAAGTAAGAATGCTCCTTGACGTAGTGGATGAAGTCAAGCGAGAAGCACCAGAGGACGTACCAAACTGGTCAAAAAGGTACGATGAAGCAAAAATCAACTTAAAGAACAAATTAGATCAAGGTTTCACACTGCCCAAGGGCGTTGAAGCACACCCGTTGGAGGACTTCGCGTTCAACTACAGTGTGCAACGTGATGTCAGGGCTGGACACTGCATGAACATCATGAGGAAGTTCGACCCCAGGGTTTGCACTCCAGTGTCAGCGGTACGTAGATCAGACAGCAAGACACTGTACATATTCGATGGACAACACAGGGCTGTGAGTCTAGCATTACTGGGATTCACAATGATACCTGTGACCATCGTAGAGACTGACGAACCGGCGTTTGACGCCATAGCGTTCGAGATCGTCAACGACACAGGCATATTGAGAGCGGGCACGGAGGAGATTCACCGTGTGTTGCTACACAGATACAAGATGGGAGAGACCGACCCAGAAGGAAGACCATGGAAGGCACAACAGGTGCAGGACGCGTTCGACCTAGTGGGCATAGACCTGGAACCCAAGAGGGTAAGGGCATCAGCCAACAAGCGGGGACCTAACCCACACTACTTCTCACACTTCGACTACGCCTACAAAGGACTGACCATGGCGGGCAAGGATGGCCTAATAAACGCCCTAACTGCCATAAAGGAGATCTTCCCCAACGAGGACGGTGGAGAAATCAACCAAGGCCTATTCATAGGACTCATGAAACAGTACGAGTTATCGGCGGGCAGGCTACACAGGTTGCCCAAGGACTGGATGCACTACCTACTCAACGCGGCCAAACAGGCCTGTGCCAGTGCCACACTGATACACACGGCCAGCAAGAGGCAGTGGCAACACGCCAACGGTACTGGTTGGGACGCACCAGTGGCCATGGCCCACGTGCTGAAGGAGATCTACGAGATCGAACAGCCTGAGGGTTTTGAGCCCAGTTTTATACAACAGGTCAACGTTGGCATCAAGGATGGCAACATATCACCTGAGTCAGAGGCGCAGACGGCATTCAACAGATATGTCAAATAGTCTTTGTTATTACATCTGTCTTGTCACTAAAAATGGCAAGACGGATGAATATGGTTACGGACTGCCGTGGAGTGATGTACGCAAGGAAGTGTACAAACACTATCAGGACGGTGCGGACGCAGTGGAACTGGAGATGATAACCAAGGAGGAATTCGATGATAGACTACCAAAGCCTTAACAACATACCAGAGATAAACTTCAAGAGCAAGACCAAACCCGCATTGGCAGAGTTGGCGGACTACATAGATCACATGAAGCAGGACCTGTTCGATGACAAGTGGAGCCAGGCCACCAAGAAGCACATCAAGACATCATTGGTGTTGTATGTGAGGTCCATGCAGAAGCAGTTGGCACCCATGGGCTACCACTACAGGGCCGACAACATCGAGGGCAAACAGCACCTGGAACACGTGATACCACAGAACAGGATCATCAACGCATACCTACATGGTTTAATCACGGCGTCGCAGGCGTTACAGATGCCCCTGTGTATGATCAGTGACGCGGACAAGCATATCCTCGAGGGGGACTGGCAACAATCGGGTAACTGGCAGTACCCATTCCGTAGATACATCTCAGCGGGCTACACACGAGGTATCTTAAGTGTTACGGGAAAACAGATAGATCCAGAACAATACACATTGGAGGATCATTTCCATATGTTGGGCACGACTCTTTAAAACAAGATACATAATCTTATAATATGATCTTTCAAAAACAGCACAAGAGACAGTATCTTCTTCACAAGAGGGAATATGACGCGGTCTACCAGGATATAATGGAGAAAGGGCTCGATGCCAATGGCCCATATACAGAATTGGTACAAGAACAGATGAAAGAAGTGATAGGTCGTAAACACGTGATAATGACCATGAGTGGCACGGCTTCTATCGCCGCGGCAATATACGCTCTAGACCTTTTCGACAAGAAGGTAGCAGTTGGTAGTTACAACTATGTGGCCTGTGTGAACCAGTATCAGGCATTATCCAATCCCCACTATGTAGACTGTGATGAAGACACACTGTTAGACGTAGAAAAAATAACCAACAAGTGTGATGCTGTACATTTAGTGAACTATTGGGGCAACGTGATAGATTATGATAGGGTGAGAGAAAAGGTCACAGGAAAAATTATCACTGACTGCTCACAGAGTTTTGGAGCCAAGCACAATGGTCAGAATGATGGTTTTTTTGGTGACATCTCAATATTTTCTTTTGGTGGACAGAAACCAGTGGGTACGAGAGGATTCACAGGAGCCTGTGCCACAGACGATGACGAGATAGCCCACAGAATAGATTGTGCAATAAATCAAGGCAAGGCAGGCGAAAATCGCGAATTACCCATTGAGATGTTAGGTTTCCGTGGAACACCACAAGAACTACAATGCGGCATGTTGAGTGTGGGCATGAAATATTGGGAAAAATGGAAAAATGAGAGATCTGCTATAGCCAAAAACATAATGAGTGAACTCAAAAATTATCCTCTGAGATTCTTCAAGGCAAACAATAAATGTGAGCCATCCTATTTCAAATTGGGACTAGAGACAGAAAATAGAGATCATTTCTTAAAATACATGCAGGCGAATGGAGTTGACGCACAGATAGGTTTTTTTGATAACTTTGAAAAGATGTGGGGAGGAAATAAGCCAATGCCCATGACGGAAAGATTAAATCTCACAACAATGAGTTTGCCACTGTCACCTTTCTTCACAGAACAAGAAGTACAGACAATCATAAAAACGGTCAAAAGATATTTTGATACGGTTGACCTTTAACTAAAAACATATATAATAACACAAACGCCGGACGGATGGGTCGCGCTCATTTGTCAATATCATTTAGAGATCCTTTAGATCGGATGATGTACAGGCCTGAGGGTAGCACCGAAGGGCGACGCGACGCATAGGTGCCGTCCGGGTTTTTAGAACTATGCCGAGTGAGAAGACAAAACAACTATTAGAAAGTCTGGGCAAGATAACCGACTCAGCGCCCAAGGCGTTCGTGGAGGAGAAGTACCATTCCTACACCAACAGATACTATCCCAACACCATCAACGTTTTACCCAGTTCCTATGACAAGGCCAAGCGCAAGAAGGATGCGGATGGTGAGGAGTACATCATGATTGATC
>Ga0255769_10006120_pt1 | contig 11041 bp, 7 predicted proteins | sample 041ome_9_FD_179637 | JGI IMG/M metagenome (GOLD analysis project Ga0255769, IMG submission 179637) | Coastal salt marsh microbial communities from the Groves Creek Marsh, Skidaway Island, Georgia - 041413US metaG (version 2) | ecosystem: Environmental > Aquatic > Marine > Intertidal zone > Salt... | reverse complement strand
CGAACGAGTTAATAATAATGGGGAAGAAGAAGAAGAAGAAAAAGCTCTCCGGCGCGGCGAAGAGGACGAAGCGCAAAGAGAAGGAAGAGGCGATCGAAGAGGCCAGGGCGGAGCGTTTGAAGCTCGGACCGACGAGGTTATGGACGGGGTTGGTGACGCATCACAGGGATATTTTTGTATCGCATGTGCTTCCGAAATTGACCAGGACAGATCGGTATTTCTTTGCAAACGCGAATACCGAGAGTTGGGATGTGCTCAAATACGCGGGGATAGACAAATCGGAAATCTTTTGGTATATTTCCGACTGTTTATCCATTTCGACGTTAGAATATGCGTGGAATAATATCAACTGGGGAGAGGAACTTGACGATGGAACCGTGGCAGATCAAGCCTCGTTTTGCTCTCGAGTTGCTCGAACGAATAAACTCGAGTTACTCAAGTGGGCGAGAGAAGAGAAAAAGTGCGAGTGGGATGAACGGACGATTAATTTGGCAACATACGTAGATAATCTCGAGATGTTGAAGTACTGCTTTGCTAACGGTGGTCCGTATGATGAAACGACGGCATGTCCTGTCGCTGCTCAAGAAGGACACCTCGACTGTCTTCGCTTTCTTTTCGCCAAGGTGAAACCTTGGCGAGAAACGGAAAAGGTAACGGCAAGAATAGCTGCAGAATATGGTCAATTAGACATCTTGAAATACTTCGTTGAAGAAAGAAAGGTACCTGATTATGAAAAGGCCGAATGCGTGTTACACTCTGTATTCGCAGGTCATCTTGATTGCCTCAAATACTTAGTCGAAGAGGCGAAAGCACCTCTTGACGACTGGCAATACATCGCTCACGCGCGATATTTCGAGCACACCGAGTGCTTATACTACTTGCGGGAAAAAGGGTGCCCGGAACCAACGGATGAGCAATACGCTTTAGTGGCCAACCATTACTGAGCGAACGAGCTACAGGAACAGCAGCGAACGCAACATACTTAGATTGTAATACAGAGAGAGACGCCTTTATCCTTTGAAACTTTTGTGCATTTGTGAGCACCAACGCACCCCCTCCCAACGTTTTGAAAATCTTTCGCACACCGCGCGCGTCAGTTTTTTTTTTAACGAGAAACAAAACAAACAAAACAAACAAACTTCTCGTGCACATAACGCTCTCTCTCTCTCTCTCCCCAATTCTCCCGCGCGAGAGGCGCCTCGATCACACTCTCTCTGTGTGACTGTCTGTCTTTTTTCTCTCCGTCTGCGTGTCTCGCGCGCGTTTATTTCTTCACCAGCCGCGCGCGCTCGAGAGAGAGAGAGAGACAAAAATGATATCCGTGGGAGGGGCGGACAAAAGCAACGCGACGTTCACGAAGACCGATCTCGCGCGCGTCGAGAGAGAGCTTCTCTCGCAGTGCGAACGGACGAAGAGAGGGGATGAGGTGAACGCGATACGCGCGTTCGTCGCTGGGGGCGAGCGAGAGGCGATCGGTCGGTTGTTTTCTTCGACGACGACGACGAGTCAAAAACGAGAAGAAGAAGAAATGAAAGAAGAGGAAGAGAAGTTGGCGAGAGAAGGCCGGGTGGTTTTGAAGATGGCGAGGCAAAAAGAGAAAATGGACGAATTCACGTACGCGAGAGAGGAAGGCGGAGAAGAGGTGGAAAAATTGACGGAGATGAACACGGAGAGCGCGAAGAGGACGTTCGAGATCGAGTCGAGAGGATGGGACACGGAGAAGACGGTTGGGGACGACGAGAAGGAGGAGGAGAAAGAAGGAGAAAAAGAAGAAGTAGTCGTAGAAGAAGAAGAAGAAGAAGATAGGACGCAAAGATACGGCGGGACGCCGACGCAAACGCAAGCGAATACGTATCAGCACAACAACAGCGTCGGGCAGTCGAGGAACGATTTGTTTCGCGCGAGCGGCGTCGCCGGAGGGGAGACGGATGATCCGCAAGGAACGCAACGCGTAGAACCAAGTTTCGCTGAAGAGGAAGAGGATGTCAGAGACGAGAGAGCGACAGGGCCACCGCCGCCTCCCGTGACGACGAATGTGGCGACTCAGGACGATGTAGAAGAAGAAGAAGAAGAATCTGAGGATGACGAAGACATAGAAATTGTAGGCACGCAAGTCATCGCGTCCGAGGATGAACAACAACAACAACAACAACAACAAGAAAAAGGCAAGGGAGAAGACGCGCAACAACGCGCACACGATACAATGCAAGATGTCGCAGAAGACACCGCCGCGCAAGCCGATTTAGATTTAGCATTAGAAGGCGACGAAGAAGGTCCTGTGCCGATTCTTGCCACGCCCTTGGATGCACCGCCGGCAAAAAATGAACAACCGCCGCGACTTCCACCGAGACGTGGAAACGCAGGGGGGTCCGTTATTCCCGCGACAGAGCTTTCCATGGGAACGCAGAACGTTTCTGCCACGGCTCCATTGAGCAACGCGCACGTAGCGACGGTTAAAGTTGTCGCCTCGGCTGCCGAAAATGCTCTGAGGAAACAAATGGAAGCGAGAAAGAAACAAGCCTTTGGGATTGAAAGCGTAGCGCCGCAGTCTTTGAATCCAAACTCCAGCGACGTAGAAATGCAAACAGAGCGAAGCAAAGAAGATAGAGAACAAGAGCAAGGAGATGGCGACGACAATTATGACGACGACAACAACAAAAACGACGACGACGATGACGACGATCTTCAACATCAACACAACCAGTCGCCGGATCTCGCAGAATATTACTCGCAACGTGTCAACGAGACAGACGATGAGGACGAAATCGAAGACGACGAAGAAGAAGAGGATGAAGTCGTGTATCGATCGCAACTTACGCAACAAGACGACGAAGGTGGTGTGCTGCACCGACCGAGGAACGTGAAGTTCTCGATGCCCGTGATACTCGGCGATGGTGAAATATCTTCGTCCGACGAAGAGGAAGAGGAGGACGATTGCGAAAATATGAGAGAGGAGAAAGAGGAAGAGGAGGAAGAAGAAGACATGCATGAATTGGAAGACGACGACGATGAAGAATACCGATGTGAAGACGAGGATGAAGAACTACGCGGAACAAAGAGGAAGATTGAGATTCCTTCGCACGCGATGCGGGCGTCAAAAAGGAAAAGGAAACCGAAAAAGTTTTTTGACGACACGCAAAGAGAAGAAGAAGATGTCGATATCGAGGAAAAAGAAGAAGAACAAGAACAAGAAGAAGAAGAAGAAGAAGCGCCTCGACCACAGCCGTCCGTGCCGCAAGGTACAACTCGTAGGAGAAGCTCGAGAGCAGCAACGACGACTATAACGACGCAAAAGACATCGCCTCCAACTTCTACTACTCTCACCAAAAACAAGAAAGCTGCGCCGACGCCCGCGAGCAAAACGCCGGCATCTACCGCGACGTTCTCGTCCGCATCAAAAGGACAAACGTGGTCAAACTACCTACCCGGATGTCCAAAGTGCCGCTACAGTTCTTGCAACGCGTGTAGACCAATGCATATTCAAGCCATTAACGGCGACGAAAAAGCGCAACAGCGGGTGATTAAATGGAACGAAAGACGCGAGGAAAAAGTAGCGAGCGCGTCGAGGTCGTTGGGTCAAAAAGCTAAAGCACCAGGCGTCCGAATGAGACGAACTTCATCCGTCCACGCCGCCGCTAGAACGATTAATATGTCATTAACGCCGCAAAAGCAAACATCTACGGCGACAAAATCGAGGAAATCAGCGACGGACAAACGACGAAAATCGACCCAAAGCGTACAACAAAGTCGGCGAAGAAACTCGGTCGAAGACTCGGCCGAGAAGAGGAAATCGATCACCGGTGGCGGTGGCGGTGGTAGAAATACCACCGCTCTCTTTTCTGGGTTATCGTTTATGATTACAAGCATGCCAAGCTCGCGCGTGATGAACGAAATGCGCGCTTCTATCACCGAAAACGGTGGTCGCTTATTGGATAGCATTCCAAAGTTCAACTCGAGCAAACGCGTTCCGGCGCGCAAGCAAGTCGTCATCCTTCCGACGATGAAAAACAACATCGAAAAAAGAAAGGAAACGGCCAAGTGCTTGTACGCGCGAGCGATTGGTGCAAGATTACGTTCGGTCCGATGGGTGCGAGAATCTTTGGAGAAGAATAGAATCATGGAGAATGACGGTCAAAACGCGACGCAACCGACGAAATTGAACTTTCAAGGCACGTCGTTTCTGTTACTCGGGAACACGTTTTTCCAAGACGAGTTTTCAAACTTGATGCTCCACGCCGGCGCGAACGCGGTGATGACGTGCGGGAAAATGACCAAGAAAGCGTTGAACCAAGCGCTGAGAAGAGCGCACGAAGAGCAAAACGAGATACACGCCGTCGTTATTCAATCGAGTGAAAAATTGAGTCGCGAAATCAAAAGCGCGCTGAGCGAATCGAGGAAAATAGTCGTCCGTCACGATTGGTTGACGGAATCGTTACAGAGAGGCGAAATTCTGGAATTTCTGGATTACGAGGTGCACTTATAACCTCTCTCTCTATCTCGCTCTCGCTCTCTTTCTACAATATATACGTATTTATTCATATTTGTAACAACAACAGCAACAACAATAACGTTAATATCATTCGTAAGCTAAAGTTCTCATTGGTTATTCTCGATGTTCAAAGAGATGTCCAACGCGACGACCGAATGCGTCAACTGTCCGCTCGATATGAATGTCACTCCAGTCGCGCCAATCCCGCCAATCGTCTCTAAAGTTACGTTTCCACTCGCCTCTGTCTCTACGCCGAACTTATTCAACATCCCCGCCGCCTCTCGCATATCCTCCATCGACATGTTATCCAACATCACTCTCTGCACGCGACTGGTGTCCGTCCCGGCGTCCTCCAACAACCCGCACACTTCTCTCACCTCCTCCATCGTCCTCGTCTCCAACTCAATCATCACTCCTTCGTACTTCTTCCCGCCTTCGATTAAAAACGTCGTGCTCGATGCTAACGCGTTCTTAATCCCTCTCGCCGCCGCCACGTGATTATCTTTAATCATAACCATATCGAACAATCCCATCCGATGGTTCTCGCCGCCTCCAATCAACACCGCCCACTTATCAATCACCCGTAACCCAGGTACCGTCTTCCTCGTCTCTAAAATTCTCGCCGGTTTCGCCCGTTCGCTCATCTTCTTCGTCAGCGTCGCGATCCCGCTCATCCGTTGCATAAAATTCAACACGACGCGTTCGGCGCGAAGAATCCCTCTCGCCGAACCTCTCATGTAACAAAAAATCTCCCCTTTGCGAACTTCCTCGCCGTCTCGTTTCAGCCAACACGCCTCGATATTTTCATCCACCATCGATAAAATCTCGTTCGCGAGATGTTGCCCGGCTAACGTCCCGTCCGCTTTCGCGAGTAACGTCGCCGTCGCGGTTAAATCTTTCGGGATGGTCGAGAGCGACGAGACGTCGCCGACGTCGGCGACGTCCTCGTCGAGCGCGGATTGGACGACGTCTCGGACGGTTTGCGTCGGATGGCGAGGGATTGGCACGGAAGGTGGAGACGAGAGAAGGAGCGAGAGGCATTTTTCGTAGCGAATATCTTGGTCTCCTCCGCGTTGTCTTTCTCCGGCGGCGGCAGTCGCCATCGTCCTTCTTCTCGTATCTGATGCAAATCGATTTCTCGCCGCTGCTGCCGCTGCTTCCCGGGAAAAAGAAGAAGAAGAAGCAAAGTTCTTCTCGCGTCGATGATGATGTCTGCTCGAAGAAAAGAGCGCGGAAGAGGAGGACGAAGAGGGTGAGGACGCGTGGCTTCTCGTCGCGAACGCGGACATTTAATAGTTTTCGCGCTTTTAAGTGTGTGCGTCGTCTTTGTGCGTGATGTACAGTAAGTGTGTTGTATTCACAAACAAAAGGAGAAGAGAGGTTCCCGCTCTCTCCATATACCTCGCGTCTCGCGCATGCATTTTCAATCAAAAAAAAATCAGCAGCTGAAGAGATCTTCGCACGCCTCGCCGTCGTCCAACCACGTTTGCAGCGCGCCGTACAGCTTTGTCTCGTACTCGTCCGCGGCGTTTTCGCACTGTTCGGTCGAAAAGCGTTTGGACGCTTGGCACGCGGCGACGAAATCTTGCCGCGCCGCGGCGGCGAAGGCTGGGTCGTTCATCGCCGTCGCGAGCTTGGAGGCGCCGTATTCGCAAAAGACGCAGAGTGAAGTTGGAGAGGAAGAGGAGGAAGAAGACGAGCCAGAAGACGAAGAAGAAGAAGAAGAAGAAGGCAGAAACCAAGACGCGATAAATTTGCCAGACGCAAACTCCTCTCGCGCGCGCCGAACCGTCGCTCTCGCCGCCGCGCCTACCATCGCGCCAAACCCCATCTTCTCCGTATTTTCCTTCCCCGCGTATGCATCGCACAGCTTCATCTTCTCGCACGCGAATTTCCCCGCCTCTTCTTCGTGCGTCTTCGCGTATTCCATCGCTCGCTTCGCGTAAGTCTTACCCATAGCCTTACAATCCGTAATTTTCTCGTCGTCTTCACCGAACACGCGCTCGCACATCTCGTCCACGACTTTATAGATTCGCCCGCGGAATTCTTTCGAGCGCACTCTCTCCGTCGCGTTGTGGAAGAACGATAAGCACTCTTCGCATCTCTCTTTGTTTTTAGTGGTCGTTTTTGTCGACGACGACGACGACGACGATGCGTCAACTGTTTTCTCCTTTCTTTGGTGGGTTGCCTCCAAAATCGTCGTTTTCCTATTCGTCGTCGTCGTCGTCGTCGTCGTTGGTCTCGCGCTCTCCGCCCCGAAAACGAATAGCGCGGAGAAGGAAAAGGAGACGAAGAGAAGGAGGAGGAGCTGGAGGAGAGGTGGAAAAAATCGTCGCGAAGTTGTCGTCATCTCTCTATTTCTTTCTCTCCTTTCTTTGTGGTGTTTGGCTGGAAAAACAGAAGTTTAATGCTTCGTCACTGTTTAGGGTTTTTACCGAAACCCTAAATTTTCAACGGCAAACTGCCCCTGCTTCGAATTTTTTTAAAAAAGAAGCGCACACATAGAAAAGAGATATGGCTTCTTCGGACTCCTCCGGCTCCGAGGACTCTCTGGCGAAAGAGATGACCGCGTCGCTGCTCCGAGGCAAAGCTGGAGGAGCAGGAGAAGGAGGAGGAGAAGAAGAAGAAGAAAAGGAGAGCGAGAAAAAAGACAACAATTTGGTCTCGACGAAAACGGAGAAGAAGAACAACAACAACAACAACATCGCGACGAGCAACATTCCCCACGGCGCGAGACGGCTGGTGAAGCGACGAAAGGTGGTGAACGATGGGAAGGACGCGGGCGCGGGGAAGAGTGGTGATGGTGTTCGAGCGTCGTCTGTTTCGGAGTGCGAACATCCGGCGTTTATGTTTGGGATTTGCGTGCACTGTGGGCAAAGAGCGACGGCAAATGCGAGAGATGGAGGAGACGAAGAGAGGAGAGAGGAGAGCGGCGCGAACGCGAAAACGGCGGTGCGGTATTTGCACGAAGGGTTGACCGTTTCCGATAAGCTCTTGAAAGAGGCGAAGAGCGAGGAAAGAATGGCGACGTTAAAGCAAGGGAAACTTTTCTTGGTTTTGGATTTAGACCACACGTTGTTGAACTCGTGTCGGTTCGACGAGTTGAACGACGAAGAGAGAGAAACGTTGGACAGGAAAGTGGAGAAGAGGGAGGAGGAGGACGCTTTGAGGAGTAAGTTGCTCGGTTTAGTCGGTGGTGGAGATGGTGGAGGAGGAAGGCGGCCTCGGTTTCCGGATTTATATTGTTTGAGTCACTTTTCGACGTACACGAAGCTTCGACCGTACGTTTTTGAGTTTCTGGAAGAAGCGGCGAAGATATGCAGGATGCACGTGTACACGATGGGGGATAAGAATTACGCGCACGAGATGGCATCGTTAATCGATCCGGAAGGGAAGTACTTCCACGGAAGGATTATAGGTAATAGCGATTCCACGTGTTCGAGGACGAAGGATTTAGATATAGTATTAGGTGGGGACGATTGTACAATGATCGTGGACGATACGAGCCGGGTGTGGCCGAGACACGCGAGGAACCTCATACGCGTGGATAGGTACCACTTCTTTCGGAAATCAGCTACGAGTTTTAGGGAGATGGAGAAGTCGAGCGTCATGGAGAGAGGGCTAGACGAAGGCGAGGCCGTGGAGGAAGGCGCACCGGCAAAACACAGGGAGGTTCTGAAGGACGTCTTGGCCGTGTTGACGGTTGCGCATAGGATGATGGCGTTTAGCGACGACAATGGTCATCGAGAAAAGGAAGAACATAAAGACGTGCGAGAGGTCTTCGAACGAAATGGTGAGAGCGTGGATCCATCGCTACTTCTCTTGAAGGGTTGCGTCATCTTACCGAGCGGAATTACGCCTTCAAACGACGAAAGACCAGATCGACACCCGCTTTTACTCATAGCGGTGGGACTAGGCGCAACCATTGCAACTGCGATGGAAGATAACGTCACGCACGTTTTGGCGAGAGCGGACAATACGGAAAAAGTAAAGTGGGGAAGAAAAAGAGGGTTGTTTATTGTCAACGGAAACTGGTTGAGGGAGTGCGCGATGCAAAACGCGAAACTCGACGAGCATAATTTTGCGACGCTGTAATTATTTTTTAATTTTCATATTCGAAGTAGGCATAAAACGCTAATTGACTGTCGCGTTCGACCACTTATCACTACTCGTACCACCACTACTATCACTTTTATACTGCGAGTTCAAATACCGGTTCTTCCAACATTCGCACTTCTCGTGAGCAAACCGACAGCCTCTCCTACACAACGGACCCGGTCTCGCCAATTTGTGCGGCTTGAACGGAGGCTTCTGACAATACTCCTTCTCACCTTTCGAAAGCTTCCTGCACACGTCGTTACGATTGTTTAAAATGCGCTCGTTTATGGCGTCTTTCCACATCCACAGCGCTTCCGTATACGCAGGTTGTTCGTTTCGGACCAACGCGTTATGGTTGATCGCGCCGAGTAATAGCTCCGCAAACTGTCTGAATATCGTCGTCGTGAGTTTATTCGGGCGATAGACGATAAAACCGACGTTTCTTTCCTCGAACGTTTTGTTTACCCTTCTGAACTTAGCCTCGCGATACGTGATTTCTGTTTCGTAAAACTCGCGCAAATCGTAACCGAGATGATTTCCCCCTTGGTTGCGTGCCGGATCGACAATATGCATGAAATCGTATCCATTTTCTGGGACCGTCTCTATGCTGTTCTCCTTTCTTCTTCGTCTAATGATATTGCTAAAACTATCACCACTACCATTACTACTCTCTTTACTCGCCTCAAGTTCTCGCTCTGATGGAAACCTTCCTTCTAATTCCTCGAACATCTCCCCGACGTAATCGCCGCACGAACACGTATCGCCGTCTGCAAAAATCGTTCTCGCGTACGGCGCGCCAGCTAAAGAAACAATCTTCTTCAAGAAAAACATCAGCGGTAAATTCGTATTCGTCACTTTCCCACCGCTCGACTTTCGTTTAGCCACGCTCTTTTCGACTTGCTTCACCGACTTTTCGTCCACCAACACGTCCTCTAACCCTTCGTAAAACACAACCTCGTCGAACGGATTCCCGAGCATGTATTTCTTTCTGGAATTTATCGGCGAAATCCATCCCCCGCCGTCAGTCACCCCGACGGCATCCCAGCCTTCCTTCTCTACTTTTTCCTTCGTTTGCACCAACTTGCTCATCCAACTGTCGTATAAACTCTTATCGGTATACAAACAAAATCGAACTTGTTTACTCAATTTGGATTTAGAGTGCGCTTTCAATCGACTCGCCACCATCGCCGCTCGATCGATGAAGCGAGTATTCCCAGTGGCCATGTACACCACGCCCACAGAATCCGCACCAACAACCGCGCGCACTCGCCTCCACTCCTCCGCGTTTCCTTTAAATGTCTCGATTTCTTTATCGATACCATCGAACATCTTCAACGCGTCCGTATCTTCTCTGCGGGTATATATTTTCGGACGCTTCCATCCGTTCTCCTCCACGAGCGTTTTCCTAATCTGTACGGTGATATCTCGCGTTCTCGTTTCCATGTCTTTAGGGAACCAAGGCATTTTATCCGCTCCTGTCGAAGACGTCGCCGCATCTTTGTCCTCTTCGTCTTCGTCTTCGTCGTCGTCCTCCTCTTCTTCTTCTTCCTCATCCTCTTCTTTTCTTCGCAAACTCGCCTTCGCGCTCGCCCCGCCATCCGCGCGTGCTTCGGCGTCGTTGGAACCCGAATACGTTTGCAACACATCCGCGTAGAATTGCGTCGTCCGCGCGAGGAAGGCGAACAGGACGAGAAACACCGCGAGGAGGAGCAAGTTCCGTCGTCGCATCGTATCTATTTCTCACTCGCGCGAAGGAGAAGAAGAAGAAGAAGAAGAAGAAGAAGAAGAGATTTGAACGCAAAACCGAACGCGCACAAATCTCAGTAAAGACCCGAAGCGCGCTCGCGCGTGAGCGATACGTATATGTATGCACTCGCACGCGCGCGCGCGCGTTCGCTCTTCTCCTTCCGCGGAGCGCTCTTTTTATCGCGCATTTTGGAGTAGAAAAGGAGAAAAGTTTTGCGTTTTCCCGCACTAAAAAAAAAGTTTTCATGAAAAGAAGGCGCAACGAGGCGTCCTCGTCGCCATCATCGCGCGGGTTCGCGTTCGCGTTCCTCTTCGGCGTCGTGTTCGCGTCGTGTTTCCGGCGGTGGTATCGCGGGTATTTTCGCGGCGGGTTGTCGTCGTCTTCCTTCTCCTCGTCGTCCTCGGCGTGCTGGTCTTCCGAATGGCTCGGGAAACAGTTGGAGCGCAGAAGCGGCATCTTCCGCGCCGGGGCGAGGAAAGAGAGAGGAGACGAGGTCACGGTGGAAGGAGAATACGAGGACGATGTGTCGTCATCGATGCGCCGTTCTTCTTATTCTTCTTTTTATTATCATCGTGATGATTACGACGACGACGACGACGACGACGTGCACTCGCTCTCGACGCAGGAGTTGCTCGAATTGTCTCTGCACAGCGCGAGATTGTCTGCGTATTTGTTCGCCAAGGCGAGTTGGCCGGCGGCGATGCGAA
>Ga0255769_10006118_pt1 | contig 11044 bp, 8 predicted proteins | sample 041ome_9_FD_179637 | JGI IMG/M metagenome (GOLD analysis project Ga0255769, IMG submission 179637) | Coastal salt marsh microbial communities from the Groves Creek Marsh, Skidaway Island, Georgia - 041413US metaG (version 2) | ecosystem: Environmental > Aquatic > Marine > Intertidal zone > Salt... | reverse complement strand
ACCGAAGTAGGCGTCGTTGATCAGCGTGAGGGTGGAGCCGGTGCCCACGGTCAGGGTTTCGGAACTAAAGCCTTCGTCGCCGATGTAGAGGTTGGTGCCGGTCAGGGTAAGCGGACCGGTGAAGCTTTTGGTGCCGAGCAGGGCCTGGTTGCCGCTGCCGCTGATCTCGATCCCGCCGCCGCCCGTGATGGCGCCGGCATAGGCGTAGTCATGGCCGTCGGGCGTGATGTGCAGCGTGGTGCCGGCCGGGAGATGGATGGTGGCATCGCTGTCGTAGAAGGAGGCGTCGGACTCAAAGAAGGCCGAACCGTCGTTGCGGCTGAACAGGCCATGCACGACCGGGTCGGTGCTGACGAAGTTGGCCACGAGCCCGTCGACGGCATCGAAACCCAGCGGGCCGCCGCCGGTTCCAGTGTCGGTCAGCACGTTCAGCGTGCCGCCACTGAGAAACACCCCCTGACTGAAAGAATTGGCGGCGGTGAGATTGAGGGTGCCGGCGCCGGATTTATGCAGTCCGCCGTTGCCGGAAATCACCCCGGCCAGGGTGAAATTGGCGTCGGTATCGGTGGAATCGCCGAGGTTGTGGGCCACGTGCACGTTGAGGGAGGTGACCAGATCGACGGTGTTGTTCAGGGTGAGGTCCACGGCCCACGGTTCGAGGGTGGGCTGCATGCTGAAGTCGAAGATGTTGTCGCTGGAGACGGACAGCGAACCGGTCCCGAGGGCGCCCGCGGTGGCCACGGCGAGGCGTCCGCTCTCCAGGGTGGTGCCGCCGGTGTAGGTGTTGGTGGCCATCAGCGCGACGGTGGACGGGCGGTCGCTGTTGATCTCGCCGCGGCGATAGGTGCCCGGGCTGTCGGCGTCACCGATCACGACACGGAGCAGGCTGCCATCACGATCATCCAGCACGGAGGAAACCTGGACCCGGCCGCCTTTGTAACCGGCAAAGCGATACGCGTCGGTTGTGCTGGGCGGAGTGATCTCGCCGGTGAGGTTGATCCAGGTGGTGCTGCCCAGATAGAAGTCAGGATTGGTCGCGCTGAAGCGGCTCGACAGGTCGATGGCGTCGCTGACCGTACGCTCGGTCGTCGGGTCAATGGAGTCGAAACCGATGATGCCTTGCTCCAGGGTGGGCGTGAACTGGTCCAGGAAGGTGTCGACGGAGACGGCGGTGTCCTGGATGCCGATGTAACCGCCCTCCAGCGGCTCCAGATAGTCGGCGGTGGGCACGCCGCTGGTGGTGCCGAACAGCACGGCGCTGTAGCGGGCCTGCAGGCTGCCGGAAAACGTGTTGGCCCCGGAGTTGAGCATGACGGTCAGCGGTCGCATGGGCTCGGATCCCACGAACACATTGCGCGCCAGGGAGCCGTCATCGGTCAGCGGAGTGCTCACCAACAGTTGGCCACCGCCGCCGCCAAACATGTAAGTGTCGCCCTGCGGTGTGATCGTGCCGGACAGCTCAGCGCGGGTGAGGCTCCCCAACCGGGCGCTGGCGGAGAAGCCCGTCAGGTCGATGTTGTCGGAAAAAACGTTGGGCGTGGAAGCGCTTGGCGCGGTGTCCAGACCGATCACGCCCGTGGTGTCGGACCGGTTCCACAACGCGAGGAAGCTGCTCAGCCCGTCCGGATCGAGGATGCCGATGTAGCCCTCCGAACCGGTGAGCAGCGGGAAAGCGGCTGCATCGGACGAGCCGGGCAGGGCGGATTGGTCGAGGAACACGGCCGCCCCGTCGAGGACCTCGATGCCACCCGTGATCGCCGTGACGCCGCTGAAGATGATGGGGGCGTCCTCCGTTTCAATCGAGAGCAGCACGCCGGGATTTTCCGCCGTCTCGGTGAGGGTGCCGGCGAAGGTGACCGCGTCCGCCGCATTGGTCAGCGTGGTGTGGTTGAGCAACGTGACCGTGCCGCCGAAGGTGAAGGCGGGCGAGGGGCCGCTGTCGATAATGTCAGTCGCGAAATTCAACGCGTCGGAGACCCATACGTCGTTCGGCAGGGTGACTTCGTCGTCGGTGGGGATGATGAACGTCTCTCCTACCGCGGCGGGTCCGATGAACAAGGTGCCGGCGCCGAGCGCGTTGTCGGAATAGAGACCGAGGCTGCCTTCGCGCAGCTCCAGCTGCCCGCTGAAGCCGGTGGGCACGTCGTCCACCGCGCCGAGGGTGCTGTCGCCGCCGAGGAAGACGGCGCCGGCGCCGTTCTTGATGATGGTGCCGAAGCCGTTGAGGGTGGCGGCGATCTCGAGTTCGCTCCCCTGACCGACCGTCCAGGTGCGAGTTTCCGTATCGCTGACCGTACCGACATCGAGATACAGGCTCGAGTCGAAGTATACGAACGAGAAGTCCTCCGCCCCGTAGAGGTAGATACCGGTTGCGGTGGTGAGGGCGTTCAGCGGATGGGAATCCTTGGAGTAGAAGTAGTAATTGCTGTCGTAGTCGAAGTGCAGCGAGTCGACGAAGACGGGCGAGCTGGTGGCGACGGTCTGAAAGAAGCTGTCGGCGGGGGTATCGCCAAAGAACGCCTGGATGGTGCCGTCGTTCGCCGGGACGACCCCCTCGCTCCAATTGTAACCACTCTCCCAGTCGTCATCGTAGAACGTGTCCTCGGCGAACCAGTCGGCGAACACCTCCACCGCATCCGTCTCACTGACCACGATTTCCGTCAGCTCGACTGCAGGTGCCGGCAGACTCGCGACGGTCAACAGCGCGAAGCTGAGCAGCGAAGCGGGGACGGACTTCATGGGAGGGGTCTAGGGCGAGACGTCCAACATGGCAAGTTAGACAATCATTTGCATAAAGGTTTTTCGGTGTCGGGCCCGCAAGGGCCAGCATCTACTCAAGTGCATGGATGTGAGCGTGTTCAGCGCGACCTTTCACGCCGACTTTGCCCAGGTCCCGGCTGGCGGGAGGGGTGCTTGCAGCCCGCAGGGTGAACGTGTGCCCGTCAACTGAATACACCGCCCGGCGGGCGGAGATGTGATCCAGGGCGGCGCCCGCGCTCCAGCTCAGGACGGGCGTCAGCCGCTGGGCGAAGGCGAGCTCGGCGCTGACGGTGGTGCCGCTGCGCTCGGTGGTGCGGGCGAGGATGCCGCCGGCGGTCACGCCGAGATCGAGTCGCGGGGCGTAGGGACCGAAGCCGAACTTGCGGCGCAGGCCGGCGCGGGCGGCCTGGTCAAGGCCGTCCCATTGGCGCCAATGGGTCGCGTCGGCCGTGACGCCGAGGTTGCCCTGCCAGTCGCGGTTGAGTACGCGCAATGCGCTGAGGTTGAGCGTGGCGGCGACGGCCTCGTCGGATTTTTCCTCCCGCACCGAGCGGCTGGTGTTGTCATCCTGCAGCACGCTCACGGTCAGCACCGGTGAGCCGGGGACGGCGCTCAGGCCGTGTGCTGCCAGCAAGAACCCCAGAAGCCTGGCCAGGCGTCGGGGGGTCATGGGGTGAGCAACGGTTTCAGCACCGGCCACACGTTCTCCGCGACGAGTCGGTGGCCCTCCGGAGTGGGGTGGATGCCGTCCGGCAGATTCAGGCGCGCGATGCCACCGACCCCATCGAGCAGAAAGGGGATCAGCGCGGCGTCGTAGGCCTCCGCCAACGGGGCGTAGAGCGCATCGAAGTCCGCGGCATAACCGCCCATGCTGACGGGCATGCGCATGCCGGCGACGACGAGCTTGGCCGCAGGATTCCGCGCGAGGACCTTGTCGAAAATGCCGGCCAGGTTGGCGCGCAGCGTCTCCAGCGGGAGACCGCGCAGGCCATCGTTGCCTCCGAGCTCGAGCACAAACACATCCACCGGTTGGCGCAGCACCCAGTCGATGCGGCGCAGCCCGCCGGCCGAGGTTTCGCCGCTCAGGCCGGCGTTGACCACGCGGTAGGGCAGGCCGGCCTCATCGATCTTGTCCTGAATGACGGCCGGATAGGCGCTCACGGTGGGATCATCGAGCCCGTAGCCGGCGGTCAGGCTGTCGCCGAAGAACACCACGACGCCACGATCCTGCGCGCAGACCGACGCGACGATTAACAGGGGAGCAACAAACAGAAAGCAGAGTCGTTTAGCCATTTGCACAAATGGAAAACACGCGGTTGGGTTCGCGGTTCCGTGTCATGAGTGAGCAATCCATGTTGAAAGTCGAGCGCCTGACCAAATCCTACCCGACCGCGGCGGGAGCGTTGACCGTGCTGCATGAAGTCAGCTTCGAACTGACGGCGGGCGAGTCGCTAGCGATCCTCGGTCCCTCCGGCAGCGGCAAGACCACCTTGCTCGGTTTGTGCGCCGGACTCGACCGGCCCAGCGGCGGTACGGTGGCGTTGGCGGGTGAGGGCATCGGCCATCTCAGCGAGGATGAGCGGGCGCGGGTGCGCAACGACCACGTGGGCTTCGTCTTTCAGAACTTCCAGCTCGTGCCCACCCTCACCGCGTTGGAAAACGTCCTGGTGCCCCTCGAGCTACTTGGCGTGCGCGACATCGCGGCCGCGGAGGCGCGGGCGCAGGCGTTGCTCGCGCGGGTGGGACTGGGCGAGCGCACGGACCACTACCCGGTGCAGCTTTCCGGCGGCGAACAGCAGCGCGTGGCGCTGGCCCGCGCCTTCATCAACGAGCCCAAGATCCTGTTCTGCGACGAGCCGACCGGCAACCTGGACGGCGCCACCGCGCAGACGGTGGAGGAATTGATCTTCGGCCTGAATCACGAAAAGGGCACCACGCTCGTGATGGTCACCCACGACCTCGAGCTCGCCCGGAAATGCGGCCGCGTGCTCAAGCTCCGCGGCGGCGAGGTGGTGGATTGAACCACGAAATACACGAATCACACGAAAGCTTTCCGGTGCTTAAGAACGTGTTGTATGCGGATGAATCTTATCAGGTCATGGGGGCCTGTTTTGAGGTATATCGTGAAAAAGGGGCGGGTTTTTTGGAGGCAGTATATCAGGAATGCCTCGGCTTGGAGTTCACGGCTTCAGCGATTCCTTTCACCGCCCAACCGCGGCTGAAGTTGACTTATAAAGGGAGCGCACTGGCCCAGACCTATACCCCCGACTTCATCTGCTTTGATCTTATCCTAATCGAACTCAAGGCCTGCGCTGACTTGAGCGATGAACACCGGGCTCAAGTGCACAATTATCTTCGAGCAACGGGCCTACGACTTGGTCTCCTTATCAATTTCGGCCACACGCCGAAGCTTCAAAGTGAACGCATCGCCCTCTGACCCTTTCGTGTCATTCGTGTATTTCGTGGTTCTCCCTTTTCCCATCAAATGAACTTCATCCTGCGCATGGCTTGGCGGGATTCGCGGGCGTCGCGGCGGCGGTTGTTCATTGCGTCGCTTTCGATCGTGCTCGGCATCGCGGCGCTGGTGGCGATCGGGTCGTTCAACCAGAACCTGATCCGCGCCATCGACCTGCAGGCCAAGACCCTCCTCGGTGCCGACCTGCGGGTGCAGGACCGGGACGAATTCGACGAGGAGGTGGCGGCGGCGCTCGACGCGCTGGGCGGGCGGCAGGCCAGCGAGGTGGCGATGTCGACGATGATCGTGTTTCCCACCGTGCAGGACCGGACGCGGCTGGTCACCCTGCGGGCGCTGGCCGGCGGGTATCCGTTTTATGGCGACTTCAAGACCGTGCCGGCCGATGCCCCGACCCGCCTCGCGGCGGGCGAACGGGTGGCGATTCTCGAGGAAACGCTGATGGCCCAGTTCGGCCTGGCGGTCGGTGACCCGGTGCGGCTGGGCACGCAGGAGTTCACCGTCGTCGGCGCGCTCCAGCAGATCCCCGGGGATTCCGCGGCGGTGGCGATGCTTTCTCCCCGTGTGTTCATCCCGCGTGCGGAGTTGGCGGCGACGGAGCTGCTGGGACCGGGCAACCTCGCCCGGCACCGGCGTTACATCGTGTTCGATGACGGCAGTGACCCGCTGGCGGTGGAGCGGGAATTTCGCGACCGCTTCAACACCCAGCGACTCGGCTATGAGACGGTCGAGGAGCGCAAGCGCGAGTTGGGCAACAGCCTGCGCAACGTGTATGCCTTCCTGAGCCTGGTAGGGTTCGTGGCGCTCTTCCTCGGCGGCATCGGCGTGGCCAGCGCGATCCACGTGCACATCCGCCAGAAGATCGCGACCGTGGCGGTGCTGCGTTGCCTCGGGGCGAGTGCGGCCACCAGCTTTGGGGTCTACCTGGTGCAAGGCATCGTGCTCGGGCTGTTCGGTTCGCTGCTGGGTGCGGCGATCGGCGTGGGGGTGCAGTTGTCGCTGCCGCAGCTGGTGGGGCAGTTGGTGCCGGTCGATGTGGATTTTGCGATCGAGTGGACCGTCGTGCTCAAGGGAGCCGGTGCCGGCCTGGCGATCTGCGGCTTGTTCACCCTGCTGCCGTTGCTGGCGGTGCGGCGGGTGTCGCCGTTGGTGGCGATCCGCGCTTCAGTCGCGGAGTCCGCCGGCACGCGGGATCCCTGGCGGTGGGCCGTCTACGCCGGGATCGCCGGCACGGTGGCCTGGTTTGCGCTGCGGCAGGCGCCGCGGTGGGAAGTGGGCGTCGGCTTCGTGGTCGCGTTGGCGGTCAGCTTCGCGGTGCTCGGCCTGCTCGGCAAAGGGGTGGCCTGGTCGGCGCGAAAGTTCACGCCGCGGCGGGCGCCCTACGTGTGGCGGCAGGGCATTGCCAACCTGCACCGGCCGAACAACCGCACGGTGCTGCTGCTGCTGGCGCTGGGTCTCGGCACGTTCCTCATCGTCACCCTGGCGCTGACGCGCGGCACCCTGCTGGCCCAGATCGAGGGCACCGGTGGGGCGGACCGGCCCAACCTGCTGTTCTTCGACGTGCAGGACGACCAGATCCAGCCGCTGCGTGACATCCTCGTGCGCGAAGGCGCCCCGCTGCAGGCCGAGGCGCCCATCGTGACCATGCGCGTGGCCAGCGTGAAGGGCCGCAGCGTGACGGACATTTTGAACATGCCGAACAACGGCGTGGCCGACTGGACCCTGCGGCGCGAATACCGTTCGACCTTCCGGGGGGAGGTCAACGACCGCACCGAGCGGGTGATCGCGGGCGAATTCGTGTCGCATTACGAAGACGGGCTGGAAGGCGTGATTCCGATTTCGGTCGAGCGCGGCCTGGCGCAGGACATGCGCGTGGAGCTGGGGGACGAGATCGAGTGGGACGTGCAGGGCCTGACCATCCGCACCCAGGTGGCCAGCCTGCGCGAGGTCGAGTGGCGGCGGCTTGAACCGAATTTCTTCGTGGTCTTTCCGACCGGCGTCCTGGAGCCGGCGCCGAAATTCTACGTGGCGGCGACGCGCGCGGACTCGCCGACCGACTCGGCCCGTATCCAGCAGGCGGTGGTGCTCACCCTGCCCAATGTGTCGGCCATCGACCTGCAGCTCGTGATGGAGACCTTGGACAACATCTTCGAGAAGGTGCAGTTCGTGATTCAATTCATGGCGCTCTTCACCGTGGCGACCGGCGTGATCGTGCTGGCGGGCGCGGTGATGAGCGGCCGGTTCCAGCGGCTGCGCGAAGTAGTGTTGCTGCGCACCCTCGGCGCCTCCGGTCGCCAGCTCTGGCAGATCCAGTTGATCGAATACGCGGTGCTTGGTGCGCTGGCGGCGTTGGTGGGCTGCTCGCTGGCCATGGTCGCGAACCAGCTGCTGGCGGTGTATGTCTTTGAGACGGTCGGAGTGATCGCGCCCGCGACCATCATCGGCGCCATCGTGACGGTGGCCGCCATCACGCTGACGACCGGGCTGCTCTCCAACCGCGGTGTGACCAACCACCCGCCGCTCGAAGTGCTGCGGGCGGAAGGCTAAGCGGTTTTCAGGCCGCGCCCGCCGGCCGGACCTCGGCGAAAAGGCCGATACCGAGCCACGACGCGGCCGTGCGGACGAGGACTGGGTTGCCGCTGATCTTCAGGTCGCCGGCGGTTTTGGCGGCGCGGAGGGTGGTGTCGCCGGCCCAAATTTCCGTCATTGTGCGCAGGTTGGAAATCAAGGTGACGTCGGCCGGCTTGCCGGGGTTGTCGACGCAGAGTTCGGAGTCGCCCTTGTCGTCCACGACGATCCACCAGTGGGGATAGACCGGCAGGCCTTCGAAGGTGAAGCGGATGATCTGCGAGCCGCCGGGTAGGGCGTCGGCGTTGAGGCGACGGCGAAAATCGATCATCAACAACTCGACGTCGAGATCGTCGTCCTCCATCTGACCGCGGGCCCAGCGGGCGCCCCATTCCCCGAGGCCGACGACCACCGGCTGCAGTTCCTTGCCGGCGGCAGTGAGAAAATACTCCGTGCGCCGCTGACCCGGCTGCTCGCGTTTCATGACCAGGCCGTAGTCCTGCAGTTGCGTGAGCCGCTTGGTCAGCAGGGTGGGCGACATCTGCGACAGGGCCCGCTGCAATTCGTTGAACCGGGACGCGCCGAGCAACAGCTCGCGAATGATCAGGATGGTCCAGCGTTCGCCGAGTACCTCGGCGGCTTTGGCGATGGGGCAGAACTGGCCGTAGGCGATGCTCATGAGGAATTTGGGTTACTACAGAAAAAGTAGTTAAACGCTACATTCTGTGTCGTGGAAGCAAAAGCGGCGGGACGATAGAGTGGTGCCATCGAAGCAACGACTGTTTCGCCAACCAGAAAACCAAAACCCAACTGAAAGGAATAACCATCATGCCACTCGTCACCGTCCAAATCATCGAGAACGTCTTCACCCCCGAGCAGAAGCGCGAGATCATCACCAAGGTCACCAACACCATGACCGCCATCGAGGGCGAGGCCCTGCGCGAGGTCACCTGGGTGAATATCGAGGAGGTCAAGGAAGGCAACTGGGGCATCGGCGGCCAGACCCTCACGGCGGCCGACGTGCACCGGATGCAGCAGGCCGCGGTCTGAGCATTCCCCCACGCCATTGCATCCACGCCGGCCCCTTGCGGGTCGGCGTTTTTTTGGGGCGGGAAGGGTGGCGCGCACCGGTTCGGCGCGGAATTCGGCTGGCGGCGGCGGGGCCCGATCCTCACGCTGCCGGGATGGCTGAACCCACGTCGAGCGGTCGCAAGGTGGTGCTCCTGATCGGCACCGTGAAAGGGATGTTCATTTACCAAAGCGACGCGGCGCGGGAGGACTGGACGCTGTCCGGACCGCACCTCGCCGGAGCGGAGGTCTTCAGCCTTTGCGGTGATCCGCGCCGTGGTCGCATCCTCGCCGGCACGGAAGAGTTCATGAGCGGGCCCATGATCAAGGTCTCGGCCGATTTTGGCGCCACCTGGTCGCCGGTCGCGCAAAGTCCGGCGCTGCCCGCAGGGGCCAAGACCAAGCTCAAACACATCTGGACGATCGTGCCGGGGCACCCGAGCCAGCCCGGCACCTGGTATGTCGGCGTGGATGATGCGGCGCTGTTCGTGAGCCGCGATGACGGCGACACCTGGAACGAGCTCACCGGGCTGACCAATCATCCGTCGCGGCCGCATTGGGTGCCCGGTTTCGGTGGGCTATGCCTGCACTCGATCGTGGTCGATCCACACGACGCCCAGCGCCTCTGGGTGGCGATCTCGGCGGTCGGGGTGTTTCGCACGACCGATGGCGGCGAGACCTGGACGCTCTGCAACCACGGCCTGCCGAATGTGGCTCCTGAATTCATCAAGGGCCCGGACATGGGGCGCTGTGTGCACCGGCTCGCGCTCGATCCGGCTCAGCCAGGTGCGCTGGCCATGCAGTTTCACGGCGGTGTCTACACCTCGACCGATGGCGCGGACTCCTGGCAGAAGGTGTCGGATGGGTTGAGTCACGATTTTGGTTTCCCAATCGGCGTGACACAACGCGACCTGTTCGTGGTGCCGCTGCTGGGCGGTGAGAACCGGATCGTGCCGGACGGCGCCCTCAAGGTCTGGCGGTCGAGCGACCGCGGCCGGGTGTGGCGGGCGCTGACCAAAGGCCTTCCGCAGGAGAATCATTTCGTCGACGTGCTGCGCAACGCGCTGGCCACGGACCCGCTGTCCCCGGCCGGCATCTACTTCGGCACCACGTCAGGCGAATTGTTTTACTCCCGCGATGATGGTGACACCTGGCAGGCCTTGCCGGCGCGGTTCCCCCGGGTGACGACGGTGCAGGTCTGGATGCTCTAGGGTTGCGCGACTGGGCCCCGCGGGCGACGGTGGCCGGGCATGTCATCCGTCCGCCAAGTCGTCACGTTCCACTACACCCTCCGCGACCCCGAGAACCGGGTGCTGGATACTTCGGAAGGGGCCGACCCCATCACTTACCTGGAAGGGGCTGGCCAGATCATTGATGGCTTGGACGAGGCGCTGGGGCGGTTAGAGGCCGGCCGTAAGACCCGCATTCAAGTCCCCGCGGCGCGCGCCTACGGCCTACCCGATCCGGCTCAGATTGGCAAGGTGCCGCGCAGCCGCCTGCCCGTGGAGGGTGAACTGAAAATCGGCGACCAATTTCAAACCGGGCCGGACCGCGGCGCGCCGGTGGTGAGAGTGATCGGCATTGAGGGCGACGAAGTGGCACTCGACGCCAACCACCCGCTGGCCGGGGTCGACCTGACGTTCGATGTCGAGATCGTGGCCAAGCGGGCGGCCACCGCCACCGAGCTCGACCATGGTCACGTGCATGCGGACGGTGACACCTGTGAGTGAGACGCATTGATACGCATGGACGCGCCGCTGCTCATCATCGGCCAGGGCTTGGCGGGTTCGATGCTGGGGTGGGCGTGCGAGCAGGCGGGGGTGGCGTTTCGGATTGTCGATCGGGGCCATGATACGGCCGCGTCGCGGGTGGGGGCGGGTCTGGTCAGTCCCCTGACTGGCCGGCGGTTGGTGCCGACCTGGCGGTTTGCGGAGTGGCGTGACGAGGTGGTGGCGATCTATCGGGAGCTGGAACGCGAGCTGGGGGTGCCGTTGCTGCGCGAGGTGCGGTTGCATCGCATCCCCCGGGATGAGGCGGAGCGAAGGCGCTTCGACGAGCGCGGCCGGTTGCCGGAGGTGGCAGCGTGGATCGAGACGGCCGATGCGTTAGGGCTGGGATTGCGCGGGGCCTTCCAGGTCGACACGGGAGCGCTCATCGCCGGTTTGCGGGCTCGCT
>Ga0255769_10006112_pt1 | contig 11051 bp, 10 predicted proteins | sample 041ome_9_FD_179637 | JGI IMG/M metagenome (GOLD analysis project Ga0255769, IMG submission 179637) | Coastal salt marsh microbial communities from the Groves Creek Marsh, Skidaway Island, Georgia - 041413US metaG (version 2) | ecosystem: Environmental > Aquatic > Marine > Intertidal zone > Salt... | reverse complement strand
CCATGAATATTGGTGCACATATACCTTCAAAAAATGCAGTTGAAGAGATAAAACTAAGAAAAGGCGATACTTTTCAGATTTTTGTTTCTAGTCCACAGATGTGGAAAAGCCCAAAACCCCGTGAAGATGTCGAAGTTTTACAGGATTACGATGGCCCAATTTATGTCCATGCGCCTTATTTAATTAATGTTGCAACCCCAAACAATAAAGTTCGTCACCCAAGCAGAAAATTACTCAAAGACACCTGCAAAGTTGCAGCAAGTTTTGGTGCCAAAGCAGTCATTGTCCATGGAGGATCTGTTGGAGAAGGTGGAGATATTGGTGAGGGTTATGAGAACTGGAGAAAAGCAATCGAACATGTAGAAGATACTGGCATGAGAGTGTTAGTAGAAAACACTGCTGGTGGTAAAAACTCTGTGGCTAGATATATGGATTCTATTGAGAGACTTTGGGAAGTCATAGGAGACTTAAATGTTGGTCTCTGTCTAGATACTTGTCACACCTGGGCTGGTGGTATTCCAACAGAAGAAGCAGTCAAAGGATTTAAAAAACTTACTAAAAAAATAGACCTTGTGCATTTTAATGACTCCAAAGATGGTTTTGAGAGCTCAAGAGATCGCCATGAGAACTTAGGGAAAGGAAATATCCCTAAAGCTGAGCTTGAATATGTGATTAAAAACTGTAAAACAGATATTGTTGTTGAGACCCCAGGTGGTTTAGAGGAACAGAAAAAAGATATTGCGTGGATTAAACGTCGCTTAAAGAAATGAATTACTTACCATCCAACCTCGAACTTAGGGATGGAGTCGCTTTTATCGGAGAGACTTCACTACTTGATATAGCCAAAGAGTACGGCACTCCCCTCTACGTCTATGACTGGGAACATCTCAGAGATAATATGGATCACTTTACAAATGCATTTGGAGAAGAGACCTATTTTAGGTATGCAGCAAAAGCATTTATCTGTAAAGCATTAGTCAAAGAGTTAGACGAAAAAGGTTGGGGAGTAGATGTAGTCTCTGGTGGAGAGATGGCAACAGTCCAAGCTGTTACTGGAACCCTAGAAAACTCTTTATTTAATGGAACCTTTAAGCACAAGGATGAGATTGAGTTCTTCATGCAACATAATGGTGGCCATATCTCCGTCGATAATCGTTTTGAGATTCCAATGTTAGAAGAGGTTGCAGCAAAACTAGAGAGAAAACAACCAGTGATTATGCGCATAAACCTAGATGTTGGAGCCGAAACACATCCAATGGTATTGACTTCAGGGTACGACCAACAGTTTGGTATCTCTATTGGGTTTGCTGAAGAGGCATTACAACAAATCTATAACTCAAAACATTTACTATTTTCTGGAGTCCATGTACATATTGGAAGCCAGATTAAAGATCCAGATCGCTACAAAAAAGCAATGAGCGAGTGTGCAGATTTTTTGAATGCTCATCCAGCAAGTGTAGAAAGAGAGATAGTCTTCGATGCTGGTGGTGGATTCTTTTCACCGTATGCAGGTGATGAAGTAGACCATGAACTAAAAGTGTATGCTGATGCTATTCATGCAGGGATTAAAGAACACTGGAGTGGATCGTATAAAGTCATGATTGAACCCGGTAGAGCATTAGTGAATAATCCAGGAGTTATTTTATATACTGCTGGAGCTATTAAAGATGACCGAGGCGAGAAATCATATATTTTGGTGGATGGTGGTATGTCTGATAATCCAAGGCCTGCTCTTTATGGAAGTGAACATAAGCTTTTTAATATCTCTGGTGGTAAAGCCGGTGAAGATGTGGTGCATGCAGTCTCTGGTAGACACTGTGAAAGTGGAGATTTATTAGTAAAAGATGCAATGTTACCAAGCGATACTGTGTCTGGAGATATTTTAATGTCTACTTCTACTGGAGCTTATACCTTTGCTATGGCAAGTAACTATAACCGTGTACCTAAATCAGGAGTAGTTGCAGTTACTAATAGTGGTGTAGTGGAGTTAGTGAATAGGCAAAGCTTTCAAGATACGTTTATCAACGATTTGTAAATAGCGACTAATCTTCGAGTGTTTTCTTAATTGCTACAGCTATTTTTCTTACCAGAGGAACTGTAACAGCGTTACCAGCTTGTTTGTAAAGTTGATTATTTGCCATTTCTTTTGGTAGTTTAAAACTTTTAGGAAATCCTTGAAAATTAAAACACTCTCTTGGAGTTAGTTTTCGAATATTTTTTCCATCTAGTATGAGAGGAACATTGTGTCCCCCAGCACCCATACTTGCAGTCAGTGTTGGCACCTCACCTTTTTTATTAGCTCTGACCTCGCCAACTCTTCTCCACTGATAAACAGTTTGACTGTCTTTCATTGATCTTTTCAACTCTTCATAAATAAATAAATCATCTTTTGCAGATCGTGTATTGTATTTACCCTTTGTATAAAAATATCTCTCGTCTGTAACATTTTTTTCCAAATATTTCTCAATTGGTTTTTTATCAGCCATTAAGTTTTTTCTTAAGTTGGTTAAAAATAATGAGGAATTAGTACCTTTAAAATAATCTAATTTTTCAAAAGAAATATTTTTTTTACTGTTCAAATACTGTAAATCATAACCAACATGCTGTTCGTTACTAAAGCAGACAATATAAGCTCTCTCTCTATTTTGAGGTATTCCAGCAGAAGTTGAAGTATTTAAAATTAATGGTATTTGAGAATAGCTGTTTTTTTCTAAAGCACTTTTTACATAACCCCAGGTTTTATTGTTATCATGTCCATAAAAATTTCTAACATTTTCCAATACAAGTACAGACGGTCGTGGTTGCAAGTTTTCAATAAATTTTATAATTTCGTCAAAAAGATTGCCCCTAGGGTCTTTAAAACCCTTTCTATATCCAGCTACAGAAAATGCCTGACAAGGAAATCCAGCAAGAAGAACATCAACGTTAGGAAGTTTTACAATTTCTTTTGAATTAATTGACCGAATGTCTTTTTCAATTAATTGATGATTTGGAAAATTATATCGGTATGTTGTTGAAGCAAATGAATCGTTTTCAACAGCCCATTTTGTTTTAAATCCTGCCTTAAAAAAACCTAGTTCAAAGCCACCAACTCCGCTAAAGAGGCTGCCCACACTGTATTGTTGTTTTTTACTCAATGTTTTTATAGTTTTTCCAAAGATCAAAAATAGTTGAATCTAGTATATCTTGTGAATAGCTTTCTGCACTTTTAGCTGATCCTGCACCGGAAGCTGGAAATATTTTTTTTAGATCTTTATCCATTTTTCTTCTATTGACTCTCTTGTACAATTTGTTTCTGGTGTCCTCGTCTAAATTTTGATAAAACTTTGAAACACTGTTCCTAAGCTTTAATGAAAAAAAATTTCTTTCATAAAAACCGTTTACTAGATCGACATTTCCGCCAAATGTAAAAAGAGCATCTTCTATTGTTTGTTCTGCTAAGTAAACTGCTCTTGCAAAAGAATCTTGTTTACCTGGTCTCTTCTGGCCTTTTCTGGAAGCATTCTTTCTATCAGTCCTTAATAAAGCCCAACGTTTAGGATCGTTATTATCGTTTTCAAGTGACATTCCGGTATTAGCTTTTTCTCCAAGTGCTGTATAAAAGCCAACATTTTTACCTTTTTGAGTTATATCTTCTAAATTTCCTTTATCAAATAAAATTTCCGGAGGTCTTTCAATAGTTCCCTCGCCTTGTAAATATTCGTGATCTAAAACTTTGCTACTTAACAACGCTTTTCCAACAGAATATTCTCTAAAAAAAGGTTTTTTGGTTTTATAAATCTCAAAGTTTTTTTCATAAAAACTAATATTGTTTATTGCATTGTCTAATACGCTGTCTAATAAACTATCTATAGTTCTTGCTTCGTCAAGATATTCATCAGCATACTTTTTATCAGTCCACTGTGTAGCTACAAAAAAAGTCTGATCTTCCTTCCAGTATAAAAAAGGCATTACAAAGTCTGCAAAAGCATTAAATACAATGAGTTAGTTAATTTCTGGTACATGTTATTCAATTCTGACACAGATAAGTTTTGCAAATCTGCTTTTTCAAGTAGCTTTAATTGGCTTTGCCATACATTTAAAGCTTTTAAGTCAGAAGTTTTTAATGAATTAGAGTTTTTTTGAAAGTTTTCTAGAAGTGCTCTATTTTCTGTATCACTTAATCTTTCAATAAGCAACTTAACAGTAGCTTCAGATACAATTAAATCTTTTAAGTTTTGTTCAGTAAAAGCATTATTTTTTTTAATTCCATTTTTTGCTTTTATAGTTTGAGGATGTTTTAGGAATTGTATAATTGTTGGCTGCGCCTCTTCGAGGTACCCTTTTTTAAATTCCCATGAAGGCCTACCATTACCATCCGAAGTACTGTTTTTATATATAAAAGGTTCATTACCTTTTTCAGTTTTTTCTCTTTCTACCCATAGACTTTCTTTAACAAAGAATTGATTTTTTGGTCTCTCCTCTGTTGATTTTAAAGAAAATTCATTTATTTTTTCAATAGGGGTTGGTTGTCTCCTTTCTCTATCAGTAATATCAAATAAATCTAACTTAAATTCCGATCTACCTTTAGGAAGGAAGAAATTTCCATCATCAGCAGGTGATTTTTCAGTAATTATCCTCTTAAATTTAAAAACATCTGATTCATAATATTCAGATGTATCGTCACAACCTTGAATCTCAATGATATCGTCTTTACAGACAATATCATTATCTAAATCTGTAACCAAACTTGCATTGAATGCCATAACAAAATTATTTTGGGTTCTGTTTCGAGCTCTAACCTTGATCTCAATTTCATCTCCATAATTAAAATCTTTGTCGTTTTCTGGTTTAGATAAATTTTTAACTTCTAGGTATAGGCTTAAATCAGATAATTCTGGAGACTCTGGCTTTTCTTCAAGATAAAAATCTCTCGCAGAACTAGCTTGCACAATTTCAAAATAATCTATCCACTCTACCTGAAGCCTATAAGTTCCTTTTTCCCCATATCCATTTGACTTAGTCAACTTGATATCAGAGAATGCATCTTCCAATATAAATCTTTCACTTAAATCAAAAGTTGAGTTGATGGTTTCGAGTACCACCTTTTCTCCATCAGGTTTTATAACAGATAATCTTGTTAAGAGGTCTTCTGAAAATTGAATTTCCTTTTGTCTCTTATCTAAGATTTGAGAATATAGTTCAATAACTTTACTTTCTTCTTCGTAGAAATATTTATCGAAAATATTTGGTAGAGATTTTGAATAATTACTAAATGGCCCTTTCTCTCCTTTTCCCAATCCATTTTCATAAGCCTCACAATTACCAAGTTTAAAAAGAAGAGATTTTTTGCTTCTTGCAGAAAAATCAATAAAGTTTTTAACCAATGTATTGTTAAAATCTGGTTTTTTTCCATAAAGTTTATAAATGATAACAGCAAGAGTTTCTTCGGTTTCATCCCAATCAGAGTTATAAACCTCACTAGGTTTTTTATTAGGAAGAAGTCTTGTTTTTGGATAAATAAAATCTTTTATAGATTTATTCTCATCTGAAGATCTAAGTTCAGAAGCAATATTTTTTACTTCTTCTCCCCATTTAAAAATATTATTTGAGTCAGAGAACATTACCTGGCTTGATAGTCCTAGAGTTTCTGTACCTTTTCCATCTCCAAACAGACCTAAGTTCAAAAGGTTTTCTTGAGCACCACTCTCCACTTGTTCCACATCTTCTTCTAATTCTTTCCACCCAACCTCAACAGCTAATTCTTCAAATTTTTCTTGGATTATATTTTTTATGTTTTTAATATCGGTGTTCGGTTGTTGATAACCATCATGTTGGGGTGTCTCTACTTCATCACTTTTTAAGTATGCTTCAGTGGCTTCATCAAATTCCACAAAACCCCTAAAGCCATTCTTAAAACTGTTTTCACTTATTAATGCAAGTGATGACATCTTGTCTATATCATCTGTTTTAATCCACTGTCCACTTCTGATCCACTGCACTCCATTTAATTCATTTTGATCGGCTCCGTCGTTTATTTCATCCAGATCTCGTTCTGAATCCCAATCAAAAACAATTCTCTTTATTTTTATATTATTTTTAGACTTTCTAAACTCTTTAGCAGCTTCCAGTCTTGAAGTTGATTTTATTGGCTCTATATCGTCCCAAACTTTTGTGCCTTTGAATTTATTATTATCTATCTCAGCTAATTTTTTATTTCTCCATGGTTCATTTTTCCAATAATTAAGTGGCTTTATTACTTCGGATTTTTTGTTAGGCAACTTTAGAGTAATTTTTATTTTTCCGTCAATTATGGCTTTCCACCAAATACGTTCTAGCCATTTTTTAAAAGAGCCATCCAAAAACCCCTCAACAGTCTCTTCGTGAAGATAGGGTAAGGTAATTCGTGTACCATTTTGAGTTAAAGCTTTTAGGCCAAGTTTTATTTTATTTTCTTTCAAGCCCATTTCCGATAAAGGTCTCCCACTTTTAGATTTTTGTGACAAATCTATTTCTTTTAGAAAACCTTTTGCTTTTTGACCTTCATCCACATAAAGAACCTTATATGGAAGAGCTCCTAGAAAGATTGACCTGTATGTTAAGTTAGTGCCGTTCTCGTCTTGTGCAAGAGAGTCGATAAACACATTCATTACCTCCGTATTACTTTTATTAAGGTATCTAGAGTGGTAAAGCAATGCTTTTTTACCTTGCCCACGAGAACCACTTTTATTACCACCAAATTTTTTTGGTGATAAATTATCAGAATGCATCGCCGTAAAATTTGATACTAAGTTACTTTTACCACTTTCTACTAACTCTTCGACCTCATGAGTTTTCATTCTTTTGCCGTCCAATCCTTTGGTATTTTCATCAGTAATCGTTAGCATATAAAATTTATCCTTTTTAATTAATTCAAAAATTATATGAGGTACATCACCTTCTTTCATCGGATTGTCTTTGGCGTTTTGAGTAGGTTCTTGAGCTAGTGCAGCAAGCTTATCTTTAGCACCTCGATAACCCTGAATTGTACTGTTTACTGATTCTGTATATAAATCAACACTATCTTCAGACTCTATAATATTTTCAGTTTCTTCAACCACTAAAACTTAAACCCTTCAGAATTTTTCTTAGGCTTTCTGTCTAAACTTTCTTCCATATCTTTTAAAGCAGACCTAATATATGCTTTCATTTTTTTTCTCTCTTCATCTGTTGAGTCATACAAGTTTTTGTTACCCAAGTTTCCAACTAGTTTTATATAAGTTGCAGCTTTCTCAACCCTCTTCTCAGCAAGTTCTAGAAACTTTTCTCGCTTATCTCTTTTATTAGCCATTTTTACTCCTCAGGAATAATTTAACACAATTAATAATATATACAACTTATATGATAATAAAATTAACTAAAGTATACAAATATAATAATATTTATAACTTAACTTGCAAATATTATAATATATATTAAAATTTATTTCCATGAATAATCTAATTGCTGGAAAAGGAACTTATCCTGAAAAAATTATTAGAAGAATTCTTACTGACCAAGGGGTTAAGTACTACCTAAATGTAAAAAAGCTACCTGGAAAGCCAGATGTTTTAATCAAAGGTATAAAAAAAATTGTTATTATTAATGGCTGTTTTTGGCATAGACATGCATGCAAATCTTCATTGATTCCAAAAAAAAACCAATCTGCTTGGATACAGAGACTTCAATACAATCAGATGAGAGATTTTTATGTTCTAACTCAATTAGTTTTAATGGGATACGATTTCATTATTTTATGGGAGTGCGAAATTAGAAAAAGCTCTAAAGATTATCTTTCAAAATTATTACTAGATTTTATAAATTCAAAAGAAAAGTACACATTTATAAACAACAAGCGAAAGGAGCATAATGATTGATGAAAAAATATTGTCATTTTCAGCCACTATATTTTTAATAATATTTGGATTAATTATTCTTCGACTTACTACAAGAATAACGAGAACAATTGAAAAACCATTTCAAAATCGTTTCGGAGAAAACCCAATGCAATCTAAATTTTTTAACAGAGAAAAGAATTTAGAGAGAATGGTGAGAGAACAAGACCCCTTCAACTGGAGAATAGGCCTAGCTTTATCAGTTGCAAATTTAGACCGTAACTCAGAGCAACAGTTTTTAAAATCTCTTGCTAAAGTTTTAAGACTTGAAAATAGTGTTATACGAGAAAAACATGAGCAAAAAAGAAGATACCTTAGACAACTTATTCATCCTATTCTTCCATCCAAAAAATTTAATGAGATAGTCAAGTTTAGAGATATGTTCACGGTCAAAAGGCTTATGGACGGAGCTACAGACAGAGAAACACTTAAGTATATTTTGCAGCTATCTATTGATGAGTATGAAGCAAAAAAGATACCTCCACAAACCTTTACAAGAACAATTACATATTTGGAAGCTGATGAAGATCCATTTGGACCAGAAGCCCCTTTTTAATTATGAAAAAGTATAAAGAAATTTGGAGAGAGACCATAAAACGACACATTAGAAAGTGGAAGCAAGAACCAGGGTGGTCATTTTGAATACACAACTAGTTCTCTTAGGTGACAGTATTATCGACAATAAAACCTATGTTTTAGATGGTGAGTTTTCCGTTTTGGAGCATATTCAATCTAAATCAGAAACACCAGTAACCCAGTTAGCTTTAGATGGTGCAACAACAGATGATGTCATAAGCAGCCAAATTAATGTAATTCCCTTTGGCACTTCACATATTGTGTTGTCTGTTGGTGGCAATGATTTATTAAACGAAATTGGTTTTTTGATGGAAGATTTTAAATACACTCCAAATCAGATTTTAAAAAGGTGTCACTCACTCATTGCTCCTATCACGCAAAAATACGAGAGCATTGTATCGCAATTACAGACCACTAGCAGGGCGAATCTCCTTTTATGCACTGTATATGAAGGAAATCTAGAGGATTCTGCAATTTATGATGATATTGCTATATCATCACGTGCAATGCTCTCATTATTTAATGACAGTATTTACAAAACACACAATAAGTTCAAAACTGGAGTTTTGGAATTAAGAAATATTTTTACTGAAAAAGAAGATTATGCAAATCCAATAGAACCATCACATCAGGGTGGAGAAAAATTAGCTTCCAAGATAGTTGAGTGGGTCGATGCAACGTCGTAGGTATGATTTTCTATTCATATGGGTATCAGTTTGGACATTTATTGCTGTGGGAAATCTCCACCATACATTTGAGTTACTTGAAAAAAAGAATATTGAAGCAACTTCATTAGTTGTCACCGAAACTGAAAAAGACGTATCTGAAATGGAAACAGAGTCTGAACCTAGTACTGCAAAAGAACACTGTAATGCAGAAGCTTTTTGGAAAGATAATATCGAAATAAACTTTAATGAAAACTTCTCTGAGGTAAGCCTTAATTTTAAAAATCTAAAACCAAGTGAGATAGACGCCTTGTTTATGGAGCTACAATTTGTGCCGGCTACAGATAATTACAGAGACTTTAGGGGGTTTAGTTTTTATAATTTTGAAACTATGCAAATCCCACCAGATAAGGATTCTTACACCACCCCAGTCTCACTAGAGGGTGTAGAAGATGATATAGAGGTAGTTCTTAGAGCAACAAATAAATTAAACTCAAGAAAGCATAGCTGTTGGTCAAAGAGATTATTTACAATTGATAAAAATCTTTTAGCAATCAATAAAGTTCAACCTGCTTATAAAGATGATATCTTTTTACCCTATGATGTTAAATATTTTGATATGTGGAATACAACAGAAGATGAATACATTGCACAATACATGGATTATCAAAATCTAAGGAATCTACACAGCACTTTACCAAAAGTACATGAAGCAGCTGTCGCGTTACTTCAGAAAGAAATTATTAAAGTTGAGGACGAATATCAATGGGAAAAGGGTTATTTATTTGAGCATCGAGTTATTCAAGATGAAGTTGTGATTGGAATGTTTGGTGATGTTAAAGAAACTGATTTGCAACATTTAAGTAGGTTGCTTACTGCTTTACACATCATTGCTCCAGATCTAAAAATCTCTTATTCAGACAATATAAATAATGTGACTCTTCCTATTCATTTTGTTGGATGTACAGAGCACTTCTCAAGTCAATTTAATGAGTGTTATAAAAATACTTTAGGTGAGTTTTACTCTCCAGGTTATTTTGTAAAAGAATATCACGGTTTTATATGGGTTGACGGACACCTACAAGGTAATGAAAGGCTCTTTGTATTAACTCATGAATTAGGACATAGCTTAGGATTAGGTCATAATTTATGTACTGACTATTCAGTGATGAGCTATAGCGATTTATCACCACGAAATATTTATTTTGATTATCTGGATTTAATGATGCTGAGAGTTCTATATGACCCATCTAGTAAATCTGATTGGGTAAGTGAAAGTAAGCTTATAAAAGAACACAATCTAGACGAGAATAAATTAGAAATTTATAAAACTTATGACTCCGGTGCATGCCATTTCTCTCCACCGGGATACGATTTTCTTATAGACCTACAAAAAAATGGTCTTTAAGAAAGAAAATTTGCACATTTGCTGTCAAAAAAAGTGCTTTGACACTGCCAAAACTCCCAAAAGTCTTAAAAACTGTCTTAACTAGTTAAAAAATGATCCCTGTGGATATTTTTTTAGGATATACCTAGTAAATAAAAACAGCCAAATCTCACTAATCAACAACACAATAGAAATTGGATGAAGTCCTTCTTGCACAAAGCTAATAACTCTAGCAATCATAACAAATCCTAAAGTGACAAAAAGAATTCTTATCCAAAAATTATCTTGTGTTCTTAGCCAGAGAAGTGGTGCAACACCAACTAATATCCAAAGACCACCAAGATCTGCTTTTATTTGATTTAATGCATAATTTTCAGAGACAGTGATGCCAAGAAAGTCAAAAAACTGATTATTAAATATGAGCAGTGCAACTGCAACAGTAAATCCAAATACTGATAAACCAATTACCTGTGCACGTATAAATAGCTTCATATTTTAATGCTCAGAAGTATCGTGCTGAATCTCTCCAGT
>Ga0255769_10006111_pt1 | contig 11051 bp, 7 predicted proteins | sample 041ome_9_FD_179637 | JGI IMG/M metagenome (GOLD analysis project Ga0255769, IMG submission 179637) | Coastal salt marsh microbial communities from the Groves Creek Marsh, Skidaway Island, Georgia - 041413US metaG (version 2) | ecosystem: Environmental > Aquatic > Marine > Intertidal zone > Salt... | reverse complement strand
ATATATTGACCAAAACAATTTAGCACTTGGAACAAATACTCCAACTAATTTAGGAGCAACTCAATTTACTATAAACGATAGTAATACTGCAGGAACTTCTGGTTTAATTTCATTCACAGATAGTGATGTAGTGAAATCATATGATTATGTTAACTCTAACTATCGATACGTTGATACTAATACTGGAGTTGGAATAGTTCTTAAACCCGATGCCGATTCAACTAAAGCTTGGGTAATAGATACTGATGGTGATTTAGTTTCTAATGGTGGTTCTTGGGCAAGTGGTAATGCGTATATGAATAACTTGATAGCAAGTTCTTCTGTTACTGCATCTAATTTATTAGTTGATAATGATATTACTACTAATAATTTAACTACTGATGGAAATGTTACTATTAGTGGAAACTTAACTGTAAGTGGAACAACTACCTATACATCTACGAATAATCTTAATGTTGGTGATAACATTATAGAACTGAATTATGGAGGTTCTGCAACAACAGGTGGTATCGTAGTAAAAGATACAACTGCACCAAATACTGTGAGTGGTTCATTACTTTGGGATGGTACTAATGACTATTGGAAAGGTGGTCCTCTTGATTCTGAAAAAGAATTTGCAAGATTAAACTCCTCCCTAACCCAAAATACTGTTCTCAAAGCTAATGCTAGTGGATTGTTAGTAGATTCCAATATTTCTGATGATGGTACAACAATTACACTTAATTCTGATACAACAGTAAATGGTGTATTATCTGCAACTACATTTGATAGTTTAGTTTCTCAATCATTATTAAATGATTTAACAAATGATGAAGTAAACCAACTTAAAAATATTGACTCAGTAACAATATCAAATACTCAATGGGGGTATTTAGGAGCAAGTGACCAGGGTATTGCTACAACAGATGATGTAACCTTTAATACTTTATCTGCAACTGGTGATATCGTTGCATATGCATCCTCAGATAGAAGATTAAAAGATGAAATTATACCAATTTCTAACCCAATTGAAAAAATAAATCAAATTGGTGGGTATTCTTTTGTATGGAATACTGAAAAACAACATATTTATAAAGGTAAAGATTATGGAGTTATAGCTCAAGAAATCGAAGAAATTCTACCAGAATTGGTTGATACACGAGAAAATGGGTATAAAGCCGTTAAATACGATAGGTTAGTATCACTTCTCATTGAAGGAATTAAAGAACTTTCGGAAGAAGTAAAAGAATTAAAAGAAAAAATTAATAATAGGGAATAATAAATATGGCTAGCATTATTAGACTAAAAAGAAGTACAACTCCTGGTTCAGCACCAACCACCTCTGATTTAGCAACTGGAGAATTAGCAATCAACGTTTATGATGGTAAGGTATTCTTACGTAAAAGTGGTTCGGTTGATGAAATTAAAGAAGTACTAACCAATGAATATACAGGTTCAGTATCAATTAGTGGTTCAATCACAGCAACTTCATTTGTTGGAGACGGTTCAGGACTTTCTAACATTACTGTTGACCAATCGGCAACAGTAAAACAATCATTTACTGGAACAACTTGGGTAGTATCTCATAACTTAAACGCACCAAACCCAATTGTACAAGCATACGATAACGATGATTATCAAATCGTACCACAATCTATTAGAATTACTGATAGTGATACTGTAACAATTACATTCCCTCAATCTGTTACTGGTTATGCAGTAGTTGCAAAAGGTGGTCATATTGTTAGTGGTTCAGTTGATGCAGATAACATTAGTGGATTTGACGCTGCAGTTAAAACAAAATTAAATCTCGATGGTGTAATTAGTGGTTCTACCCAAGTTATCTTACAAGGTGATGTAACTGGTACGGCTGCTTCTTCTTCAATCGCATCAATTGATGGTGGAGATATATAACGAGTTATAATACAATATTAAAAAAAGTAGAAACAAATTAAAATAGGATAGAAAAAAATGATTATACACAGTCCCATAATTTCAGGTTCGTTAACATTCGCAGATGGAGCAACCTTTACGTTACCAGATGGAGGAATTTATTCTGGTTCATTTAGTGGTTCACTACAAGTACACAAAATAACATCAGATTTGATACCAGACGTATCAGGTGCTTATGATTTAGGTTCAGAAGCATTCCCATTCCAAGACCTTTGGTTAGTAGGTAATACCCTTAACATTGGCGGAATTGGAATTGGAGCATTAAGTGGTGGTCTTGGATTAGATATCAAAAGAAAATCAGATAATACACCTGCAGATATAGGTGCAAATTCCATTACATTCGGTGGTATTGGTGGTGTTGGTTCAAAAAAATTCAAACTGAATGAAAACAACAAAATTACCGTAGAAGATGAAAATGGTGATCCTGATACATTAGAAGTTTCTGAAATCGTACTTAAAGATACTTCTGGTAATGGTAAAAACACCAAAATAACAAACGATAATGGTAAATTTACTACACAAGAAGTAAACGATAGCGGTTCAGTAACTAGTACTGATGCAGAAGGTTCTTTATCCGGTTCCTTCACAGGTTCAGTATTAGACCTTTCCGCTACTGGTGATGCTACTTTTAATGATGCAGTAACAGTTAGTGGATTATCTTCACTTGATGGTGGTATCGATGTAGATGGGGCATTTACAGTTGCAGATTCAACTGGTAACGTTTCTACAACAGGTACTCTATCCGCTGGAGCAACAACTTTAACCTCAACAGTAGATGTAACTGGTCTTGCTAGTTTAGATGGTGGTATTGATGTGGCTGGGGCTTTCACAGTAGATGCTAATGGAGATGTTGTTGCTGCTGAAGTATCTGCAGCAGACCTTATAGTATCAAATTCATTCACACTAGGAGGGGCTGAAGTAACTTCAACTGCAGCAGAACTTAATATCCTAGATGGTGTAACTGCAAGTGCAGCTGAAATTAATAAATTAACTGGATTAACTGCAACAACTGCAGAATTAGATATTCTACATGGTGTACTTGCTTCAACATCAGAAATCAACGCACTTGATGGGATTTTAGTAGATGCAACTAAACTTAACTACCTATCAGATATGGAGGGTAATGTTAAGAATTATATTGATACTGAAGTTGCAGGTGTTGTAGATTCTGCACCAGCAGCATTAGATACTTTAAATGAATTAGCTGCAGCACTTGGTGATGATGCTAATTTTGCAACTACTACTGCAACTGCTTTAGGTAACAGACTTAGATTAGATACAAATGCTCAAAGTTTAAGTGGAACACAAATAACAAATGCATTAACTAATTTAGGTATAACTGCTACATCTGCAGAACTTAACTTTACTGATGGCGTAACTTCAAACATTCAAACTCAGTTAGATACTCTCGCTGGAACTGATATTGATATTACATTGACTGGAGCAGTAACTGGTACTGGTACAATCACTAATTTAGGTGATGTATCAATCACAACTACTGCAACTTCTGACCCAACATTAACAATTAGTGGAGATGCAAGTGGTACTGCTACATTTACCAATTTAGGTGATGCAACTCTTACTTTAACAATTGCTGATGATTCACATAATCACACAATTGCTAATGTAGATGGATTACAAACTGCTTTAGATGGTAAACTTGCAACAACTCACGATTTCTCTATAACATTAACTGGAGATGTAACGGGTACTGGAACTGTAACTAACATGGGTAACGTTTCGTTCTCAACAACAATTGCAGATGATTCTCACAATCACATTATTGGAAATATAGATGGATTACAAGCAGCTTTAGATGCTAAACAAGCTACAATTAGTGGTGGAACTGGTGTAACTGTATCTTCTAATACAGTGTCTATCGGACAGGCAGTTGCAACTAACTCAAACGTATCGTTCGCAACAGTATCCGCAACTGGTGATATCGTTGCATACGCATCTTCTGATGAAAGATTGAAAGATAATATCGAAGTAATTTCTAACCCAATCGAAAAAGTACAACAATTAAAAGGTGTAACTTGGGATTGGAATGATAACGCTGATGAGTTACAAAAATCTCTACCAAATGTAGGGGTTATTGCTCAAGACGTTGAGAAAGTACTTCCTCAGTTGGTTAAAGATAGAGATAATGGATATAAAGGAGTTGATTACGATAAAATCGTAGGACTTCTAATCGAGGCTATCAAAGACCAACAATCTCAGATTGATGAGTTGAAGGCTCAAATAAAATAAAATAAAGGTAAGTATCTAAACCCTCCTTTATAGGGGGGTTTAATCCTTATATAAGGATTTTTTCTTTACCAACTAATTATATAATGAAAACGGTAATAAGTCATACATATGGCACAGACAATCAAGTTAAAAAGAACAGCGGTACAGGGTAAAATACCGACTACTTCCAATTTGGATTTGGGAGAGTTGGCAATAAACACCTATGATGGTAGAATATTTTTTGAAAAAGATGTAGATGGAACCCTATCTATACAAGAAATATTTACTACTGATTCTGACGTAACTGGTTCGCTTAATTTGAATGGTGCTATAACGGCTTCTTCATTAGAAATTACTGGTAATGCAAATATCACAGGTAATTTAGTATTAGGTGGAAATATCACAATTGGTGATGCATCTTCTGATACTATCGCGTTTGCAGGAGATATCTCATCTTCTTTAATTCCTGATATTACCAACGCATTTGATTTAGGTAGTACTACAAGAAAGTTTGCTAATGTATATGCAACTAACTTATATGGTTCTATAAATTCTACAAATGGTGTAGTTTCAGGTTCATCTCAAATCGATGTATTACAAACCACAAACTTTAGTGCATTTAGTTCTTCAGTTGCTTCAACCTTCTCTGGTTTATCAACTGATTATAATGATTTACAAAACATTCCAAGTGGAATTGTAAGTGGTTCTTCTCAAGTAATTTCCTTACTACCAAGTGGTACAATTAGTGGAAGTTCTCAAGTAATTTCCTTACTACCAAGTGGTACAATTAGTGGAAGTTCTCAAGTAACAATTACTGAATCACAAATTTCTGATTTAACTCATTATACTGATTCAGATGTAAAAACAAAATTAGATGCTGATGGTGTAATTAGTGGTTCATCTCAAGTAACTATTTCAGATACGACCGGATTTACTTCCTTTTCAAGTTCAGTAGATACATCTATACAAACAGAAAAAGGAAGAATTGATGCAATTTTATCATCTGCTGATGCAGACAAAGATTCATTTGCAGAAATTGTAACTTTAATAAATTCTGTTGATACAACAAACGATAACGCATTTGCTTCGTTCTATACTTCATCAAACGATAGATTTGATTCCCTTGAATCATTTACTTCTTCGATTGATACTACAATAAAAACAAAATTAGATGCTGATGGTGTAATTAGTGGTTCATCACAAATTACAATCACAGAATCTCAAATTAGTGACTTAACTCATTATACTGATTCAGATGTAAAAACAAAATTAGATGCTGATGGTGTAATTAGTGGTTCATCTCAAGTAGTTATTGGTGATACTGATGGATTTACATCATTTAGTTCATCAGTTGCAAGTACTTTCGATGGATTATCATCTAATTACGATGATTTAGTAGGGATTCCAAGTGGAATTGTAAGTGGTTCATCACAATTAACATCATCGTTCGATAGTCGTTATCTAAACGTATCTGGAGAGGGTAACATAAGTGGTTCATTTACTGGTTCTTTTGTTGGTTCATTTAGTGGTGATGGTTCTAATATTACCAACATTACAGTAGATGCAGCTGCAACCGTAGATGAAACCTTTACAAATCAATCAACAGTAACAGTTACTCACAACTTTAATAGTAGAAACATTATAGTTGTAGTATATGATACTCAAAACAACCAAATACTTCCTTCAAACGTAAATACCTCTAACTTAGACCAAGTAGTAATCACTCTTGCAGGTTCACAATCAGGTACAGTAGTAGTTGCAAAAGGTGGACATATCATTAGTGGTTCTGCTTACGATTCAGATAGATTAGGAGGAAATTTATATAGTACTTATGCAACCACAGGTTCTAACTCACTTGTAGGAAACCAAGAAATTACAGGTTCTCTTAACGTAAGTGGTGGAATTACTGGTTCTGTTAGTTACACAAACCTAACAGATTTACCAACTCTTGTAAGTGGTTCAACACAAATTACAGATAGTAGTAACCTTGTAAGTGGTTCAACTCAAATAACAGATGGTAGTGGTTTATTATCATCATCTAACGAAGATTTTAGTACATTTAGTTCATCAGTAGATACAAGATTAGATTCACAAGAATCATTTTCATCTTCTTTTGACACTGCAATCAACTTAGATTCATCAAATGTAACAATTTTAGGTGATTTAACAGTACAAGGAACAACAACTACCACAAATACCAATCAACTAAACGTTGGTGATAATATCATAGAAATTAACTATGGTGGTTCTGCAACAACTGCTGGTATTTATGCAAAAGACCCTACTTCACCAAATACAATTTCTGGTTCATTACTTTGGGATTCTACAACAGATAGATGGATTGCAGGACCAAAGGATTCTGAATCAACAATATTACTTGCTGGTGGAGATTCTATTGTATCGAGTTCAGCACAAATTTTAGATGGTAGTGGTATTCTTTCTTCTTCAAACGAAGATTTTACAACTTTCTCATCTTCTATTGATGGTAGAGTAGTAACATTAGAAACTACATTCTCATCATCAGTAGATTCTCGATTAGATACTTTAGAAGGACCATTTAGTACTTCAGTAGATTCTCGATTAGATAACATAGAAACTTATACTGCATCACTTGATATTACCAATGCAACCATAACTGGTTCATTTACTGGTTCTTTTGTTGGTGATGGTAGTGGATTGACTGGAATTCAAGTAGACCAAGTTGCTTCTATAACTGCATCTTTCTCAGAACAATCAACAATAAATGTATCACATAATTTTGGTACATATAATGTAATTGTTTCTACATATGATTCAAACTATAATCAACTTATACCACAGACAGTATCCTTAACAGATACAAATACAGTACAAGTTGTATTATCTTCTGCTCATTCAGGTCATGTTGTAGTTGCAAAAGGTGGTCATATTCTTGATACATCCGAACTTACTTCATATAGAGAAAATGTAAGTGGTGCGTCTTTTTATAATATCACTCATAGTTTAGATGAAGAATATCCATTTGTACAAGCATGGAATACTTCTAATAATACACAAGAACAACCATTGGATGTTGAATCTGTAAATGCAAATGTTATATCAGTTTCATTCTCAGCAAACTTTACAGGAAAAATAATAGTAAAAAAATAAAATATGTATGATGTTTATTATACAACAGGTGGAGGACCTTGGGTAAACGCCGGAACCGATACTTGGGTTAACATTTGGTTAGAAGAAATTGCACCAAAATTAAAAGTTAAACCAGTTCTTCTTATACACCGAAACAAACCACGAAACTTTAACGAATACGATTTTGAATTTCCAATAGAAACTCATTGGCATGGTGATGATTTAAGGAAGTTTGAAAAAAAGATAAAAGATTGTAGAAGAATTCATATTTTACATGGTCATTATACACCAATGAGAGTTTTAGTTGAAAATAAACGTAAAATATTTTCTAATGTTTTACATAATTCAGTAAGACATATTTTAATGCCAGGAGTCATGAGTGATACTCCCATCTCAGACCACCCATACCATGATTCGCAATGGGAAACTGATGTAGTAAAATATGCTAAACACAATATTTGGGTAGGGTTGTTTAATATTATTCATGAAAATAAAAATATACCAAACTTTTATGAATTCAAACACAACTTACCACTTTCAAAATCAAATAAAATTGGTTTTGCTGCAAGATGTGAGGGAAGAAAAAATCCACATTTTTTAGAAAGAAAAGAAGGATATGCGTTTACAGATTCAGATATGTTTAAAACAGTTTGGAAAACGGACCAAAAGTTAGATTTAAAAAATATAAAAATATATCATTATGATTCTAAATATAAAGATATGTTTTGGAACATGGATTGGGGAATTTCACATTCCGCATTTACATTTGAACCATTTGGATATTCTATTTTTGAGGCAGTAGATAGAGGAAAATTACCAATTTTACACGAAACTTGGATACCAAAATTAGATTATCCTTACAGAGCATCAAATAAAAAAGAATTTGATGATATTTATAGTAGATTAAAAGAAACCTCATACGAAGAAAAAAATAAGTGGTTTTTACATTTAAAAGAACATATGATTAAAAATTTTACCAACAAAGATAAGTGGGTGAAGGATTTACTTGATATTTATAATATATAATAGGAGAATAATTTATGGCTACCCTTACAAGTGGAGATACTCTATCCTTAAATGGATTAAAAACAGCAACAGGAGCAGGTGCAGCATCTATTTCATCTGCAATGGGTTCAACCCCTGCTGCTGGTTCAAACATTAGTTTTTCATCGTTCGCAATCGATTCGGTTGGTTCAATTTCAGGATACACTTACTTACCTGAAAATAACTCAGATACTTATGAGCTTCTGTTTGGAGGAGAGGGTGCTAACTTTATTACTAAAGTTAAGACCGTAGCTAGTAACTTTACTTGGTCTGTTCCTACGGGTACAACCATCACTTCTCAAAATGGTGATTTTGATATTACAGTAACTTCAGGACAACAAAATGCAGATGGGTCTCAAACAGTACGTGATAACACAGTATGTAATACCTTACGAGTGGTATTTGCAGATGGTTATAACCAACACGCAACTAACTATGGTGCAAACAGAGATAAAAACGTATGTGTTGTAGATACCTATGATGGAAACTCTGCACCATTATGTTTGGCATTAAATACTCCAATTACAAAAATAGATGGTACAACCATTCTTGCAAGTGAAGTTCAAGAAGGAGATATTTTAAAAGGATTTCAGATTGGTGGTTTAGGAATTGATTCTGATTCTGATTACTTGACTTGGCAAACTAATGCTTTAGAAAGTGAATCAACATCTGTAACTGTAACAAACGTAGTATTCTCATTTGCTAGTAAAACATATAATATTAATAATGGTGAATTGGTAGTAACTGGTGAACACCCTATGTTGGTAAAAGATTCAGAAGGTATTTTTAAATTTAAACAGGCACTTGCAATTCAAGTAGGTGATAAACTTATAAAAGAAGATAGTTCAGAAGTAGCTGTTTCTTCTATTGAATCTACCGTAGGTGATGTAGAGGTTGTTTCTATTGATGTGGAAGTTCAAGATACTTATTTAATTAATGGATACATAACTCACAACAAAGGTGCTAACTCATATACATTATATACTCCAGCTCAAGTAACAGGTCTATCTTACTCAGACCCTTTATTAAGTTGGACTGATGTTGCTGATTTTGAAGATTATAAAGTTCAGATTGATAATAACTCAGATTTCTCATCACCAACTCATGATTATTCAAATTGGGCAGAAAACACCATTGAAATTGGAGATGTTTTCTTTGGATTAACTCAAGGAGCAACATATTATGCAAGAGTTGCCGGTAGGGATGCTGGAGTACTTGGTCCTTGGTCAACTACTTTAACATTTGTACTATAATTTTATAAATAAATTTTACGTTTTAGAAAAAACCATATATTTATATATATTAACATAACAAAATATAAATTTTATAAAAATGGCAGAAGCAATCAAGTTTACAGAAGAAGAAATTCAATCAATTAATCAATTACGTCAAGAAGTAGGACAAACTTTTACTCAATTAGGACAACTTTCTATTCAAAAAGCTAGAGCAATCCAACAATTAGAGGCACAAGAACAACAATTACTTCAACAACACCAATCTCTTGTAGAAAAAGAACAAGAATTGTTTAAAGGATTGAATGAAAAATATGGAGATGGTAACTTAGACCCAGCAACAGGCGAATTTACTCCAACTCCTAAAGAAGAAGAAAAAGAAGTCATTACTGAGTAGATTGTAATAAATGGAAACCACGTTTTTTGATTACCCATACCCTCATGTTTATATAGAAGATATATTAACTGATTCTGAAAACAAAGAATTATATGATATGTGTATCATGGCAACTGAGCCATATCAAGAACAAATTAAAGATTTGACATTTTTTATATTAGATGATGATAAACATCTTTTAGAAGAAAAGGGACTTGAATGGTGTTTAAATTATAAGACACAAAATAATGTGGGTATTACTGAATTATGGGAAAAAAGTACACATGACACTTGGGATGTGTATAAAGATAAAATAAAAAGAAGGTTATATGAAATTATAGACCAAAACCAAGAAGTTTATCCAAGATTGGATAGTAAAATGTATTACCACAAAACAGCATCTTGGCATCTCGGTCTTGTAATAACAGCAGATTTAGAAGATAAGTCTCCTCTTCGTCCACATACCGATTGGAGATACCATATTTTAGACCAAATGGGTTATGGTAAATTAACTAAAGAAACGGAAACTGAAGAAACTTTTAAAATAGATTCAGGTGGTTATTACAAAGGATTGATTTACTTAGGAGATTCTAATTTAGATTATAAAGATTACGGTACTCGTATATATCGTAATGATTATACACATGAACAACCAGATTTCCATGAAGTAAAAGAAATACCTCACATACCTGGTAATGGAGTACTGTTCAAAACAACAGAAAATAGTTATCATGGTACAGAATTTAAAAGTGGAATGAAAAATTTAAGATATTCAATAGTATTTGAATACTATTAATTTTCTTTTCAAATTAGTTGGTTATACTTATATAAAGAGTATATTATACAAAAATTAACAAGGAGTAATATAAAATGGCAGAAAAAATTGTATCACCTGGTGTATTTACGAGAGAAAATGACCTTTCTTTCTTATCACAAGGGATTGGTGAAATAGGAGCAGCAATCATTGGACCTTTCCATAAAGGACCTGCTTTCGTACCAACCATTGTTAATACACAATCGGAATTCGAAGAAATATTCGGAACACCTGATGGTTCTTACTATACAGGATACACCGTACAAAATTATTTAAGAGAAGCTGGTGTAGCTACTATTGTTCGTGTAGGACATTT
>Ga0255769_10006097_pt1 | contig 11063 bp, 5 predicted proteins | sample 041ome_9_FD_179637 | JGI IMG/M metagenome (GOLD analysis project Ga0255769, IMG submission 179637) | Coastal salt marsh microbial communities from the Groves Creek Marsh, Skidaway Island, Georgia - 041413US metaG (version 2) | ecosystem: Environmental > Aquatic > Marine > Intertidal zone > Salt... | reverse complement strand
TGTCGATCGCTTTGAGCTTCTTCTTCCCGCGCGTCGCGCTCGGGCCGGCGTCGACGTCGTTCGCGGCGGCGGCGCCCTTGCGTTTCGCCGCCGGCGCCGGTTCGTCGCGAGCGCCGAGCGCGTGCGCCTCCCCGACGCGCGCGTCGTCGACGCCGTCGCGCGCGTCCGGTCGTCGGAGCCCTCCGCGCACGAACGTCACGGCGTTCGCGCGTCCATCCGCGTCGTCGTCGCCGTCGCCGAATTCGTTCTGAAACGTCTCGAGCACGGCTTCGACTTCCGCGGCGTCGCGCGCGGCTTTGCGGGCGTCGCGCGCGCGCTGCAGCGCGAGACGATTGCCCTTGCGCGGATTGTTCAGGGAAAAGCGCATCGCGGCGCGCGCGCGAGAGTGAGGCGCGGGGGCGACGGGGGCGACGCCGAGAAGGCCGAGCGCGCGCGCCGTCGCGATGGTATTATCAACGTCTTCTAGATCGCTTACGACGCCTGTCCCTAGAGCGCGAGCGCGAGGACGATGAACTATGCGAGCTCGATCCACTGGATGAACTCGACGAACTGCGCGACCCGGAGGTCGAACTCGACGAACTGGAGCTCGAGCTCGACGAACTGGAGCTTGAACTCGACGAACTCGACGAGCTCCTAGAGCGCTTCGGCACCGTCTTGGGAGCTGTTTTCAACCACTCACGCATGTCCTCAGTAAGCGCACCAAGAGAGATGGAGGTGAAAAAGTTGATGCTAAACCGCGTGTTGCGAGGCTCGTCCTTGGGCATGATGCCTTGGAAGTACTCACGCATTTCAGGATTTTGCATCTTTTCGTTGAGCTGCTTCAAACCGAGCGCCTCTGCGAGTTCTTGGAACAGAATTTTGATAAAAATTCGTGAACTTGACGTCGTAGCTTCCTCGGTGAGTTGGATGTATGCCAGACACGTCCACGACATGGCGTCGGTGGCGAGTAAGTGCGCAAAGAATTTTGCCACGTTGCGAAGCTTGTTTGTCTCCAAACGGTGAATCGTACTGTACTGCTTCATGAAAACTTCGTCGAACAGTTGCGGGTAGATTTTGTGGATGAAACAAAACCGTTGCGCGAGCAAACCGTAGTACCGCAAGTAGGTGCGCTCCTGCGACGCACATTCAACGAGCATCGTGCACAACTCTACTTCGGCGCCCGGCGGAATGTTGAGCTTCATCAATTTATGCCCAGCTTCTTCGAAATCTAACGAAGACATGATGGTGAGATAAATCGTCCTTCGGAGGTTTACGAGATTTGTCTCCGTGAGATCCGCGATTTCGACCTTGCCATCGCCTCGGCTCGCCACAATGGCGCCCGCGCCCTCGTCGTCGCTCGACGAAGAACTCGACGACGAACCACTGTCGCTGTCGCTGTCGCTATCGCTCGAGCTCGAGCTCGATTCACCGAGAATTTCCTTGCGAATGTCTGCATATCGACGCTCGTTTTCCTCAAACTCGGGATCTTCTTTGAACACATCCAAACCAGGCTGCGCTTGCATCTCGTCGTCCAAGCCGATTTCGTGCACGATTTGGTCGTCCTCGTCGACCAAATCTAGCTCGGGAGGGACCCCCTTTTTCCCCTCGAATCCACCTTTTCGAAACGCGAACAACCCTTCGATCATAAACTGAACGCGCTTGTCGATCTCACCTTCGTGTAAAATTCCTCTAAATCGCTCAAAGATGCCGTGCAAACCTTGCGGCGTGAGCTCTTGGAGCGTGAAGCCGCACTCCTTGACAAAATCAATCGCAACCTCTACGCTGTCGTCCGTGGGAGTGCCTAGCAACACAGTCAATAACTCTAGTGCTATCAACTCGTGAATGATCTGTCGAGAAAAAAGGTAAACGGTCAATCACCCGCGCTGGAGAAGCGCCCCGTCGCGTCGGCGACCGCGTCGGCGGCGGCGTGACATCAGTGTTAAAAAGCTCGATATGATTTTGATCCTCACGGGAATCAGTGAGTGTTGCGTGATCATAATTCATCCTCTGTCACATCGCGCGCACCGCGTCGCATCGCGTCGTCCATCGAGCATCGTACCTGTTGATTAATCAGCGCCGCCAAAAACCTCGTCGCCGCCACGCACACCGGCTTATCGTTCCTCTTATACGCCCGTCTAAACTGCAAAACGCATCTCTTCGCGATCAACTCGCCGATTTCAGGAAACTTCGTGTTCACCACCGCCACCAGCGCGGCGAACACACCACTAAACTGCGGCGACGCCATCTGAGACTTCATCACGCTCCTCGCGAACAATCCCCGCCCGCGTATCAAATTCTCCTGAAACAGCTCCGGCACCACGTGTTGCACGTTCGACGCGTTCACCTTATTCACCAATCCATTGATCGATTTCTTCAGCGCGTCCCACGACATGCGTTGATACTCGACGCTCGTCTTATCGTTCGTCTCGCGCATCATCTGCGCCAGCTTGAACGGCGGCACGTACGCGCCCCCCGTCCTCGTCCCTCTCGCCGCCGTCCCGCGGCTCGCGCTCGGCGCCGTCGCCGTCGCCCTCGCGCGCGCGTCCGCATCGTTCGCGTCCGGCGCGATCTCTCCTCGTTCGAGCGTCGCGCCGTCGTCGCCGTCGGCGTTCGCGCCGTCCGAGGATCGCCGCCGCCGCGCGCGATTCGTCGTCGCCTCGCCGCGCGCCGCGTCGCCGCGCGTCGCGCGCGGCGAGCCGTCGCGGCGCGCGTCGCCGTCGTCGTCGTCGCGACCGCGCGAGCGCGAGCGGCTTCGCGTGCGCATCGCGCGCGCGTCGACGAGTGGCGACACTTTACCGCGACGCGCGCGTCGTCGCGATGCGACGCGTCGCCGTCGCGCGCGCCGCGTTTTCCGGCGCCGCGCGCGGACGCGGACGACCGAGCGCGCGCGCGCGCGCGGACGCGCGGCGCGACGGGCGCGGACGCGCGCGCGGACGCGACGTCGCGCGCGCGTCGACGACGGGGACGACGCGCGAGGACGACGCGCGCGACGACGCGCGCGACGACGCGCGGGCGGCGTACGACGCGACGTACGAGGGGCTCGATCGCGACGCGGGACTGGCGATCGCCGAGCGCGCGGACCGCGGGAAGACGCGAGAGGACGAGTGGTTCTACGGCGAGTTGGAGTTCGCGGCGGCGCGAGACGCGCTGCGAAGAGTGTGCCCGAACGCGGGAGAAGGGCGAGAGTTCGTCGATTTGGGAAGCGGACTCGGGAAAATGGTGATCGTGGCGGCGCTGAGCGGGCTGTTTGAACGCGCGCGAGGGGTGGAGTTGTTGACGGAGCTGCACGAGGCGGCGACGAGCGCGAGAGCGGCGTTCGACGACGCGTTGGCGCGAGGGGATGGTGAAGTGATCGAAGCCGCGCGCGCGTGCGAGGTGACGCTGGATGAGGGCGATTTGCTGAATTACGACGTGTCGAGCGCGGACGTGGTGTACATTCACGCGACTTGTTTCACGCCGCAGTTGCTGAGCGCGTTGGCGTTGAAGTTGGCGAGCGAGTTGAAAACGGGCGCGCGGGTGATGATCATGAGTAAACAATTCCCGGAAGGTTGGGTGTTCAAACCATTCGACGGCGGTTACGCCGCGTTGGCTCAACCGCAGAGCAAATGGAAGCTCGATTGCTTTTTGTACGAAATATCGAGGTGAGAGCCCGCTCGTCGAGCGCCGGCTCGCTCGAGGTGTAAATTACAATTATAATACTTCTTCACGAACTCGATGAGCTCGAACTCGAATCGTCCCTGCGAGAGCGTTTCTTTTCCCTCTTCTTGCGCTTCTTGCGCTCCTTCTTCCGCTCCTTCTTCCGCTTTCGCTCTCGACGGCTTCGCGCGTCTACGCCGTCGTCGTCGTCGCCGAGCTCCATCTCGTACGTCTTCGTCGCCCCGTGCGATCTCGACAGCGCGTCGAGCCCGCGCGCGGGATTCAACACGCGCGCGCGTAAACTATCCAAATCCTCCGTCGTCGCGCGCGCGCCGACGTTCGCGCCGCTCCGCGCGCGCTCGAGCCTTCGCGCCTTTTCCTCGACCGCCGCCTTGTACGCCTTCGCCGCGCCGTCGTTCGGATCAATCTTCAACGCCCGATCGAAATCCCGAATCGCCTCGGCGTACATCCTTCGATTCGCATAACACGCCCCTCGCGCGGCGTACGCCCTGACGTGCTCTGGATCGAGTTCCAGCGCCTGCGCGAAGCACCGCTCCGCCTCCTCCCATCGCTCCGCCTTCGTCGCCAGCGCGCCCCGCAGCGCGCTCTCCTTCGCCCACCCCCATCGCACCCTCGCCCGCGCGCGCTCCATGATCTTCGCCCTCGCCATCTCATCTCGCACCCGTTCCGCGCTTCGCGCGTCCGGGATCGCGACGCGCGTCACCGCCCGCGCCGCGCCGTGCGCGTCGCACAGCGTTCGCGCCGCGCCGCCGACGCCGAACCCTCTCGACGCGCGCGCGTCCGCGACGAACGTCGACGCCTCGCCGAGGCGCGCCGCCTCGGCGTACGCTTCGAACGTTTTCGCGTCGCCGTGCGCGTGCGCGCGCGCCGCGCGTCGTCGCGCGCGCGTCGCGTCGTCCTCGTCGTCGTCGTCCTCGTCGCGCGGCATCGTCCTCGCCGTCGCGTCGCGCGCGCGCCGCGACGCCGTCGCGCGCGCCGACCGGGTCGGCGCCGTCGCGTCGCCGCGGCCGTCACCGTCGCCGCGCGCGCGCGCGCGTGTGCGGCGCGGCGCCGTCGGCCGACGCCAGACGGCGACGCGGCGACATCATGCCCGGCGCGCGCGACGGCGGCGCCGAGGCCGCGGCGCGGTACCGACAGTACGAGTACAAGGCGGTGCGTGACGACGACGACGCGCGCGCGCGACGACCGACCGACGCGACGCGCGCGCAGTACGACGCGACGACCGAGGGCGCGGCGATCGAGGACGGCGGCGGCGGGCGAACGAATGCGCGACGAAATCGACGTCGCCGGACGCGGACGCGGCGATGAAACGCGCGGTGACCGAAGCGAACGCGCGCGATGTAAACGCGGCGCGACGCGCGAGCGCGGACTGACGAAGAGGCACGCACGCGCGACAGAACGCGTCGTTGGTGCTGGAGAGCGATCGACGCGGGCGACCGCGGGGCGAACCCACGGGCGCGCCGGAGTCGCTCGAGGGAAAGATCGACGCGTCGCGGTTCGGAGATCGAGCGCGAGGCGGGACGGACGGTGATTTCGCGGAAAAACGGGAGCGAGCGGCGAGACGAAGGGCGGAAAAACGAGCGAGAGGGGACGCGGGGGAGGCGGAGGCGTTCGGGAAGCGCGGCCGAGCGACGAAGGGGGCGAGCGTTCTGGGAGGGAGTGAGTATGGGTTGTATAAACCGAAGACGCGGGAAACGCGGGCGGCGTACGAGGGGTTGTTGAGCGTGTTGCAGGGAGTGTTCGGAGATCAACCGCAGGACGTCATGCGCGGCGCGGCGGATGAGGTTTTGGCGGCGCTGAAGGAGGAGGGGAAGACGGAACGCGCGAAACAAAAGGACGTCGAGGCGTTGATGGGGACTTTAACTTCGGAGAGATTCGCGCAAATTACCGCCATCGGGAAGCTGATCACGGATTTCTCTATTCCAGGTGAAGGTGGCGAAGGCGCGGGCGAGGAGTTGGACGACGACATCGGCGTCGCCGTGGAGTTTGAAGAGGAAGAAGAGGAAGACTCGGACGTGGACGAGGTGTTAGAGGCGTCCGACGTAGACGACGACGACGAAGGCGACGAAGGCGCGTACGACGGCGCCGTGGGCGCGAGAGCAGTCGAGGATGAGTACACGCCGAACGCGGACCACGGGTTGAATCCGGCGGACATCGACGCGCACTGGTTGCAGCGCGCCATCTCGAAAGCGTTCGGGTTTACGGACTCTGACGCCGCGGAGAGCTTGAAGCTGTCCGAAGACGTATATCAGGTGTTGTCCACCGAAGATGACCGCGAGTGCGAAAATGCGCTCGTGTCAATGCTCGATTACGACAAGTTTGATTTGATCAAAGTGCTGTTGAAGAACCGACTCAAGGTGTTTTGGTGCACAAGACTCGCTCGATCCGCGAGCGAGGAAGAAACCGCGAACATCGAGGCGCAAATGAAAGCCGATCCGGCCGCTGCTGGGATTTTAGCGTCCATGCGCGCGACGCGCGCGTCCGCACGCGATCGACAGACGGCGACGGAGCAAAAGATTCGCGAAGAGGCTCGCAAGCTTCGCGGCGAAGTCGCGGAGATGCGAACTCAAGGCGGCGCCGCTGCGGCTGGACGTCAGCTTTTGGAGCTCGACGCGCTTGCCTTCGTGCAAGGTTCGCATTTTATGAGCAACAAGCGATGCGAGCTTCCGCCCGGTTCGTTTAGAAGCGCCAAAAAGGGTTACGAAGAAGTACACATACCGGCGCTCAAACAGCCACCGTTCAACGACGACGAAGCGCTCCGTGCGATTGAAGAAATGCCAGAGTGGGCGCAACCTGCGTTTGAGGGCATGAAGACGTTGAATCGCATTCAGAGTCGCGTGTACGAATGCGCATTGCTTTCGCCAGAGAACATGCTTCTCTGCGCGCCGACGGGCGCGGGTAAGACGAACTGTGCGATGTTGACTATTTTACATGAAGTTGGTCTTCACCGTCGTCGTGACGGGAGCGTCGACACGTCTGCGTTTAAGATCGTGTATGTTGCGCCGATGAAAGCTCTCGTCGCAGAAATTGTGGGCAACTTGAGTAATCGTTTGAAGACCTTTGGGATCCAAGTGCGAGAATTGACGGGCGACGTTTCGCTGAGTAAGGCTGAAATTGAAGCCACGCAAATCATCGTTACCACGCCAGAAAAATGGGATATTATCACTCGAAAGTCTGGTGATCGCGTGTACACGCAGCTCGTCAAGCTTATCATCATCGATGAAGTCCATCTCTTGCACGACGACCGCGGTCCCGTGCTCGAATCCATCATCGCGAGAACGGTGCGACAAGTTGAGACGACGCAAGAAATGGTCCGTTTAGTCGGTCTTTCTGCAACGCTGCCAAACTTCGAGGACGTTGCGACGTTTATGCGAGTAAACCCTGAGAAGGGGTTGCACGTTTTTGACAACTCGTACCGCCCGTGTCCTTTGCAGCAGCAATACATCGGCGTCACGGTGAAGAAGCCGTTGCAGCGAATGCAACTCATGAATGAAATTTGCTACGAAAAGGTGATGGAAAGTGCGGGCAAGAGTCAAGTACTCGTATTCGTACACAGTCGTAAGGATACGGCGAAAACCGCGAAAGCTCTTAGAGATTTGGCGATGGAGAACGAGACTCTAGGAAAGTTGATGCGTGACGATTCGGCGAGTCGTGAAATTTTACTCACCGAAGCCGAGACGGTGAAGAGCTCCGAGCTGCGTGATTTGCTCCCGTACGGGTTCGCCATACACCACGCCGGTATGAGTCGCGCTGATCGTACATTAGTAGAGGAGCTCTTCGGCGACGGTCACGTGCAAGTGCTCGTCTCCACGGCGACGCTCGCGTGGGGGGTCAACCTGCCCGCGCACACCGTGATCATCAAGGGCACGCAAGTGTACAACCCCGAAAAGGGTGGTTGGGACGAGCTTAGTTTCCAAGACGTCATGCAAATGATGGGTCGTGCGGGTCGGCCGCAGTTTGACACGTTCGGCGAAGGTATCATCATCACGCAACACTCCGAGTTGCAGTACTACCTGTCGCTGTTCAACCAACAGCTCCCCATCGAATCTCAATTCGTCAAGCAGCTCGCCGACGCTTTGAACGCCGAAATTATTCTCGGTACGATTCAAAACGTTCGTGACGCGGTGATTTGGTTAGGGTACACGTATTTGTTTGTTCGCATGTTGCGAAACCCAACGTTGTATGGCGTGTCGGTGGATGCTGTCGAGGACGACCCCGTGCTCGAACAGCGAAGGTCAGATTTGATTCATACTGCTGCGGCGCAACTAGATAAGAGTGGCCTTATTCGCTACGATAGGCGAAGCGGTGCATTACAAGGCACTGACTTAGGTAGAATTGCTTCAACGTACTACGTCTCTCATGGCACGCTCATGGCATTCAATCAACACTTGAAGCCTACGATGGGCGACATCGAGCTGTGTCGTCTATTCTCTCTCGCCGAGGAGTTCAAGTATATTAGTGTGCGGGAGGAAGAAAAGATGGAGCTGTCAAAGCTCGCTGAGCGAGTGCCAATTCCAGTGAAAGAGTCGATCGAGGAACCGACGGCGAAGATAAACATTCTTCTCCAGGCGTACATCAGTAACATGCGCCTCGATGGGTTTGCGCTCATGTCCGACATGGTTTACGTGACGCAGAGCGCAGGTCGCATCTTGCGTTGTATTTTCGAAATCGTACTCAAGAAGGGTTGGTCGCAACTCGCTGAGAAGTCATTGGCGCTGTGTAAGATGTGTGCTCGCAGAACGTGGGCTTCACAAACGCCGCTGCGTCAGTTCTCCGCTATACCTGTGGACGTCTTGCAAAAGATTGAACGAAAAGATTTAGCGTGGGATAGGTATTACGACTTAAGTAGTCAAGAAATTGGCGAGCTTATGCGAGCGCCAAAGCTCAGTAAGGCTTTGCATAGATTCATTCATCAGGTTCCTCGATTAGAGCTCTCGGCGCACGTGCAGCCGATCACGCGAAGCGTGCTCAAGGTGGATTTGAACATCCAACCGGACTTCATTTGGGACGAATCTGTACATGGGTACGTCCAGGGCTTCTGGATCATTGTGGAAGATAACGATGGCGAAAATATCTTACATCACGAGTACTTCTTGCTCAAGGGGCATAACGCGGAAGAAGAGCACGGAGTGTCATTCACGGTGCCTTTGTCCGATCCACTGCCACCGCAGTATTTCATTCGCGTCGTCAGCGACAATTGGTTGGGAAGCGACACGGTGATTCCGGTTTCGTTCAAGCACTTGATGTTACCCGAGAAGAATCCACCGCCAACGGAGCTTCTGGACTTGCAGCCCTTACTCGTGAGCACTCTCAAAGCAGATGGCTACGACGAGCTTTACGCCGGTCGGTTCACGCACTTTAACCCGATTCAAACCCAAGTCTTCCAATGCCTGTACAACACAGATGAAAACGCCCTCGTTGGTGCACCGACGGGGAGCGGGAAGACGGTATGCGCGGAGTTTGCGATCATGCGATCACTTATGACGAATCAGGATGGACGTTCCGTGTACATGGCGCCGACGGCGACGCTTGCTGATGAACGATACGACGACTGGAGCTCGAGATTTGGGGCGCTTGGCGTCTCCGTCACCAAGCTCACGGGTGATACGACGGCGGATCTGAAATTGTTAGAAAAGGGACAAATCGTCATCACCACACCGCAACAGTGGGACGTCATAAGTCGTCGATGGAAACAGCGAAAGAACGTACAAACGGTGTCGCTGTTTATTGCGGATGAACTTCAGCTCATAGGCGGTTCCAACGGTCCGACGATCGAAGTCGTCGTCTCGCGTATGCGTTACATGTCGAGTCAACTGGCGAAACCTGTCAGAGTGTTGGGTTTGTGTACCTCGTTAGCAAACGCTCGCGACTTGGGCGAATGGATCGGTGCGAGTTCTCACGGCATGTTCAACTTTTCTCCGGGCGTTCGCCCAGTGCCACTCGAGATCCACTTCCAAGGCGTAGATATCATCAACTTTGAGGCGCGAATGCAGGCCATGGCGAGACCAGTGTATGGGGCGATTGCGAATCATTGTCGTCGATCGGAGCCGTCGATTGTCTTCGTGCCTACGCGTAAGCACGCGAAGTTGGCGTCTCTCGACTTGCTCGCGTTTGCCGCTGCGGAGGGCGAGCCGGGTCGGTTCTTACAAGTTGAAGAAGGTGATCTCGAGCCTTACTTGGCGCAAATATCTGATGAGTCTGTACGCCATGCCCTGACGTTTGGCGTCGCGCTTATTCACGAAGCCATGAGCGAAAAGGAGCGAAAGGTTGTCGAACGAGTGTTCGCCGTCGGTGCGGCGTCTGTGCTCGTCGCCACTGCGCCCCTGGCTTGGGGACTCACGACTCCCTGCAAGCTCGTGGTCATCATGGGGACGCAGTACTACGACGCCGGGGGTGCTGGTGCGGCGGATTATCCAGTGACGGATCTTCTTCAAATGATGGGCCGTGCATCCAGACCTGGCATCGACGATGCCGGTGTGTGTTTACTCTTGTGTCACGCGCCGAGGAAGGAATACTACAAGAAGTTCCTCTTCGAACCGTTCCCTGTCGAGTCGCACCTCGATCACTTCTTGCACGATCCCATGGTGGCTGAAATTGTCACGCGCACGATCGAAACGAAGCAAGACGCCGTGGACTACATCACGTGGAGCTTCTACTACAGGCGACTGACGCAGAACCCGAACTACTACAATCTCACCGGCGTTTCGCACCGCCATCTTTCCGACGCTCTTTCCGAGCTCGTCGAAACGACTTTGGGTGACTTGGAGGCGAGCAAATGTATCAGCATCGAGGACGATATGGATTGCGCTCCACTGAACCTCGGGATGATTTCCGCGTACTACTACATCACGTACACGACGATTGAACTCTTCGCCGCTTCGCTCACGGCGAAGACCAAACTGAAGGGTTTACTTGAAATCGTTGCCGGTGCGACTGAATTCGAGTCCTTTGCCGTCAGACCGGGCGAGGCAGATATGCTTCGACGCATACTCAACCACGCGCCGATCACGTTATCAAGCAATAAAACCACGGATCCGCATGTCAAGGTCGCCGCTCTTCTCCAGGCATACTTTGGCCGAACGAGCATTCACGGCGACTTTACGCAAGACTTGCAAAAGATTTTGCCCGACGCAACGCGCCTGCTCCAAGCTATGGTCGATGTCATCTCATCTAACGGATGGCTCGGCCCCGCGCTCGCCGCGATGGAGCTTTCGCAAATGATGGTGCAAGGCATGTGGGACAAAGACCCAGCAGTGATGCAGTTGCCGCACATCGACCAAGAGACCGGCGAGCGATGTGTCACGGCTGGCATCGAGGGTGTCTACGACTTGATCGATATGGAAGATGACGCGAGGCGCGATATTTTACAACTCAGCGATGAGCAGCTCGAAGACGTGGCGGAAGCAGCGAATCGTTACCCGAGCATT
>Ga0255769_10006089_pt1 | contig 11073 bp, 7 predicted proteins | sample 041ome_9_FD_179637 | JGI IMG/M metagenome (GOLD analysis project Ga0255769, IMG submission 179637) | Coastal salt marsh microbial communities from the Groves Creek Marsh, Skidaway Island, Georgia - 041413US metaG (version 2) | ecosystem: Environmental > Aquatic > Marine > Intertidal zone > Salt... | reverse complement strand
CTAATTTATTTAATAAGGCAGATAATCCTTATGATATGATCAAATTATCAATTGATGAGATTAGAGAGATAATTAAACCTGTTGGTCTCTCCCCTACTAAGTCAAAAGGTATTTGGAATTTATCAAAAATATTAATTGACAAATACAATGGTAGAGTCCCAGAGGATATTAGTAAGTTGGAGGAACTTCCCTCTGTTGGTCATAAAACAGCTAGTGTAGTTGTATCTCAAGGGTTTGGGCAACCAGCATTTCCAGTTGATACTCATATACACAGGCTTATGTTTAGATGGGGATTATCAAATGGAAAAAATGTTGAAAGAACTGAAAAGGATGCTAAAAGAATTTTTCCTAAAGAAAAATGGAATGAACTCCATTTAAGGATAATCTTTTATGGAAGGGAATATTGCCCTGCACGAGGATGGGATATTAATAATGATATTATAACAAAAACTATTGGTAGGAAATCAATAATTAATAAACTTATTAAGTAATTTTGCAAAGTGACTTATTATAAGGTAGTTATGAGATTATGACTCAAATTTTTATTCAGGCTTAATTTCCAACAACAACTCATCTGAACTCATCCCTGTAAAAATTCCAAAACCATTATTAATACCTGAAATTGGTGTAGAAAAATTTTGTGATGATGTTTCCTGATCTTCATACAACAATGCATAATCAGGGTTAATGTGATAAAGTATAATACGATGGGTCCCATAGTAAGAAAAACTTCCAAATGGAATTTCATACGTACTACCCTGAGTGGGTCTATTAAGAAACAAAACAGGAGGTGGTTGATCCCCTATTAATATCGGTTCAGGATTTTCCTCGATATTTTCAACAACTACTATATAATTTGAAGAGTCTGGATTACTCCAGCTAATTTCAACTGGATCTGGAAGATCACCGAATCCAGCTCCAAGGCCGTTTAATGGATTTACTCTTCTTATTATCATCTCTGATACCGATTGCGTTAAGTTTAAAGGCTTCTCTGGTATTATTGTAGAGGCACTTACTTCTTTATCATTAAAAATAAAATTAAGGTCATATTTTTTTCCATCTTCAATGGTCAGTGTGCTATCAACATATCGACCATCTCCAATTGGTGAAAGAGAGTAGATATTATTATTATTACTAACCTTAATATTAAGAGAATTAATATCTTCATTAGAGTATTCTACTCCTTCCAAGAAAGGTACTTGTCTACTAATCTTAAGGTTAATAATATCATTTGCTAGTAAGTATCCCTCTATTACAGGAACATCTTCAAAATATGAGCTGTTCTCATCTTTTACACACCCTAAAATAAGTAAACTAACTAATATTGATGTTTTATAGTATAATTTCATTTTATCTAAGTTTTAGTGAAAGTGTAATATTTGGCATTATTCCTAAGTAATTTATTTGAGTCTCAACTATTCCTCCATCAACAACTTGATACTGATTATACCAACTGTTTTTTCGATTATATAAGTTAAATATTGAGAACCCAATATATCCTATTTCATTTCGCTCTTTAGAGCTATAAATATTGTAATTGGCTGAGACATCAAGTCGATGGTAATCTGGAAAACGTAATCCATTCTTGGCTGTGGTAGTGAAATAATCCTGAGTAGAACCATCTAAAAGTGTAGGAGAGTATGTTCCTGAGGGTCCTGTGTAAGGTCGACCTGTTGCAAATATCCAAGTAGCTGAGAAATTCCAACGTTTGTTTTTATATAACCCTACAGCCTTAAATTCATGATTTACATCTTGATATGCAGGAAAATCATCATCACCATAGATATCAAATTGGTTACGGGCCTCTCCAAGCGTATAACTAATCCAACCGTTTATTTTTCCAAATTTCTTTTGTGCTAGAAACTCAATTCCCCTAGTATAACCACTACCATTATAAAAGTTCTCGCTATAATCTAATTCTCGTAAAGAGGTATTATACCTTAAAGAGTATTCAGACAACCCATCAAGTTTTTTATAATATCCCTCTGCGCTAAAAAGATAATCCTTTGTCTCATATGTAAGGCCTGCTATATAATGAGTTGCAGAACTAACAGGAATATTTTCCCCATTTGAAAGAATCCAAAAATCTCTACTTCCAGATGTAATATCCTCTCTAACAACCCTATTAGCAAACTGATAATATTTTCCATAAGCTCCTTTAAATGAAAGTTTATCAGATGGATTAATAACTACAGAAGCTCTGGGCTCAAAATATGTTTCTTTTGTTACATCAAAATAACTGGTTCTAATACCAGATTCAATTTGAATTTTATTATTATTTAATTTGATTTTACCTTGAAGGTACCCACCTACAAGCAAACCCTTATCATCGCGGTTAATAATAGAAATAGTGTCATTTTGTGTATATGAATATTCTATATCATAATTTGATCCAAATGTTCCAAATTGCAATTGTGTGTCTTTTGATAAATCCCACTGATAATCTGATTTAAAACTAAAATCTTTAAGGTCGTTATCTTCATTTATACCCGAATTAAAATTATTGGAATTACCATTATTAAAAACAATATTACCTTCTCGATCACGATCTCTTTGACTATAATAATTTGAATAGCTAAAAATTGTGTTACCATATAGTTTTGGTGACCATTTTCTAGACCATTTGAAACTACTTCCAAGATTTCCATAATTTGTGAGATCAATGATATTTACATTAAAGTTAATACCTCTATCTGCTAAAAAAGATGGAGTGTCAACTCCAAAACCATCATCCAATTTATCTGTTCCGTTAAAAAAACTTAATGAAAATTGATCCTTATCATTGGGACGGAAAGTAAGTTTTCCATTAAGATCATAAAAATATGATGTAAATGTAGTTTCTTCAACACTAAAACCTCTTCCTCTAGCTCTGCCTAAAAGACCTCCTTGCTGAGTTTGTGTTGAGCTTTCAGAACTATCCTCGTTGAATTGATCAAAAATGTTATTATAAATAGGTCCTTTATATGATCTTCTATATGCAACTATAGATGAAAACTTATCGCCAATTGGGATTTCCACAAATGCGTTGAAACTAAGCAAGCTTAGGTCTCCTCCAATATTAAAGTTTTTTTGATTTCCATCTTTTCCTGTAATTTCTGTGACACTTGACAAACGACCTCCAAATCTTGATTCAAATCCACCTTTATATAATTGTACATCTTTAATGGCATTTGAGTTGAAAGCACTATAAAATCCATATAAATGATCTACATGATAAATAGTAAATCCGTCATAAACTATAAGATTTTGATCTGGTGTACCTCCCCTAACATACATTCCAGACGAAGACTCATTACTGCCAGAAACACCAGGCATTAATTGAAATGAACGCATAATGTCTTTTTCTCCAATACTTGGCAACTGTGCTATCTTTTTTGGTGTCATCTTAATTGTGCTGACATCGAATCTGTTTATTTTCATTAATTCTTCTCTTTCTGCTACCACTTCTACTGCGTCTAATGAAATAGATGAGGGCTCAATCTCTATGACTAAATTTGTTTTCGACATTCTGGGGGATAGAGCAAATTCCATATCGTCATATCCTATATAATTAATTAATAATATGGATGTATCGCTTGGGACTTCATTTAAAGTAAAATAACCATCCATATTAGTTGTTGCTCCATCATTAGTTCCCTTAATTAAAACTGATGCAAAAGGGAGAGACTCTCCAGTCTGAGAATCTTTGATAATACCTGATAAGGTAAAGTTAAAAGCCTCTGGGGAGTCAATTTGATTTTGAGCAATTGAAGAAATAGAACTAAGCATTACACCTAGGTAGATAAATCTAAAAACTAGTTTTTTTATAAAGGTTGGCATCATTTTAAGATGTTTAAATATTTACTTTAATTGATTTCTGTGTTAGCAAGACGATAATAGAAACCAGATAAAAATTATTGTTGTCGAGTAAACTTGCATTATAATAACTATCCAAAGCAGGAAAATCATTTTATTCATTGTCTCATTTCCAATAAATCCTGAAAATTATTTTGTTTTTGATATTTCAACCATTTTTTATTTTGTTTTTCAGACAAAATACTTTCTAAAGATTTATTCAAAACTTTTTTATACTCATCTGCTTCCTGCCTAATTGGAGGAATAATTTCTTTTAGCATATTTCTCACTTCGCTCATTTGAGTTCTATCTCTATTTTGGATAGCTATTTGAATATTTTTAGAAAACTCTATTTTTAAGTCTTCAAGTGTTTTAGAATGTATAACTAAAAGTTCATCCATTTTAGCATTGTAATCCTGTAATTGTTTTACTATCTCTTTAGTTGTAGATTCTTTAGTAATTTTTAGTTTTTTAATCACTTTTTGAGCATCATGTTTAATGATTCCTGCTATTTCTTCTGGATTAAACTCTCGATTTAAAAAAACTCCTGGATTTGTTTGAGCTAAAAGTGTAGATCCAAAAACAGTAAAGAATGATAATGTAAAGACTAAAAAAAATTTATGTATTGTTTTCATATTTTTTGTTATTAAGTTCAATTTTAAGTGCAGGAACTAACATCAATTTCGCTGTATAAATTTGGGTCGTGGTTTGGGTCTTCGACCGTGTTAGCCTTCATTGAAATTTTAACAATTTCATCACTTGTAGAAAAACAAAGTTGGTGAAAGTTGTCGTTGTCATCTATATCTGCTATCGAAATAGGCACATGCTGTGTTAAGACTCCTGAGGTTTCAGAATAGCCAACATAGTACTGAAATAAGTCAGATTCGGCATCACCACTAATATAGGGTGTAACGCCGCCATTCCAAGCAACTTGAATCGTTTGTGTTCCTGAATTACATTCATTCAAGCTACCATCAATTCTTTGTGCAAAAAATAAACTTGGTCCATCAGCAAGGGGTATAATATTCCTGGTAGTGACTCCGTTTAGATTTATGGTTTCGGAACAAACAGACTCTCCAGATATAGTATTAGTTGTAAATAAATCACCTACAACTCTAACTTCAACAGGTGGGTTGGTAATAGCAGTACCAAATTCACCTAACAGAAGTACAGTTCTATTTTCTCCGTTTTCATTAGCTGGAGCCAAAGAAACACAAGTAGGGATGTGTATATTTCCAAGGCTATCTAAAACTTCAAAATCAGTTTCAGATAAACTACGTTCATCTAATGGAAATTTAAAATTAACAGGCATTCCATCTAATTGGTCTCCTAGTTGATTACACAACAATAGACTTGGTAGTGCATTATCAAGTCCAAAAAAACCCGACACAAGAACATCTTGTATATCTGTTATACTATATTCTTCTGTGCTATCATTATTAACTTGTTCTTGAGGCTCCTCATTTTTGTTACATGAAAACAAAAGGATTACTGCAAATAAATTAATTAGATTTCTCATAAACGCACTTTAATTTTTTTATGAAACCAAAATTATAGGTTACAGTTTCAAAAAAATAATATGTTATACTAGCATAAAAAAAGTGTCGACGAACAGATACTATTTATCGAAGTTTAATTTTAGTAAATAAGTTCTTAACTAAACGCCTAAGTGTTTAAGTACAGATTCTTTATATGATTCTCCTATTGGTAGACGTACTTCACCTATAATAACTTTTGTTTTTTGTAAGGTTTTTATAAAGTCAATATTGACAATATAGGATCTGTGTATGCGAATAAAGTTTGGTGATAATTTTTCAAGTATATTTTTAAAACTGGATAAAGTAAGCAAAGATTTTTTACTGTCTTTAATATGGATTTTAACATAATCTTTCAACCCCTCTATATACTGTATATCTTTTAAATTAACTTTGATGTTTTCATACTCAGATTTAATAAAAATATAATCTTTTGAATCTTGTATTTTTTTAATGGGTTTTTTTAGTTTTAACTCGTGTTTTTCTTGAGCTTTATTTACAGCTTTAATAAATCTATTAAATCGAATAGGTTTAACTAAATAATCTGTTGCATTAAGTTCAAAGCCTTCAATGGCATGTTCTGAATAGGCTGTGGTAAAAATAAATTGTGGGATATTGTCAATAGTTTTAACTAACTCTAAACCTGATAGATTGGGCATTTTAATATCCAAAAAAATCAAATCTATTTGATGTTCTTTTAAGATATTTATTGCTTTAAGTGCACTATTACATTTCGCAACGATGTTTAAAGACTCAATTTTATTTATGTAGTTTTCAATTACATCTGATGCTAGTGGTTCGTCATCTACAATTAAACATCTCAAAATTTAATCTAGTTTTAGTTTTAGGTTAACAGTAAAGTTATTGTTTTTTTCAAAGGTTTGAAGGTTGTGCCTATCAGGATATAATATTTTAAGTTGATCAAGAGTATTCTTCATACCTACTCCTTTACCTTCTTTTTCTAGAGGTTTAGCGCCAATTAAATTTGTACAGTTAAATTCTAACTCTTCTTCTTTTATATCTATATCAATGCTTATATCAGTTTTACCCTCTAAATCTACTCCATGTTTAAAAGCATTTTCGATATAAGATATAAATAGTAGTGGACGTATTTTTTGATCATTTATATTCCCTTTTATAGAAAGATTAATCTTTGCATTTTTGATAAGCCTCATTCTTTGTAAAGCGATAAAATTTTTAATATACTCTATGTCTTCTTTTAACAATACAAAATCATTATTGGCCTTGTATATCATATAACGCATTAATTCAGAAAGTGTTAAAATAGCTTCTGGTGCGTCGTCTGATTTTTTAAAAGATAGAGAGTATATACTATTTAAAGAGTTAAATAAAAAATGAGGATTTAACTGATTTTTTAGTACCTGAAGCTCCGTTAAATTTTTTTGATGCTCTATTTTCTTTTTATTTTTTTCATCAATACTCCATTGTTGATAAATTCGAATAGCTGTTCCTAAAACAATGTTTATAATTGGAAAAAAAACTAATGCTGCTGTTCTATTCACTGAAGATATAGGAGCAAAGCTTGGGAATAGAGTTTCAATTAAATACTTTGAGCATGCAATCGTTAGCATTACACAAAAGAAATAGGCTAATTTTTGATTTTTCAATAATAAGCGAGGTACTAAAAAAGAATAGTTTAGATAAAAAATTGCTATTGCATAAGCAATTCTGTAAAACACATTTGATACTAATTCCCCTGTTTGAAATAATGCATAGTTTGATAGAATAAAAACTAGTATCAACCATGCTATTAGATGAAATAGAGTATGTTTTCTATGTTTTAATTCTAAAGTCAAAATTTAGTTATTATTATAAATTTAAAAATTTAAAGCACCCCGATACTTTTTCTTAGAAAAAAACTTTTAACCAATGCCGGGGTGTTCAAATCAAACTAACTACATATGAAAATTTATAAGTTTATAATCACAATTTTTTCAAATTTATAAGAGTCTGTTTTTTGAACGAAATAAGATATACTTAATAAGTAAAAAAGATGATCAGTAAGGGATTTTTATAGATGAAGCATTAATTAGATTAAAAAAGTTTAAATATGATAAATTATAATATTTAGTTAAATGTTAATAGTTAGTCACACAATGGCCACAAAAACTATCACAAAGTTCAATAACATTACATATCTTGCCAAATTAAGTTATTTGAAAAATCCCAATAATTATAGGGGTTTTCACAGTATTATACATTAAACTAAATTGCTTAATTCGACGTTATTAAGTAATTTTGCATTTTTTAAAGGCTTAATGAAAGATATTTCTAAGATTGACCCCAAACATAACATCATTATTAAAGGTGCAAAGCTTCATAACTTAAAGAATATTGATGTTGTAATACCCAGAAATAAGTTTACAGTAGTTACTGGTTTATCAGGGTCAGGTAAATCATCATTAGCTTATGATACTCTATATGCTGAGGGACAGAGAAGGTATGTAGAAAGTTTATCATCATATGCACGTCAATTTATGGGTAAGTTAAATAAACCAAAAGTTGATTACATAAAAGGTATATCCCCTGCAATAGCTGTTGAACAAAAAATCAATACATCAAATCCAAGGTCAACTGTAGGAACTAAGACTGAGATTTATGATTACTTGAAGCTATTATTTGCAAGAATTGGTAAAACATATTCTCCTGTTTCAAATAAAATTGTAAAAAAAGATTCAGTATCTGATGTTGTTGATAAGATAATAAGTTTTGATGCTAAGACAAAGCTCCTGCTTCTATCACCAATTGAATCATCAACGAAAGAGAAGTCTAAGGAAAGAATTGAAATACTTAAGAAACAAGGTTTTGTTAGAATTTTTAAGAAAGGTAAAATAATTGATCTTAATGATATTAATGGAAAGGAAATATTAGATTTTAATCTAGTTGTTGACAGATTAGTTGTAAAGCATGACGAAGATTTCAAATCAAGAGTTTCAGATTCTGTTCAACTTTCATTTTACGAGGGAAAAGGTGTTTGTTCTATTTATGACATTGAGAAGGGTAAAGAAGTAACTTTTTCTAACAAATATGAGATGGATGGTATAAAATTTATTGAACCATCTATACATCTCTTTAGTTTCAACAATCCTTTTGGTGCATGTAAAAACTGTGATGGTTTTGGAGAAACAATAGGAATTGATGAGGAACTAGTAATTCCTAACAAAGCATTATCAGTATATGATGATGCAATTGCTCCCTGGAGAGGAACAGGTTTAAGAAAGTATTATATGAAATTGATTAATAATGCCGATAGCTTCAAATTCCCTATATATAAACCATATAACAAGCTATCAAAAGAGGAAATTGAAACTCTATGGAATGGAAATGAGCATTTTACAGGTATAAATAAATTCTTTAAATACTTAGAGAAAAAAAATTATAAAATCCAAAATAGAGTTCTGCTATCAAGATATCGTGGTAAAACACTATGTAATGAATGTAAAGGAAGTAGGCTTAGAGAAGAATCCTATCATGTGAAAATAGATGGTAAAAATTTACCTGAAATATTGGCAATGCCTATTGATAAACTTGGATTGTTTTTTAAGGAGATTAAAATAAATAAAACTGACAAAGAAATATCAGCTAGAATCTTAAAAGAGATTAACAATAGAATTGACTATATGAATAATGTTGGATTAGGATACCTAACACTAAACCGAAAAGCAAATACTCTATCAGGAGGAGAAACTCAAAGAATTAATCTAGCATCTTCTCTTGGAAGTAGCCTAGTAGGCTCAACATATATTCTAGATGAGCCATCTATTGGTCTTCATTCAAGAGATAATGATAATCTTATTAAGATTTTAAAAAATTTAAAAGATATAGGTAACACTGTAATCGTTGTAGAACATGATGAGGAAATCATTTTATCTGCTGACCATATTGTTGATATTGGCCCAATGGCAGGATCTCTAGGAGGTGAAATAGTTGGTCAGGGAACAGTTAATCAATTATTGGATTCTGATACACTGACTTCAAAATATTTAAGAAGAGTTGAAAAAATTGAGTATCCAAGCCAAAGAAAGAAACCAGAATATTTTATAAATGTTAATGGTGCTCAAGAAAATAATTTAAAAAACATAAATGTAAAGATTCCTCTAGGTTGTCTATCTATGATTACAGGAGTGTCAGGAAGTGGAAAGTCTACATTAGTTAAGAAAATAATATATCCAGCATTACTTAATTATTTTAGAGATTATTCTCAAAAACCAGGAAAGTTCATTGATTTAACTGGGAATTTAAGTAAAATCAAATCTGTTCAGTTTATTGATCAGAACCCCATTGGAAGATCTTCTCGATCAAACCCTGTAACATATTTAAAAGTTTACGATGATATTAGAACTTTATATTCAAAAATACCTCAGTCCGTGTCCAAGGGCTTTAAATCGAAATTCTTTTCATTTAACACAGATGGTGGAAGATGTGATGAATGTAAGGGAGAAGGAATTGTAAGGATAGAAATGCAGTTTATGGCAGATGTAGAGCTTGAGTGTGAAATATGTAAAGGAAAAAGATTTAAAAATGAAATTACTTCAATTAAGTATAATGGAGTTAGTATTGATATGCTATTAAATATGACTGTTGATGATGCAATTCAATTTTTCAGAAAGTATAACCAGACGAAAATTGTCAATAAACTCCTACCCCTTCAATCAGTGGGACTTGGTTATGTTTCTTTAGGTCAGTCTTCTAATACTTTATCAGGAGGTGAAGCTCAAAGGATTAAGCTAGCCTCTTTTATTGGAAAAGGAGATCAGCTTGATAAAACCTTTTTCATTTTTGATGAACCTACTACCGGTCTGCATTTTCATGATGTAAAAAAGCTATTAAATACATTTAATAAATTGATTAGAATGGGGCATTCAATACTTGTTATTGAGCATAACCTTGATATGATCTCCTGTGCAGATCATGTAATTGATCTTGGTCCAGAAGGAGGAGATAAAGGTGGAAATATTGTTGCTATGGGAACTCCAGAAGATTTAATTAAAAGCAAGGAATCATACACCGGTAAATATCTTAGGAAAAAGATTGGATAGAACTACCAGTTTTTATTAAACTTATCGATAAATATATTTACATCATCACTCAGCCTAAAGATATATGCAGCAAGAGTATATAAAATAAATACAAGGCTAGACTTAATTATAATGTTCAATAATGGCTGAAATCCTAGTTCAAGATTTGAAAATACAATATATGTTAAGATACTTAAAAGTAAAATTTTGATTGTATCATTGCTGTATGGATGCATGTTAAATTTTACCTTAATGAGGTAAATCTTTAGTGAGTTCATTATTACAAGGACAATAAGAGTTGCATACGCTGCACCAATGATACCATAGTCAGTAATTAGATATATATTTAGAAATACAGCTAGTATTGAAGAAAACAGCGAAAACCAAAATGTGTAATAATAGTATTTTGAATTAGAAATAATATTATTAATACATCCTATCGACATTGTGTATAGTTTACCGAGGGATACAATAATTACTATTGGAATACCTATTGAATATCCATCCTGATTTAACATGTTATAAAAATCATCTAGGTTTAAATTAATCAGTAAAAAAAATAGGCTTGCTACTAAAACTAGATTCGTGGAACTTTTCTTAAGTAAGCCTTCTAATTTTCTAAAATGCTTTTTATTAATTGCATCTGCTACTACAGGAGTTAATAT
>Ga0255769_10006080_pt1 | contig 11086 bp, 9 predicted proteins | sample 041ome_9_FD_179637 | JGI IMG/M metagenome (GOLD analysis project Ga0255769, IMG submission 179637) | Coastal salt marsh microbial communities from the Groves Creek Marsh, Skidaway Island, Georgia - 041413US metaG (version 2) | ecosystem: Environmental > Aquatic > Marine > Intertidal zone > Salt... | reverse complement strand
TTGTTACACACCATTGGGGAGACAACGAGAATAAAGGTAAAGTCGTATATGAAAAATTGGATAAACTTTTGAATAATCCTGAAATTGGTGCTAATTTTGAATTCACCTATATTGGAAATTTACCAAAAAATTCTTATTTTAAAAATATAAAAGTAATAAACCCCTTGTTTGGAGAATCTTTATCTAGAGAATTAAGAAATCACGATATATATTTAACTGGTTCATTAAACGAACCAGCAGGAATGCACCATATTGAGGGAGCTCTATGCGGGTTACCAATTTTATTTATCGAAAGTGGTGGAATAACCGAATATTGTAAAGATTTTGGAATTAGTTATACAATAGAAAACCTTGAAGAAAAAATTTATGAAATGAAAAATAGCTTAGATTTTTATAAAAAAAAATTACAGGAGTATCCCTTCACGGGGAACAAAATGTGTATGAGTTATTATTCTTTATTTTTAGAATTATTAGAAAACAAAGAAAGATATTATTTGAAGAGAAGATTACCGAAAAATCCTATGAAGCAATATAGGTTTCTAAATAAGTATTTTTATTTTAAATTTTATTTATAAGATATTCATGCATTGAAATATCTTCCAAAAACAATTTGTGGTTATTTTTACAGTCATTAGTTTCTATATCTTCTAAAAAGTACCTGAACTGACTAAGTAGAGGTTCTACATTTTGAATTACTGGATATGATATTTGTGCATTTTCAATATGACCATAATTTTCATTTTTAGAAATTAATGATATTTCATCATTCGAAATTATTTCTACTGAATTATTAATAAGGTTGCCAATATATAATTTTTTAGAAGTCAGTACTTCAATGCTCCGTACTTTTTTTTGATATATTTTTGAAGTAGTTATAACGATATTAGATTTTTTATATTTTCCAAATATATCTACATGGTCACTTTTGCTATCTTCTTTGAAAAAGAATTCAAAATTTAATTTATCTAAATCTAAACCTAATAATTCTTTTAAAATAGAAAAATCATGAATGGTCAAATCTAACAACACATTATCTTCATTTCTATTAGTTTGATTTGACGGAGAAAGCCTTCTAACAGTAATATTTTGAATATCATTTAAATTTTCTAATTTTAAAAATTTTATTGTTGGGTTGAACTTTTCTAATAGCCCTATTAAATAGAAGTTATTTGAATTCTTAATTAAATTTTTTACTTCATTTATTTCAGATAAATTGTTTGACAAAGGCTTTTCAATTAAAACATTTTTTTTCTTTTCAATACAAAGTTTCAATAAATCTACATGAGAATTGGTAGGGGTAGAAATTATTATAATTTCGCAAGAATCAATTAGAGAATCTAATGTTTCATAAAAAATGATGTCTTCATCAGAATTTTGTATGATGTTGTCATAAACACCTATCAATTCACATTCTTCAATGCTATTTATGATTCTCGCATGGTTTTTACCCATTGCACCATATCCGATTAGTCCTACTCTATGTTTCATAAAAATTTTTAATATTTCTAACTACATAACTAAGTTTAGAACTGTTTAAAGCAGGATATATGGGTAAACAGAGAATGCGTTTTTTTACAAAATCAACATTTTCATAATCCCTCCCTTTTAATATCCAGTTAAATTTTAAATCACTTAATGGCACTTTATAATAAATTGAAGTCTGAATATTATTTTTTAGTAAATGCATCCTTAATTTATCTCTCTCACTTCTAGATCCAACCAGTATTGGAAAATAGTTATAGGTTTTCAAGTTATTATTAAAAAATTTAATTTTGTTTAAATCATTCAATTTATTTAAGTAGAATTTTCCAATGTCTTGTCTTTTTTTTATTTCATTATCTATATTTGACAATCTTTCGTTTAGATAAATTGCCTGAATTTCATCTAACCTAGAGTTAAAACCTGAAAATTTAAAATTATCTCTGTCGATATGCCCGTGATTTCTTAATTTAATAAGATTTTCATAGATACTTTTTTTATTAGTTATTACCGCACCAGCATCTCCTATAGATCCCAGTGTTTTTGTGGGATAAAAGGAAAAAGCTCCACATTCACCAAGATTACCTAAGAATTTATTCTTAAATTTAGTTCCAAATGACTGAGCAACATCTTCAATTATTTTTAGTTTATACTCTTTTGAAATGTGAAGTAAATACTTAACATCTACAAGGCCTCCAAAGAGGTGAACTGGAATAATATATTTAGCTTTTTTTAAAATGTTTTTATCTATAGTTTTGAGATTAATTTGTAATGTCTCTAATTCAATATCTGCTAAGTAAGGTTTTCCACCAGCATTTTTTATCGCCTCAATTGTAGCAAAATAAGTGAATGCTGAAGTTATAACTATATCTCCCTCTTTAATTCCAGAAGCTATCAGGGAAAGCTGTAAAGCATCAGTGCCTGAATTTACTCCAACAGCATATTTTGAATTAAGGTATTCAGACAAGCTATCTTCAAAATTTAATAGATTTTCTCCAAGAACATATTGTCCGTTTTTAAGAAGACCTTTATAAGAAACACCTAGTTTTTTTAATAATTTTGGATTATTTATTTTTGTATCAAACAAATCTACTTGCATATTTTTATTTTAGTGACGATAAATTTAATAGTTGTTTTACAAACTCTTTTGAAGGACTAGTTATGTTTTCATCAACTATAACTTTATTGCTTTTTACTTTGATAAAATCAAGGGTTTGATTGATATCATATTTAGCTAGGAGAATATTTTCATTCAGATATTCAATATTTTCAACAACATCTCTCCAAATCACAGTCTTAATATTTAAAATTGAACATTCTTCAGCAATTGAACCACCATCTGTAATTACGCATGCCGAGGATAGTAAAACTTTTATAAATTCACTATGTGTAGTTAGGCTTTTTAAGATAATTTTATTGTTAGAAAGCACTTCAATAAAATTATTTTTTCTGAGTGCTGAAAAAGTAATATCGTGACAATACCAATCAACTTCCTGAAAAATATTTCTTCTTCTTATCTCAAGCAATAGGTTTACAAATTCTTTTAATTTTTTTTTGCTATAAATATTTTCAGTTCGATGAATTGTTACTGTAAGAACATCTTTTTTTTGAATATCAAAACTATTTTTATAAGAAATCACAGAATCATAGATAGTATTTCTGCTTAATTTAATAATATGTTTTTGGCCTTTATATTTTTGCACATTATTTTCTGCAACTTTGCTATCGATTGATATCACATCAGAGTATTTTGTTACAAGAAATCTAATTATTTCTTCAGGAAATGGCTTAAGCCAATTGTAAGATCTCAATCCAGATTCTATATGAACAATTTTTAGATTATTACTTTTTGCAAAAATCAAACCTATTAATGTACTTATTGTATCTCCATGAACTAAGCAGTATTGTGCTCTAGTTGTTTCATTTATTTTATTATTTGTTATTAAAATTTTTATAAACCAAAAAATCATTGAAGAAATAGTTGAGATATTTTTTTTATTTTTTGACAATGTTATTAGTTCAAAATTTTTTAAAAAATCTAATTCCTTTGAAGTTATTTCTTTGTGTTGCCCGGTATCAAGAATATAAATTTTACAATTATTTTCAATTAAATTTTTTAGGATGTATTTTGATTTTATAAATTGTGCTTTTGTACCTAAGACATAGATAAGTTCAGTATTTGAATTAATCATTTAAAACAATTAACCTAAATTCTCTTTTTAATTTCACTTGCAGGATTCCCATAAGCAATCATTCCAGGATTTATGCTTTTTGTAACAACACTGCCCGCTCCTATAAGACAATTATTTCCAAGTATTATTCCACATATTATTGTAGAGTTTGCACCAAGAGATACATTATCTTCAATAGTTGTTTTAATTATTTTTTCCTCAGTCCATTCGTTCACTGAGGGATATAGGTCATTTGTAAAAGTGACAGAAGGCCCAATAAATACATTATTTCCAACATTTACTCCCATATAGATTGAAACATTATTTTGAATTTTACAATTATCTCCTATAACAACACCTTTATCTATATAAACATTTTTCCCAATATTTACATTTTGACCAATTTTGACATTTTCTCTAATGTGAGAATGGTGGTAGATTTTTGTTCCAGAACCTATTTCTACAGGTTCATCAATTATTGATGTTTTATGTATATAAATTTTTGACATTTTTAAATATTATTAATTATTATATTGTCTAATTTTTTTTCTACTACAAGAATTATGTTTCATATACCTCTAATTTCCTCAAGATAATTTTTGAAAAACACAAATTTGAAGTTTATGACGATATATTGGGAATGTAACAGTTGCTTGAAAAAAAGTTACTTTCAATACTTATTTTCTAAAATAATGCCAAAGTAAAAATTAATCACTATCTGTTAGTTCTTCAATAAAGTAATTGTTGTTTACCGGAGTAAAGAAATAATAGTTAAAAAATAAATCTATTTTTGAAGAATAATACTCTTCGACATAGCAAAGCTTAATATCCCCACACAAATAGTTTTTTATTGTGTGCGGTTCTGAATATTTTTTCCATCCATTTTGCATATCAGTAAATGATATTATTTCTTTTTCAACTTTTAATTCAATTGAATGATAATTTTGAAGAACTGATATTGAATCAAATTTAACCAAAGTAAGTATCACAAAAAACATCAAAAAATTAGGAAAAGAATTTATGCTTTTTGGAAATTTTATTTCTGTTTCAATCAAAAATTTAAAGAAAAGCACAAAATAAACACTCAAGAAAAAAGGAACTCCAAATCTATATGTTGGAGCTGAAATTAGCCAAATAAATAGAATAAAAAAACATAAAACAATTTGAGAAAAATTAATAACAATTTTTTTTCTAAATATTGAAAAAAATATAAATGCTAAGAAACACGTAATCAAGATGTTTAACAAGTAACTTGATTGAGTTGAAATAAAATTTTGATAAAATTCGCTTAAAGATATTTTTGATATTGCAGTTGTGTTTGGAACTTTATTGATATTTAAAAACAATCTAGAAATGTATTCTGCTTGACTAGGTTGATGATATGGAATAAATGATAAACAGGTAAATTGAACTGGAAACCATAAGCAGGTAGTACTTAGTATATTTTTTAATACAAATATAAGGTAGAGGAAAAAGGGAATAAAAAGCCTTTTACCTTTAATGCGAAAATTAATTTTATACAAAATATAAAATATGTAAAAAAACAATAAGTGACCAGTAAGCCTTGTTTGTGTAGAGAATAGAAACATGAATACTAAAATTTGCAGATTCTCATTATTGTCATATTCTTTATAAGTAATCAAAAAATAAGAAATTAAGAATAACGTTAATGCTGCAAAGATATGATCATACTTAAATACCTCTTGAAAAAATATAAACCCATTTCTACCACCCTCAAATCCAAAATTGTCTAAGATGCCCACGATTAAGAAGAGATAGGCAAAATTTCTTAAACTTAAATTTTTAGATTTTAAAAACTTAAAAAATAAATCAAATACTGAGGCAATTATATAAATTCCGACAAAATGTATAAATATATAATTATTTTTAAACCATAAAATTGAATTTATGTATTCGATAATTGATGAATAGCCCAGATATGGATTTATATTTGATATACCAAGCACTATCTTTTCGTCTCTAAGCCATGATTGTTGCTGAAGATGGTAAAGGTTTGCATCTTTACTTATACCTATATTTGTAGAGCTAAAAAATAATATTGTTAAGTTAATAAAATAAAATAAATAATTTTTAATCAGAGTAAGTTTTCTTCTTAAACTTATAAGAAACAAAAATAAAAATAATAAAAGTACAAAGTCGTTTGCAGTTCCAGAAAAAAAATTCCAAATGACTAAAAAATTTGACGTTATAAATATTCCAAATATCGGTAAAAAACTATATCTAAAAGAATGACTTTTATTTTCATTTTTATTGATAAGAAAACTATAAAATATCTCTCCCAGATAAATAAAAACTATTCCTAAAAAATAAAAATATAAAACGATTTCTAATTTTGATAATTCAACAGTTTCCAACACTTTATTTAAGTTTAAAATATATTTACCTAAAATACTTTTTTTAACAAAGAGAAATATGTTATAAATAAGTTAAAATCAAATTTCATATATGTTTACTAAATTTAGTACCTTATTAAAAAGTAAAACATTTCTAGCTAATTTATTTATATTAGAAATTATTTCTCATGTTTTCTACAAAGTGACATTTGAGGATGATTTGTATAGAGATTTTGAAATAAATAAAATAGTCTTTAGTCAGGAATTAGATCTTTATAGAACTGAGCTCGAATCGCCTTTTAACACAATTCTCGTAAATTTATTCAACATTGAAAGTTCTGATATTTATGCACTTATTTTATACATAATATTTCAAATCACCTTAGTTTTAATATGTATTAACTTAGACTTTCTTGGAAATTATTCAACTTTATTTCTATTTGGTGGTTGGTTAGTTACAGTATCTTGGTTTGTTGGTTTTGTAGAAAATATATCAGTATTATTAATAATTCTATGTTATAAAAAATATTTTCATGAGGAAGATAACTTTCTGTTTTATGTCTATCTTTTTCTTTTTGGATTTAACCATTTTGGAATGGCATTATTTACAATAGTAGTTTTGCTTATATTCTCGAATTTTCGAAATTTTTGGAAGATTTTTTTAACTACAACAGCGTCATATGCTTCTTTACATTATTACCTTAAATATATAGTCAATTTTAAGGGTAGAGATAGATTTAGGTTTATTTTTAATCAAAACACTGTTGATACAGGTACAGAATTTATTGCTAACAATCTACTTACCTTCTTTTGGTCTGGATTTATGGGCTTAATATTTATTGTTGTATTTATTATTTTTAATTCTGAACTTGAAGAAATTTATAGATATGTATTTGCCATAACTATTGCAGTGTTTGCATCAGCAATAGTCACAGATGTAAGCAGGATATTTACAATTATCTGTACTCCAATAATTTTAAAATTAATTGATACACTTCGATTTTTAGAATTTAAAAATATTATTTATGAAAAATATTTAATTCTCTTTGTTGTGTTGTCGAATTTTATAATTCAGGAACGTTGGATTTATGGTGTAGTTTATCAATCATCTCCAAATCAAGCTTTAGAATCTGTATATAATTTTTTTGCAAGGCTTGTAAATTCACTTATGAAAAATATATGGATTTAATTTAAGTAATTTTTTCTTACAATTATAAGATTATACTTATTAAATTATGTCGAAAGTATTTAATATATCAGTCGTTGGTGGAGCAGGACATATTGGGCTACCTTTAAGCTGTTTTTTACAAAATCATGGGCATAAAGTAACTGTTATTGATAAAAACCTAAAGGTTATGAATGATGCGTCAAATGGAATAAAACCTTTTGAAGAAATAGACTTTGAAGACAATCTAAATGAAGCATTAAAAAATGGTTTAATTTTTTCAAATGATATGTCAGTTGTGGCTCAAACAGATTATGTATTTATAACATTGGGAACATCATCAAATAAAGATGATATAAAACTTTTTGATGGGGTCATCGACCAAGTATTGAGAAATGTAGAAAATGAAACAAAAATTATTTTAAGAAGCACAGTTACTCTCGAAAGTATTTTTAAAGTCAAGAATAATAAGTTATTTGACGAAAAAAAATTATTTCTCTCATACTGCCCTGAAAGAATTGCAGAAGGCTTTGCGTTTGTTGAATTAAATAAAATTCCTCAAATAATAGGTACAGACAACCCAATTGATGAAAAAATATTTAATGAATTTTTTGAAACACTTGATGTAAAAATAATCAATACATCTTTTGAAAATGCTGTTTTTACAAAATTATTTTCAAATGCATATAGAAACGCTGAGTTCTCATTAGTAAACGTTTTCAACAATATTGCAGAAGAAAATGATATTAATTTTGAAAAGATTAAAGAGATAGCAACTTATGAGTATCCAAGATTAAAGAGTTTACCTAAAACGGGGTATGTGGGTGGACCATGCCTTCCAAAGGATTTAGATACTTTCATAAAAAACTATAGTGCTGAAAACCAAATTTTAATAAATATACTTAAATCTAGCGATGAGTATTTGGATAATATCGTTAGAAAATGTCAGTTAAAATTTAAAAATAAAGAACTAATTCAACTTGGGATAACTTTTAAAAAAAATTCCGATGACCTAAGAAGTTCTGGCTCGTACATTTTATACAAAAAACTAGTCGAATCAGGGTTTAAGGTTTTTGTAGTTGATCCAAATATTGTTAATCTTGATACTGATTTTGAAAAATATGAATATGAAAACCTTCATAAAAAGATAGACAATGTTCTTTATTGTGTCGATCATCATGAATTTGAAAAGTATGACTTAAGAGAAAAAAATTTAATTTATGCAGAGTTTTAATAAATCATTAATCATACCTTGTAAGGAAGAAGGTGAAAATTTTCTTACAATATTAAAAAGGTTTGAAGAAAACATTAAAGACGATACTGAAGTCATTGTTATTTTAGATTCAGAAAAAGATTCAACTTATCAATTTATACAAAAATCAAATACTAAAGCAAGAATTGAAATAAACCAAAACGACGGGGTGGCATCAGCAATTAATCATGGGATCCAAACAGCTAATGGAAAATATATTTGTGTTGCAATGGGAGATGGTAGTGATGACCCTACTCAGGTTGAAGAGCTTCTAATGCTAGTAGAAAGAGGATTGAGTATTGCAGTTGCCTCAAGATATTCAAGAGGAGGACAGTTCATTGGCAATAAGAATATTAAATATTTACTAAGTAAATATTCTGGTAAATTTTTAAACCTTTTTTTTTCGCTTAATACAAAGGATCCAACAAATATGTTTAAGGCATATAATAAAGAATTTCTAGAGAGAGTTGGTATAGAAAGTTATAATGGATTTACATTAGGTTTAGAAATGATTGTAAAAGCTAAATTAAATAACTATAGAGTTGGAGAAATACCTACAATATGGATTGATAGAAGTTTTGGAGAATCAAAGTTTAAGTTCAAAAAATTTATACCAAGTTATATTTATTGGGTAAGAAGGTTAATAACTAGGAAAAAATGAAAACAGTATTAGTTACAGGTTCGGAAGGATTTATTGGTGGATATATTGTTAAAAACTTGATTGATAACGGTTATAAAGTTATTGGTATAGATAATTTAACAAAGTATGGTGAAATTATAAGAAATCATAGTGACAATAACAATTACGAATTTCACAAAACCGACATTAAGGATCAAGAAAAACTTAAAGAACTAATGCAGCGATGTGATTACTTAATTGCTGGAGCGGCAATGATTGGTGGAATTTCTTACTTTCATGAGTTTGAGTATGATTTAATCAGTGAAAATGAAAAAATAATTTCCACAACTACAGATGTAGCAATAGACTGTTATTTAAACCATCATTTGCAACGAGCAATATTTTTAAGTTCTTCTATGGTATTTGAATCATCAGATATTTTTCCAACAAAAGAAGAAGATTTATTTAATATACCTCCCCCAATTAGTTCCTATGGATTTCAAAAACTTGCAGTTGAGTATTTTGCAAGATCTGCACACTCACAATATGGTCTCGAATACTCGATTGCAAGACCATTTAATTGTGTGGGAATTGGAGAAGTCAAAACTAAAACGTCAAAAAAACTTAGCGAGAGTAGCTCTAAATTAGCATTAAGTCATGTAGTCCCAGATTTAATTTTAAAAACACTCGATGCAGAAGAATCAATCGAAATACTAGGTAGTGGAAATCAAATTAGACACTATACATATGGAGAAGATTTAGCAGAGGGAATTAGATTATTGCTTGAACATCCCAATGCCAAAAATGAAGATTTTAATTTATCTACTTCACAATCAACGACAGTTCTTGAATTAGCTGAAATTATTTGGAATAAAATTAAACCCGATAAAGAATTCAAATATACATCTACTGACTCATTCGAGTATGATGTTCAAAAAAGAATTCCATCAACTGAAAAAGCAAAAAAGCTATTAGGTTATGAAGCAAAAACTTCTCTTAATGAAATGTTGGATATCGTAATACCCTGGATACAGGATGCAAAAAAAAAGAATTTATTTTAGAGTTGGTTTAGTTTCATTTTGGATATAAGTTTTATTGAAAATATATGTGGTGCATTTCCGCCAAATTTTATTCCAGCTGTCATTACTGATAATTCATTTGTCTTTGAAAATGACCCTCAATTTGATCCAATTAATTTATATAATTTTTTTGGTCAGGGAGCTACTGTAAATTCATTTACTGAATGCTTTTATTATGTTTCGGAAGGTTGGGAACCAAACAAATTAACAATAATAAATATAGTTATGCAAATAATTCCATTTCTTGTATTTGGACTATTTATCTATTTTTTTTTGAAAAACGATTTGTATAAAAAAATATTAGAATATTTTAAAAAAATTGATCTTGTTTCTTTTATAAACAAAATTAAGTATCTTGTAAATAAAACAAATGGTAATTACTTTATAGTTATTTTCTTTGCAGTACAAAGTTTTTTTACATTTGATTTAGTAAGAACAAAAGCTGTAAGATTGAAACCCTTTATAGATGAATACATAACACTTACATCAAACATTAATTTCTTTAAATCATTAGATTTCTTTGCAGGTGATTTTATAGGGGGAAATTATAGTACTTCACTTACTTCTGGTCCACTATCGTCAATTGGAGCTGTAATTGGTTGGAACCTCACTAATAAACTATCAATTGCCAGGATTGCCAATTTTTATTGGGTTTACTTTTTGCAGTTAATTCTTATTTTATTAATTGGAAAATATTACAAAAAGAATATTAAGTTTATGCTTCTTGTTTCAAATTTTGCTTTATTGCTGGTTCCTTGGTGGTTTGGAGCTCTTTATTCAATTGGTGAAATGGCATCTTTAATTTTGTTCACCAACGCAATATTTCTTTTCAGAAAGGCTAGAAATTTATCTATTATTTTGTTTAGCTTGTCAATTGTATTTGGAAAGTTGCTTAATTTAGTTCCATTTGCAGGATTTTATATTTCTGTTGTTATAATTGAAAAAAATTACAAAAAAATATTTACTG
>Ga0255769_10006075_pt1 | contig 11089 bp, 4 predicted proteins | sample 041ome_9_FD_179637 | JGI IMG/M metagenome (GOLD analysis project Ga0255769, IMG submission 179637) | Coastal salt marsh microbial communities from the Groves Creek Marsh, Skidaway Island, Georgia - 041413US metaG (version 2) | ecosystem: Environmental > Aquatic > Marine > Intertidal zone > Salt... | reverse complement strand
CGTCCTCCGTAACGGTCATCGCGTCTTGTTCTCGAATTTCGATGCGGTTTTCGAGTTTACATTTTCTGACGTTATTCCGCGCGTTCGCCGCCGCGACCGGGTCGATTTCAATCCCAATTCCTCTCACGCGCTCGTTTTTTTGACACGCAGCGATCAACACTCGCGCGTCGTTGCACCCGATGTCGAAAACGACGACTTCTTTTTGTCGCCGGCTTTTGTCGTCGTCGGTGCGTTGATGCGTTTTAGACGACGACGACGACGGGAAAATAGCGTCGACGATGCGCTCGCACATCAACTGCGGCGTCGCCGAAATTGGACCGAGATAGTTTTCATGGCGCGAGGAGATTTCGCGAGAAGAAGAGGAGGAGGAGGAGGTAGGTTGCGCTGGCATGAGAACTTGAGAAAGTAAACTCTAGTTGTGAGGATGAAAAAATATCTTTTCCTTCTTTTAAAAACACTCTATCTATACGCTCGGGTAGATGGGCCACCCATCGTCGTCGTCGTCGTCGTCGTCGTCGTTCAACTAGCATCGTTCAGCTATCAGTACTCGAACCAGAGCGTCCAAAACACGTCTTCGATGTCGCCTAAATCGACAAACAACATGCACGATTCTTCCTCGTACCGCCAACCGCTGACGTCGTGTTTCTTCCCATTCGCCGCGCGACTCGTCGCGGAGACTTTCTTCGGCTTTTCGCTGCTGTAACACGCGAGTTGGCCGCAAGATTTGGATAAGAGGACCGTCGCGCGGTAACTTTTGCCGCTAATTTTCTCGAGCTTACAATTTTGGACGACGGCGTTGCCGTTCATCATTTTCGTGAGGCCAAAACAGGCGAAGCGGATGTTGGCGCGCTTGAGTTTCTTAATCAGCTGTTGGGTGGTTTTCTTTTCGGCGTTGTTAGTCTTTGCGCTTCCACTTTCGACGCTACTCTCCGTCATGGAAACTGGTGGTTTAGCTTTGACTGGTGACCTAATTTCAGGAGTAGCTGGTACAGACGTGTCCAAAGACGATAATCCTTCCTCATCGATGGATTCGTCTGGTGCGGAGCGTCTGGCACGAAAGGACTCAAACACGGGCGTGATGGTGAACACGTCCCAATCTTTGCGCGTTAAGGCGATTTCGGTCGCTTCGTGCAGACGCAAGACGTCGACATCGCCGGTTCGGTGCGAACGCACGGCAAACATTTGATCACCTATTGCATCCGGTCCGTTGTTATTATTCAGTCCGGATGAATCTTTTCTACTCGAGACTTCCTCGTCTTCCTGTTGACTATTATTACTACCGCCGTATTGGGAACGAAAGCCTTCGATATCTCGCGGTCGCACGCGCGCGGTCACCGCTTGGGTATCTTTACCGCCAAACGAGACGTACTGATTTACCTCTCGGGACCAACACGCGCCTTGAACGTTGAACGTTCCGACAATACCACCGACACTGTTTCTATTCCATATTTTCAACGCCGTCTTCCCATCTCGACACACGTCTTTGAACAAACAATCTCTCGTCGGGCGTCCGGGAAATTTCCCGCGTAAAATCGCCCCAGAGGGCATGACAAGCTGGCCTAAAACGTTAAAGTCGTGTTTATCCGGGTGATCGGAAACGTATATTGGGCATCCACCAACCGCTCTCGCGGCGGCGTGTAAACCTCCCGTACTCGAAGCCGATTGAAACATGTCCCAATCCGGGATGACAATCTCACCCATAAACATAGAGTTATAGGACACGTTGACAATGTGAACTGTGTGCGAAGCCTCGTTGGTCGGATAGAAATCGTCCGACACTCTCGCTAAGTTTGACATTTTGAAATTGTACAAGTTTTCCGTGGAATGGCACATGCAATTAATCAACCCATTGGTTGGAAAAAAATTCATGACGGATTTCTCTAGCGCTTCGTGTGTGTTTCTCGCAAACGCTGGACCTCCACCGTTTGGTCCGTTACCGTAACCTAACGCGCCAATAACGGCTTGGGCATCCACTTTGACACCGTCTACACCAGCCGCGGAGAGGTATTCGTGTAACTCGTTGTAAAAGTGTTGCATTTTCTCCGGCGCTGGGACGCCGACGCCGCACACAGTCAATGGATCCCACGCCTGCGAAGGCTCCACCGCTAACAACGACGGGTTATGCCTCGGATACTTCAGTTTCGCGCCAAATTCTCTCACGTTTTCTTCGTCCGGGTGCACCCCACCCCAATATCCAAGCAAAGCGTGCCAACAGTAGACGTAATCTACGTCGTACTTTTTCTTAATCGCTCGAACGACGTTGCCTAACCCGTCTATTTCGCCTCGTAGTTTGTTCTTTTCGTGTCCAGCTAAATCCATCTGCTGGTCCGCAGATCGCAACGAATCCAGCGAAGGTCTCGAATGCGAAAACTTTGGCGATCCCGGCGGGGACATTTTATCCAAAAAATCTAAACTACCCACCGTTTTTATCGCCTTTTGCATCTTTTTTCCGGCTTTGCCCGCCAACGTCGCTAAACTCCCAAACGGCGACCGTTTCCCGCTAAAGCTACCTCTCCGGAACCCGGTAAAGTTAGAAAACTTTTTATTCGCTCGAATAGAGACGACCCTGTGGTTGAAATACGACAACGACGCCGTCTTCATGGCTACGAATGCGTACAACACGTAATTAATCAAAATGCGGAGGGTGTGCCAAAACACGCCGTGCGCTCGCATGGCGTGTAATCTCCGCCAATAAAACGCGTAGAACCACGCGGCAAAATACCCAGGCGGCTTAACTGTCGGCGTCGTCAATGGAGCTTGCGCTTCGTCGTCGTCTTCGTCGCCGTCATCGATGTATTCGTCTTCTTCTATGTCTTCATCGTTTTTGCTCGGTTCCCGGCTGTTGTCGTTACTAGTTCCTGCCGATGTCCGACTATTTCTATACTCCTTATCTGGTTCTACGTTTTGCCACCCATCGTCGATGATCACAAATCTCGGAGGTGAATTTCCGTTTTGCAAACTCGTCAATCCTTTCCCGATCCGTTTCGGACTGACTTTCTCGTAAAACGCATCCCACGTGCACCATCCGAACACGTCCGCCACCGGCGGAGTCACCTTCTCCTCTCGCGGTCTGAAGCTTCCTTTTAAAGCCAAACTTGCCATTTTGATCGCCTTTTTCGACGCATCGTATGGGCTATTCGCCCACGATATGATTGCCACGTTATCAACGCCGTCTGCTTTCACTTCATCGCACGCGCTTTCGACGACGAGAAAAGACCCTCGCCTTTCCCACATCGGATGAAAGCCGGACAAAGTTGCTCTGAACTTATCTCCGGTTAGGGGCAAGATGCACACGTAACCCTCCCTCCCGTTCTCCCCGAGTTCTAACATCAAATACTGCGTCTCTGCGGGTAAATCCTTCCCTAAATCTCTGCCCCACGCCGGGGACATCCACCACAGTTTACATCTCGCCGTGCACACGAACGAACTCACCACCTCTTCCGTTATCGTGCTGAACTGCAACACGTGCCTACTTTGCGCGTCGTTCGGTGCATTCGTGGCCACTTTTCGCAAAATCTGCACCGACGGATCGCTCGATACGTGCGCTTGGTGCGACTTTGAAGCCATCGTGGACAACGAGAGCGATCCGCCGGAGAGTATCGGCCGAGAGTCCAACAACAGTTTTCCATTCGAGAACTCTATTTTCTTCGTCGTCGAGTTGTTGTTTGCGCTCATCGCGCGCGATATCTTTTCTCTCTCTCTCTTTCACCCTCGCTTACGAGCCACCCTCACGAATCGCCACAGAAATAAAACGCAATCGGACGTTCTTTTTATTTCGTCTCTCTTTCTTTCTCTCTCTCTCTCGCGCGCGTGTAAGTGTGCGTGTGTTCACGAATGAAGAAGAACCGGTTGGGGAAACTGCCTTGACGCCTTGACCCATGTTTAGGGTAGCAGAAATGGTTTGCTTTGTTTGTAAAATACGCGAAACAAACAAAGACAGAAGAAAAAGCACGCGCGCAAACGAACAAACAAACAAACAAACAAACAAACATGTTCTCCTCGATTTCGTTCAACAACAGGAAAGAGGAAGATCCGATGGAAACGATCGCTCGAGAGTTCGATCGCGAGGACGCGGTGGCAAAGTTAGAGAGAGAATGCGAAGCGTTGGAAGACATGGAGAAGAAGTATCAGGAAGAACTGAAGGAGAAGAAACTCGAAGAGGAAGAGAAGAAGAGTACTCTTGAGAAGGAGCTAAAGAAAGCAAAGGAGCGAGAGGAGGAGCTGAGACACCTCCAAGAGGAGATGGATCATCAGGAGACAGAAATCGTTCGGTTGAGAGAGGAGTTGAGGAGAGCGACGTTTGAGAATTTACGGAAGGAAGAGGAGAAGAGGAAAAACCGATTAAAATTATTAGGAGAGTACGAGGCTTTGGCGAGTCAAATGGAAGAGGTGAAAAAGTATCCGGAAGAGATTAAGAAGGAGGAAGAGAAGATGAATGAGGTGGAGGCAGAGTTGAAGAAGATGTGCGAGAGTAAATTCGGGGACGTAAAGATTGAAACGTTCGAGGATTTCGGTGAGGAGATAAACGCGCAGTTCGATCGAATCATCGCAAAAGAGAAAAACTTGCAGGAGAAAACTTTGTTGGCAGCGAACGAGCTTTTGACGAAAAAAGGCGGCGCTTTTGCGCACGACGTGAACGACAGAAAGAGAAAAGAACCTATGGAGAAAGAAGAAGAAGAAGAAAGAGAGGGAGAAGTTGAACCAGCCACGCCGGTTGGCGAGAATAAGCACGAGGCTTCATAGTTTTGCCGATGCAGCGAGAAAAGGAAAGGAGTGAGACACAAACTTTAAAGAATATTGTTTTACTGATCATTTTTGAACATACAATTACAAATACACTGTTATAATGATGAAAGCCCATCCATGCAAAGCGACCGGGAAGAGGGGATTATTGATCTATTCTACCTATTTTTCTCTCCCGCGCCCCAAAAATACTAAAATTATTGCTTTCATTTTTATTGGTCAGGTTCTTGACCTTGTTGATACACGCGAAACGAGTTGGTTTCGAAACCTTTCTGCGCGACGTCGTCAGAACCATCACTACCACTGGAGCCTTGATTCTTATTACCTCCGGGTCGGTTTTGGTTTCTACTGCCGCTTCCGCTTCCACTTCCACTACCTCCGTTGTTATTGTTTCGGCGGGTAGCTCTCCCACCACTGACTTGCGCCGTAACCTTCTCCGCAGCGACGACAGCTGCCGCTCGTCGTGAGCGTCTTCCAGTCGTCGTCGTTGTTGTCGTCGTCGTCGTTGTCGCGTTTGTGATGGTATCTTTGTTACTGATGTTACCATCTTCCTTATTTTCACCATCTTCCGTGGCCTTATCGGAATCCGGACTTTGCTGTTTCTTGGCGACCGCGAGTTCAATCTCTTTCGGGACTTGAGGAACAGTCGTTGTTCGCGTCGCTGCAATCGTCTTCGCCGTTTTCCCTGCATCAGTAGCCGTTGTTGTCGTTTGTCCCGCCGCCTGAGCCTTTTCAGTCGTCCTCGGTTCGACGTCGGCGTTCTTCTTTTGCTCCGCGGCGGCATCAGCCATAGCTGCTAAACTCCCATTTCCAGCTTCATACTTAGCAGCACCTGCGGCGTACGCGTTGTTGTTTTGTAGTTGCTGTTGCGCCATCGCCATGTTACCCATTTGGTGGTGCTGAAGAAACTGTGCGAATGCATTCGGATCTTGCATCGCCGCCAACGCCGCCATTTGTGCGTTCCAATACTGCATCTGTTGATGTTGTTGAACCGCAGCCATCACGGCGCTATCACTACCGTTATTATTATTACTATTGTTATTGTTCGCTGCCGTCGTCGTCGGTCTCACGTAACCAGAGAATGCAGACTGCGAATTCGGCTTGAGTGTACTTGCTGCCTTCGCATCTTCGGAAACATCAGAATTCTTTGTTTTATCCGTCGTCGCGGTTGTCGTCGGTTTAGCTTCTTCCGCTTTAATTTTATTGTTCTTAGTATTATTCGCGTTAGTCGTCGTCGTCGTCGTCGTCGTCGTCGTCGTTGGTTTTACTTCATTGTTGTTATTCATAGTCGCAAAGTTCGGCATGAACCCACCAATGCCGTTGCTGTTTGCAGCGACAGCCGCCATATTCGGCATGCCCGGTAGACCTCCACCAAAGTTCATCGCGGTAAACATAGGATTCGCCGCCATGAGCGCTTGCAACTGCGACAACGGATTCGGAACTTCTTGTTGCATGGCGAGATGCGCGAGAAGCGGATTTGCCGTCGTATCATTGTTGTTTGCTCCATTCTTATTTTGTTGTTGTTGTTGTTGCAGTAACTGTTGCATCTGCATCTCTTGAATCATCCTGTTGCGAACCATTTCGGATGTGGCGTTCATGAGCGCCTGCGCCGCCGACGCGGACGCGTGCTGCTCAACCGCCGCAGCGTCAATCAAAGCGTCGTTCATCGTTTGCCCTTTTTTATTCACGAACGAACCGGATGGTAACGTACCCCGCATCTGTTTCTCGGTCAACGAACTTTGTTTTCTCGGGTACGGATGCGTCGGTTTCCGTTTCGGTCTCGCCGGGGGAATATCCGAAGCTGTAGTCTTCCCTCCCGTGGACATGCTCGACGTTCTCTTAATCACCGCCGGCTTATCTCCACTCGCTAAGTTATTCAATAGCTCTGCTTCGTCTAGTTCCTTTGAATTTCCCGTCACTTCGTCCTTATTCTTCTTTCCTATCAGCGCTTGAATCAACAACTTGGAATTATTATTCCCGCTCAACTTCTTTGCCGTCTCGGCGTCCTTCGCATTCTCTATCGTCGTACCTTCGCCGCTCGTATCCGTCGCTCCATCTTCCATATTCCCGCCACCTCTGGTAACGTCCGAAAGTTGATCCGCCTCTAAATTCTTCTGATGTTCCTTCTGTAACTTTGCGAAAAATTTTTGCGCGTGGCTTCGAATCTGCACCGCCGTTTTCGTCCCAATGTGCTCCTCGATTTTCCTCCACGCGCGTCCGTGTAACTTCAACGCCTCCACGAATCGCTCGTGCTCTTGTTCCGTCCACCGTTCGCGCTGTTTCGTGATCGTGTACGGTTTTCTCACTTTGACGGTTTGCCCGTTCACCGTGTGATGCGTCGGAGCTACCACCGTTTGCGCCGCTTGATGAGCTGTGAGGTGATGATGCAAGCCCCCATTCGTCGCCGTCGTCGGATAGCCGAGGTGGGGCAAAAAAGTCGGTGCCCCCGTGGCACCAACGGCGACGCTTTTTTGAACATTATTTGCCGTTGCGGTGACATTCGTGCCTCCTCCTCCGGCGCACAAGTTGTTCATCGCACCTCCCGCGCCATTCACGACCGGCTGCCCGTGGAGATTATAATTCACGAACGGAAACTGCGTCACGAAGTTGTTCGCGACGTTCGCGTTGTTTTGATTATTTTGTGGAAGATTGCGCGCGTTGTTTTGATTTTGTTGCTGCTGGCCTCCTGCCGCTGCGCCTCTTGCGGCGAGCATTTGGGCCATGAGCGCGTACTGTTGTTGTTGACTCGAATCGCCCATGGTTGGTGTTCGATTTCGCAGATTCGAGTCCGATGGTATATAAATAACGCTCTCGAGAGCTTCGGTGCGTCCTTCGCGGTTCGCGTGAGCGCTCGTTGATGTGTGAGCGTTACGACACGACGCGCGAATTTTTTGTCCGGTGCTCTTTTAGGTTAACCTACGACGCTTTTTGAATCGAAAAATCGAAAAAAAATCAAAAAAGCGCTCTCGAGAAAATCTGAAAAGACCAAAAAACGCCGCTTTTTGGATAAAAAAAAAGAATAATAAGGGGTCCTCTTTAAAGGGCGAGCCGAGAACCGACCAGAGCACACACAGGCAGACAGACAGACAGACACACACACACACACGCCGCGCTCTCGCCAACGCGCGCGCGAGCTGTTCTTTCGTGTGCGCGTGCGCGCGTGTGTTTTTCTCCTCCTTCGTTTCGAAAACCAGAAAAACTTTTCGCGCGCTTTGTGTGGTTTTTTTTTTCCCTTTTTTCTCTCTCTTTCGTTTGTATTTTGGAGAAAAAGAGGCACTTTTCGCAATTTCCCCAAACGTCGAGAGATTCCAAGTAGATGATGATATTTCGGCGTCTCGAGGACCTTTTTTTTTCTTCTTCGGGGGCCTCCCAGAACCTCAGATTTTTCTTCTCACCTGTTCGTCATTTTTTGCCTTTTGCTTCTCTCTGCTTGCTGTTTTTGTCCACATCAGACACCAAAGAAGACAAAGTAATCAATAAAGATGGAGATGAAACTCGACATCGACGACGTCAGGTACGCTTCTTCTTCTTCTTCTTCGTCGTCGTTTGCTGTCGCGCGCGATGATGATGCGGTTTTTGTCGTGAGCGACGAAGAGTATCGACGCGCGGTCGTCGGTGCTTTGGTGGCTGGAAAAGAAAAGTCGGCATCACCGTTTTGGGAACGCGTGGAAACGCTTTTGGAGAAGGCGAAAACGACGAGGCTGTTACCGCTGGAGACGAGAGCGTTGGTTGGTGCGCTCAGAGAGAATAACGGGATGGACGCGCTTTTTTGTGGCGTCCCGTCGTCGTCGTCGTCGTCGTCGTCGTCGTCGTCGATGATGATTTCGATGGTTGAAAATGTGTTTGAGAGTTCCAACCCAACGGTTGCTGGTGAGTTGTTTACGATGCGAGAGATATTTCGAGGAGGAGTCGACGTAGAAGAAGAAGAAGAAGAAGAAGAACGAGACGATGATGAAGACAAAACGCTGTCGCGAAAAACGATGGAGTTTTGGGAAGCGGCGGTGAGTAGGATAGAGTTTGAATACGCGAGGAAGAAAGGTGTTGTCGGCGTCGGCGAGCTCGACAGAATGGAAGCCGCCGCGAGGCGCGTACGAACGCGGTACAACAATTTTCTTTCACGGTACGTCTACGCGTTAGACGCGAAATACAGAGAGGATAAAGAAAACAGAACATCAGTCGAAGCGATGGATAATTTAAAGTTACGAGTGTCGCTTTTAAAAGACGCGGTGATGAAACGCAAAGAGGGCGAGGCGTCGAGAATTTTTAGTAAAAAGTTTGCGTTGGAAGCGAAACATTTACTCGTGGAGTTGAAGATGCCTTCACCGGAAGCGGTGAAGCTGTATCAGTTCTTGTTAGCGAAAGTAGAGAGCAGAGATGTCGCGAGGCGCGAATAGAATTTAGCAGATGCGCATAGAATTAGTTAGATGTTGAAATCTTAATAGTCGACTTTGGGCAAAATACGTAATGTACAAAAATTTTCAAGTCATTCTTCTTCTCATTTCGACGGAGATGATGTTTCTCGGTACTCGGACGATTCCAGCGTGACCGTGTTTGTTTTCCCGAAAATGACAACTTCAGCGCGAACCACACCGTCTTCTAGCCGTTCGACGACGTTTCCGTGAAAGCCTTTGAACGGTCCGTTAAATATTTCTAAATCGTACGTCTTTTTCTTTTCTTTCTTTTGTTCCTCTTCGGTTGGATTCTCCGCTCTCAACTCTGCGACCCGTTCAGTGCGTTTCTTCATCTTCACGCCGTAAATGTTCGTCTCTTCTTCCTCTTTCTTCGATAAATCCATTTCGCTCATCAGCTCTTTAATTTTTGCATCGTATTCAGCTCTGGAAACGATCGTCGGCGCCGACGCTCGGATTAAACTTTCAAACAATCCGGGGTCAATCGGTTCGGCGATTTCGCGTCTCGTCGCCTCTCGTTTACCGAAACTCGTCGTCCCACCCGTCGCTAAGCCTTGGACAAAGTACTCGCCCTCTAAACTTCGAATGGTGTCTTGCGACATGTTTGCAATTTTCGCGAGAATGAACCCAGGTTGTATCGGTTCCCCCTCGACAATCAGTTGTCGAATTTCTAAATCCGTTCGCCCGAACGTCTCTTCTTCGGCTAAAACAAACCCCGGAGGAGGTTTTCGCGGACACCACACGTCTATCACTCCGGGAACGTTCAAACAGTTCGCCATCGCTGCATTTTCTCGCATTTCTGAACACTCAATCGTGTACCACATCGCTTCACTCGAAGACGAAGCGTTACTCTGTCCTCCCGATACCGATCCTTTCGCCTTCTCGCTCGTCGACGCGTTTACGAACGAGTTCAACAAATGGTCTCTCGCGTACGACCGCTTTCGCTCCGTCATCTCCTCCCCTTGAAACGTTTCTTTCAAAACGTTCTCCACGCTTGCCGAATTCGCCACGGTAAACTCCGCGTCTTCAACACCCGGGGCGGAACTTTGCGCCGCCGAAGCCATCCTCCTCGCCGTCGTCGGCATCCTCCCACTTCGCAACCTCCTCCTCTCCCGTCGTTCGTTCAACTGTTTCGTCAGATCCTCTTTCTTCTCCTCTTCTTCTTTTTTCCTCATTTTATACATCTTCAAGGGATCCTTCCCGTCTTGTTCGTCCACTCTCGCCCGCGCCAGTCGTTCCGCAAGGTCGATTTTCTTCCCCGGCGACTGTGGCACTTTCAACGCTTTCAACGCTTCCTTCACCTCGGTCGCTTTCATCGCCGTCGCGTTCGCGAGAAACTCCTCGTACGTCTTCGTTTTCGCTTCCTCTTTTTCTCCTCCTTCGGCACTCTCATCCTCCGCGCTGCTCGCCGCCACCCGCACCGACGACCCTCTTCTCTTCGTCGTCCCATTCTTCGCCGCCACGACGACGACGACTTCAGCGGAAGGGAAAACGACACCTTTGACGTTTTCAGACGCTTTCGTCGAAACCGCCGCCGTCGGCGTCGCGACGGAAGAAGAGCGACGACGAGAAGGCGAAGAACTTTTCCTGCCGCCGCCGAAAAACGAACGCGCCGTCGTTGTCGTCAAAGTCGACGTCGTCGTCCCCATGTTGTTGTTGTTGTTGGTTTTGTTGTTCGCAACTCTCGTTTTTTTTTTTGCGTTTTTTATCTTTTTGTGGGGTAACTTGTTGTTTAGGGTTTTCGATTTTGGAACAAAAATTTTGTCCCCAACGAGTACACGCACGACCCACATTGTAAAGGTCGCGCGGATATACGCACGAGAGAGGTCCACAGACGCATCGAGAGAGAGAGAGAGAGAGAGAGAGAGAGAAAGAAAGGTCGCTGATATATATACATACACATCACAAAACGCGCGTTTAAAAGAAAGGAGAGAGCG
>Ga0255769_10006069_pt1 | contig 11096 bp, 10 predicted proteins | sample 041ome_9_FD_179637 | JGI IMG/M metagenome (GOLD analysis project Ga0255769, IMG submission 179637) | Coastal salt marsh microbial communities from the Groves Creek Marsh, Skidaway Island, Georgia - 041413US metaG (version 2) | ecosystem: Environmental > Aquatic > Marine > Intertidal zone > Salt... | reverse complement strand
ACTACCTTCATATCCAACAATTTTTTGGATTAAGTAAGATAAATCTTTAATTGAAATTTCTTTACCACTTCCTATATTTAAAATACTTTCGCTCCACTCCACATCAAGCAAGAATTCAATTGCATATGCTAAATCCTCTACATAAAGAAACTCTCTCAAGGGAGCTCCGGTTCCCCAAATTTGAAAATTTTCTAGATTGTTAATTTTTGCAATATGCATCCTGTGAATCAAACCAGGTATAACATGACTTTCATTTTCAGAAAATCTATCATTCGGACCATATAAGTTTGTAGGCATTAAATTTATTACAGAGTTACCATATTGCTTGTTTACAGCATCACCGATTTCAATTGAAGCGATTTTTGCCATGGCATAAGGCGAGTTTGTTGGTTCTAGTTTTCCACTCATAAAATAATCCTCTTTAATTGGATTCATAGCATTTAAGGGATAGATACAGCTACTGCCAAGGTTGATTATTTTTATATTATTTTTTTCAAGACAAGATTCATAAATATTCATATTTATCTTCAAATTTTCAATAATAAATTCAGTACGATAAGTATTGTTAGCCATAATTCCACCAACTTTAGCTGCAGACATAACAATTAAATCTGGATCTGAACTAGAAATTAAATCCTGAGTTTCTTTAAGAGAGAAAAGGTTAGTAGTTTCTCTAGTTGATTTAATTAGTTCCGAAACTTTTGGGGAAGTCTCTAATATTTTAGACACAGATGTTCCAACAAGACCATTACTGCCAACTACTAAAACCCTAATGTTGAACCATCCATTTCTTATATAATTTTAACTATATTTAGTTTTATTTAATTATTCAAAAAAGTATTTAAAAGCTATCTAGCAAAATAAAACTAATAACTGATTATATAATTAATTGGATGACTTTAAAATTAGCAAGCTATTTTCAAAAAGTTGAAGAAGATACTTTATCTTTTTTAGACAAATTAAAAAATGAAGAAAAGTTTACTTTTTTACCTGTTACGAATGGGATAACAAAAGAAGGGGAAGATTTAAAATTAGGCTTTTCTTGTTATGCATTAAAAATGAATTACATGCTTAATAATCCATTAAATGAAAGTTTTGGAATTTGGGGAGATTATATAAACTCATACCAAAATGAAGTAGGTGAATTTGTGGACTCATCATATGTTTATCATATGAAAAAAAATAAATTTGAGAGTTCAGTTAAGGACATTGCCAAATCAGTTTTTAATTTATTCGGCAATTCATATCAGACCAAAAAAACAGTACTAAATGACCCTATTAAGGCTGAAACAAAACAATCAATTTCAACATTACGAGAAATAGGCTTATCAAATAAAAATATATATACAGCTTTTCCCAAAGAAATAAATGAAATAGAAAAATATTTAAATTCTTTAAACTGGTCTAAACCATGGGCTTCGGGTGCACAATTTGCCGCATTGTCAGTTTTTGTAAGCACACAAATAAATGATAGAAACAAACAGGATAGGTTAAAACGTTTTTTGATTCAATTTTCAAATTCTATTAATGATAAATCTACTGGAACATATTTTATCGGAAATAAAAAAGATAGAGACGAACTGGTAAACGGTGCTATGAAAATTATTACGGGGTTAGACTGGTTAAATAGTGAAATAATTTATCCAAATGAATTAATTGATTTTTGTTTGAATAAAAAACCATCTCACGAAGGTTGCAATGTTGTTGACACGGTTTATGTACTTTGGAAGTGTACACAGCAAACTAAATATAGAAGAAATGAAATTATAAACTACTTATTAGAAATTATTGAAATTATTGACCTGCATAAATTTGAACTGAGTGGCTTCTCATATTATCTAAACAAAAGTCAAATATATTACTACGGATTAAATATCACAAAAGGTCATAATACTCCAGATATACATGGAACCTTGCTATTTCTTTGGTCGTTAACAATGATTAATGAAGTTTGCGAAATAGGTTTAGATTGGAAAACCCTTAGACCATGAATAAATTAGATACAATAACAAGTAAAAAATTTGTAGATATTTGTGACTTCGTATTTTCAGAAGTAATAACAGTTAAAGATTATTCAAACCTATCAAATAAAAAAGAATTAATAATTTTTGATAAAAATGAAGAAAATGTTTTATACCAAAAAAATAACTTAAATATTTCTGATAATTCTGTAATTTTTTGTACAAGCTTTATGGTTAATGATTTTTTTTCACTATTAAAAAAAATAAAGAATGTTAAAAACATTACTTTAATTACTCATCAAGGCGACAATTTAATAGACCAAAATATTTACAGAAAAAGACCTCAATCAATTAGTAGGTGGTTCTCAACAAATGTAGGGTTTGTTAATGAGAGTTTAATACCAATTCCAATTGGTATTTCAAATTACAATATGAAAAATTTAAATGAACTTCATTTTCAAAATCTAAAATCCGATTCATTTTTTAGAGACAAAGATAACTTTTTGTATATCAATTTTCAAAAAAATACAAATAATAAAGAAAGAGAGGGTATTTATGAAAATTTTAAATTTGAAAAATGGGCATATACCGAACAGCCTCATCAGACATTAATTAATTACAAAAGTACAATTCAAAACTCGTCTTTTATTCTTTCTCCGTGGGGAAATGGAATCGATACTCATAGAATTTGGGAAGCTTTATACCTTGGATCTATACCTATAACAAAATACCATCATTGCCTATCAACCTTAAGCGATTTACCTGTACTTTTTGTAAACAATTACTCTGAAATATCTGAAGACCTTCTAAATGAATATTTAATTAAAAATATCAATACTAAGTTTAATTTCGAAAAATTAGATTTTTCTTATTGGAAAAGCCAAATTTTATCTGGTAAAGACATGCTAAATACAAAAAGTTATTATGTAGCTAACAATAGAAGTATAAAACCTTATAAATTTAAAAAATTTATCGAGAGATACACAAAAATAATCATGTTTTTTTTAAAGAAGATAAAAAAAATAGTTAAATTACCTCTTTAAAAATTATTTTAGTTTTCTATTCTTAAAGAATATGAGTACAGCTTTATTAATTCTTGCATATAATGAAGAAAATAAAATCGAACAAGTTATTAATGATTTTAAAAGTATTTTTACTAAATTAATAGTAATTGATGACGCAAGTACCGACAGAACTCATGAAATACTCCAAAAATTATCTGTAAAAACTAACAATTTAGAAATTATTAAAAATAATAAAAATCAGGGAGCCGGAAAATCATTTGAAGTAGGAATTCATGCTTTTCTTAAATCTGATTATAAAAATCTTATAAAAATTGATGGTGATAATCAATTTAAATTTGAAGACGTATTAAAAATTAAAAATATTTTAGATCAAAATGAATTTGCATTTATAAAATGTGATCGGTTTTGGTCATCTGGTATAGAAGGAAATATCCCTAATATACGTTATTTAGGAAATTCCTTTGCATCATTACTTATTAAGCTTTCAACAGGAATATGGAATCTAAATGATCCTCTTAATGGTCTTTACGGGATGAATAGAGACTCTTTAAAAAACTTTCAATTACCCAAACTCTTTAATCGTTATGGATATCCATTTTTTGTTTCAAATTACTTTGCAAATTTAGGCTATTCAAATGGTTCAAAAATAGCCCAAATAAAAAATACAATAAAATATGGAGATGAAAAAAGTGACTTAAAAGCTTTTACGATGTTGTTCAAACTAACTTATTTTGTTATTCGAAATTTTTATACAGGAATAAAATTTAAATTAAGATATTCCAATCTTCAAACACCTGCTTTATTAGACATATTTGCAAATCTATTTTTATTTTTATCTAGTTTTTCAATTATAAGATTTCTCCAAATTAGATATTTTGGATCTTTGGGACCGCAAGGTAATTGGTTCATTTTGTTTATTATTTTTTTAATATTATTTTTTATGCTCCTAGTTTCATCTCGCAGCAGGTTAAATAAATTGTCAGAAACATTTTTTGAACAACTTAGTTTATAACATCCTTAATAATCTTTTGTTAAATTTATCTAAGTAATATTCTTTTTTGATGAGCTCGATTCCGTTTTTAGATATTTTTTCAAGCAAAGAAACATTAAAGTAGACTTTGTCAATATTTTCTATCCAACTATCTATAGAGTTGTCATTAATAAAAAAAATATTTTCTTTATTTTTATATTTACTACTATCCCAAAACCCTTCAGTCTTAGTAATCATTACAGGAGTCCCAGAACAAATTGACTGTAATGCAACACTTTGACCCGACGGCTGTATAGTCTCTTTAAGGGGTAGTATAGTTATTCTTGATTGACTATAAATTTTCTTAATTTCTAAATCAGATAAAGTGTTATCACCCCAAGAGCCTGATAAAAGCTGTACATTATCTGGAATTTTATTTTTACTTGACAACTGTGTTACAAAAATAAAATCAATTTGAGGAAATGATTTAGCTATTTCAATGACTTTGTCATAATCACGATTTCCATCATTGCCAATAAAAGCTATTTTATCCTTGAGTACAGACTTGCTTTCATCAGCCTCCCAAAACTTCTCATTTATGCAAAAAGGAAGAAAAAGAAACTTATCTGAATATTTGGGATATAAAGAAACTGCTTTGCTGCACTCCGGTTTTCCTAAAAATAAAAATTCATCGGTAATTTTTAAAAAAAGATTTAAAATCAATTTATCTAAAAGGTTATCATTTTTTTTATTCGCATTTGATAAAAGACCCATTACAACAACTAAAATTTTAGTTTTAGTAAAAACTTTAGATAATAAAATTATCGGCAAAGCAGAAATTGCAATTCTATCATTTGTTGCCATTATTACATCAGATTTATTTATTTGAACAAAATTTTTATAAGTTACTATATGGCTTAAATAAAAGGGTAAGTGGGTAATTTTTCTTAAAATTCTATCAAAAAAATTTAGAATCGGCTTTTTAAGGGTTGGGTCCATTTCAATAATTTTAGTTTCAGGATAAATCTCTTTTACATGATGATATCCGTAAAAAAACTCATCTGATGTATTAGTAGTTGATTGAAGTCTTTTTATTCTTCCCTCACCAAATAAATAAGTTATCTTTTTTTTGGAATTATTCATAAATCATGTAATCAACTTTAATTCTGTTGGAAGTCAACTTATTGAAATTTTCTTTATTTTTAATAAAATCACCAATATCTATATATTCTTTTATATTTAAAAAATTTACATTTATTTCTTCGTTAAGCATAGTTGGGTTTAAATGTTCATTAAGATAGTATTGGCTACAGAAAAAATTTTCAATTTTTTTTGAAAGCATTGCAGCAGAAACAACAAATGTTCCAACGCCTGAAGAAGCTAAATTTTGGGCATTGAGTAAAATATTTAAATCATCTTTGAAAGTACCAGTTAATATTTTTACTTTTTCATATTTTGCAAGAATATTTATAACAGGATTTGCATAATCTGATGTAACTATTATCACCTTTTCAAATTTTTCCATTAATTTTTCAAAATAACTAACTGGATTTTGAACATACATACTATGCCAATTGTTTTTAAAAATATCACCACTTCTAATGTGTATAACTAGTGTTTCCTTCCCTATCTGTACATTCTCATATATATGTAAATTAGGCTTAATAAATTTTTGAACTGTCTCATGTATATTGTTTATATAATACTCTTTATCATTTTCAGAAATTGGAAAGTCATTTTCAGCTTTATTTAGATAATCCTTTCTATCATAAAAATTTGTTACAGGTTTATCAAAATAAAAAAATCTATATCTTTTCTTTAAGAAAGATAATCTATCATTAAAAGAATTATTGATAACTTTAAAATCATTAATATATGGGTGGCCCTTTAGGTAAAAGTTATAATTGTTTAAATTACAATAAAGTATACCCAAAGCAATTTGTTGAATATTGTTACCGAATGATTCAAAGCCTCCCTTGAAATAGCTAATTTGATAGTTCTTGGTAAATATAAACTTGTTTATCTTAAAGTAAATTTTTGGAATATATTTATTTATAAAAGTCATATAAGAATATTTTATTAATTAAAAATATCTAAATTGTCTTATTCATTAATATTGTATATATATGAAAGCTTTAATAACAGGCATTACAGGACAAGATGGTTCTTATTTGGCAGAGCAGCTCTTAGAAAAAGGATATGAAGTCCACGGAACAGTAAGAAGGTCATCATCAATTAATACATCTAGAATAGACCACTTGATTTCAGAGTTTTCATCTTTATCTCAACTGCATTTACACTACTCAGATTTATTAGATCCAGGATCTATTTCAAATCTAATAATTAAGATACAACCTGACGAAGTTTATAACCTTGCTGCCCAATCTCACGTTGCAGTTTCATTTGAAAATCCTATATTTACTTCTCAAATTGGTACACTTGGGTCAGTTTCTTTATTAGAAGCTTTAAGGAACATTGATAAAGAAGTAAAATTTTATCAAGCATCATCATCTGAGATGTATGGAGGGTCAAAAAAAGAAAGTCTTAAAGAAGATTCTACTTTTGATCCTAAAAGCCCTTACGCTGTCTCGAAACTTTTTGCACATGAAATAACAAAAGTTTATAGAGAATCTTATGGCATATTTGCTGTTAATGGCTTACTTTTTAATCATGAGTCACCAAGAAGAGGAGAAACTTTTGTAACTCGAAAAATTACTAAAGCTGTTGGAAGGATTAAACATGGAATTCAATCAAATCTTACTTTAGGAAATTTAGATGCATCTAGAGACTGGGGTTTTGCAGGTGATTACACAAAAGCCATGTGGTTAATGATGCAAAATAGCAAAGCTGATGACTGGGTAATTGCTACAGGAGAGACGCATACTGTGAAAGAATTTCTTCAAAAAGCATTTACATATGTAGATTTAAATTGGAAAGATTTTGTACAAACCTCAGAAGCTTATTTCAGACCAAACGAAGTTCATTATTTACTTGGAGATCCATCAAAAGCTAAGAAAGAATTAAAGTGGGAACCAGAATACTCATTTAGTGATTTAGTTGAAGAAATGGTCAATCATGATTTAGTTGAAGCCGAAAAAGAAAAAACACTGCTTACAGATGGCTTGATTAAACCAACTTGGGAAAATCCTACATAATTAATGAAAAAAGACAAATTACTTTTAATAGGTTCTGAAGGTTTTTTAGGAAAAAATATAAAAAAAATATTTTTTGAAGAAGATTATAAAAACATTTATGACTTCATTGAAATTTCAGGAAAATCTGAATTAGACATTACAAATGAAGGTGCACTTGATAAGTTTATAAAAAAAAATTATATAACTCATATTATTAATTCTGCCGCATATGTAGGAGGAATCGGTTTCGGCTACTCAAACCCTGCGGATTTATTGTCTATAAATTTAAATATGGCTTATAACTTATATAATGTTTCCTATAAGAATGAAGTAAAAATTTTAATAAACCCAATTTCAAATTGCGCCTATCCTAAAACTATTAATCAGTATGAAGAAAAATATTTTTGGGATGGTCCCCCTCATGAATCTGTTTTCAATTACGGTTTGTCCAAAAGAGCATTTGTTGCATTAGGGGAAGCTTATTTTACCCAATTTAAATTTCCCTCTGTAAATGTAGTGCTTTCCAATATGTATGGGCCACATGATCATTTTGAAGAAGTTAGATCACATGCACTCGGTGCTTTAATTTCCAAAATACATCATGCAAAATATAATAATTTAGATTATATAAATATTTGGGGTGATGGAAGCCCTATACGTGAATGGTTATTTGTTGAAGATGGAGCAAGAGCATTATTACAAAGTTTAATATTAAAAAATGGTAGTTACTTTTTTAATGTTGGTGTAAATAAAGGAATATCTATTAATGATTTAGCTGAAGTTATTTCTGAATGCTACGGGTGGGATGGTAAGTTTGAGTATGATACCTCAAAACCCAATGGAGTACCAGTTAAGACTGTTCTTGATACAAAGTCAAAAAATTTGATTAATTGGAATCCAAAAATGAACTTAGTTGCTGGAATAGCCAAAACAGTAGATTGGTACAAAGAGAGTTTAATTGAACAATAATAAGAAAAACTATGAAGAGGTCTACGTTTTTGACGATGTTCATTATGCTTCTGTTTTAAGACCTCTTTTAGTTCCAGAAGGCTTATCTTTTTTTACTTCTGATGAAAAATTTATACAAGTAGGAACATGGAACTATAAAAAGAATAGAGTTTTAGATCTCCACTATCATTTAGAATTTCCAAGAGTTTCAAATAAAACAAATGAGTCAGTCTTTGTTGTTAAAGGTAAGATATTATGTAAATTGTTTACAGAAAATGGAGAGTTTTTAAAAGAAGTTGCAATAAATGAAAATGAAATGATTACACAATTTAACGGTGCACATGAGTATACAATTTTAGAAGATGCTATTGCTATAGAAGTAAAAAATGGACCATATTTTGGTCCAGAGAAAGACAGAAGAAGAATTGAAAAGCAGGAAAATTAATCAGGTAGAGCCCTTAATTTCTTCAAAAGATGTAAAAAGCGTTTCAAATTATTTGAAATCTGGAGGCTGGATTACAGAACACAAGGTATCTAAGGACTTTGAATTTAAATTATCAGACTTTGTTAACAGAAAGTATGGCGTGGTGGTTCCAAATGGAACTATCGCTCTTTACTTGGGTCTTCTTGCTCTAGGGGTGGGTCCTGGCAAAAAGGTTGCAGTTCCAAATATAACTATGATTGCAACAATTAATGCAATTATTTGGACAGGTGCAGAACCTGTAATTGTAGATGTGGATAGCAGTTTGTGCTTATCATTAGAAAATTTGATAAAAGTTAAAAATTTGCATACAGTTATTTTTGTTCCTTTAAATGGAAGAGAGGGGCAAGGTAAAGAAATAGAAACGTACTGTAAAAAAAATGGTATAAATCTCCTTGAAGATTCAGCACATGCATTAGGTTCCAATTACAAACATAAAAAATGTGGATCATTGGGAGATATAAGTATTCTATCTTTTACACCTCACAAAATTATAACAACAGGGCAAGGAGGTATGATTTTGTTTGACAAATTGAAATTTAAAAAAATTATAGATAAATTAAAACTATTTAACAGAAGTAAAGACAAGTCAGATTGGCACGAAGGCTTTGGATTAAACTTTAAGTTTACTGACTTACAAGCATCTCTGGGTTTATCTCAATTTGAAAATTTACAATCTTTTATAAGAAATAAAAAAAATTTAGAAAAATTTTACTTAAAAAAAATTGAAAATAAAAATATTAATGTTTCAAGTTTTAAAGATTACGAAACACCGTGGTTTTTTGATATTGAATTTAAAAATTTTAAATATAAAAAGTACGCAATAAATGAATTGAGTAAAAATCAAATAGAAACAAGACAAGCATACCCAGCATTAAGTAAACAAAAATATTTAAAAAGTGTAGAAAGAACTGACTTGTCTTATTCCGAAAAAATTTGGAATAAACTATTATGGCTTCCATCTTCTAACAATTTAAAAAAAGATGACGTATATTATATTTCAAACATATTAAATAACTTAAAGGAATAAAATGAAGCTACATCTGGGATCTGGAAAGAGGTATTTAGAAGGTTATATTCATGTTGACTTATCAGATCACGAACATATTGATTACAAGCAGTCCATTGATGATTTAAAAATATTTGAGGATAATTCAGTGGAAGAAATATATGCCTCTCATGTATTTGAGTATTTTGACTTAGAACATGCAAAAGTAGTATTGGCTGAATGGAAACGAGTATTAATTAAAGGTGGAATATTAAGATTAGCTGTACCAGATTTTGATAATTTATTAAAAGTATATGAAAAAACATCTGATATAGAAAAAATTTTGGGTCCACTTTTTGGAAAATGGGAAATCACAAAAGAAAATTACTCATATCATAAAGTTGTCTATAACAATAAATTATTAACAAGTATCTTAGAAGAAGCAGGTTACAAAAATGTAAAACAATGGGATTGGCGCAGAGTGTTTAGAGAAAATAAAGATTATGATGACCATTCACAAGCTTACTTTCCTCACATGGATAAAGAAAATGGCATTCATGTGAGTTTAAATCTTCAAGCCCAAAAGTAATCAATTATTATTTTTTTTTCTGTAAATTTTTTTAGAAAATAATATAAAAAATACTATTAAAGTTATGAATTTTAAATATTCTATTCTTTCAAGGTTAATATAAAAATTTTGAAAGTCTGTATTTGTTATAGGAAGTCCTAAAGTATTAAGTAGTTCCAATAATTCTTTATAGCCGACAACTGATTGCAAAATTTTGAAAACAAATGCACCCAAAACACTTGTTAAGAAAATTATTTGATAGCTTTCTGGATTACTAAAAGAACTGAGATATCCTGTAACATAGTTAGGTTGTGTGTATTTTGTTATCCTACCAAAAGAGTTAGTAGTCTCAATCAATGAAAGTTGAGTATTAATATTTGTCTCAAAAAATAATACTGAAAACATTGAAAATATTGAAAACGGGTACAGGTAAAATTTTAAATAATCATATTTTCCATACTTATTAAGAATTACAAATGAAATTAAAGCAATCGGAATTAGAGAAAAAACATACCTGTATCCATATGAAGATGCTGTCGATTGCCAAATGATAACAATTCCAAAAATTTGTATAAAAATTAATAATAAAATTGAAAATATTTTATATTTTCTTTCAAAAAAGAATATTAATATAACTGGAACAAATAAAAACGTTATCGGTGAAGTCCAGAAAAGTCCAAATTCGTTGCCAAACAAAATATTCACTATATTTGATGCATAACTGATTAAAGTGTTTACGAATCCATTGTCAATAGAGATTAATTCAGCAACTTCTTTCTTTTCACCATAAACTTTTCTTGGATCAAGAATGAATCTACCATAAACACTCTTTGACAACCAATAAAAAATATAAAATGATAGAGCTGTCCCTATATAAGTTATTGGAAAACGAAACATTTTTTTTGTACTTAAGCCCAGCTCACCTAAAAGATTTTTATATAAAAATGGCAAAAACAAAATATAGTAATTTGTCCAACGAATTAGTAACCCCAAACAAATTGATAATAAAATTCCTATTATT
>Ga0255769_10006061_pt1 | contig 11106 bp, 5 predicted proteins | sample 041ome_9_FD_179637 | JGI IMG/M metagenome (GOLD analysis project Ga0255769, IMG submission 179637) | Coastal salt marsh microbial communities from the Groves Creek Marsh, Skidaway Island, Georgia - 041413US metaG (version 2) | ecosystem: Environmental > Aquatic > Marine > Intertidal zone > Salt... | reverse complement strand
AATTTTCAGAAGGTTCGTTTTTTTCTTGATTACCAAATCCCGAGAAACTAACGATGGTCATTTTTCCTTTGAGCCCAAGTTTTACACTGATCTTAATATATTGGTCTTCTTTAATTATCAACCTACTGACTTTAGTCTTACTTCTTAATATATTGTTTACGTTCTGAAACAGATTTTCGAACTCAAAAAAATTAATTTCTTGCTTGAGAGCCTCAGAAATTATTCCTTGAATGTTTTCATGACAAAAAACTATTTTTTTAAAATGAACTGCCTCATCTAATATCCCCGAGCCCCTGCCAACATATTGCTGCCTATAAGGTAGTATAACCGCATCTAGGCTAAGATAAATCGAGTGATATTCAGCCAAATCCAAATAACCATCTATAATTTGAATATTTGACTTGATTTCTGTTAGATATTTGACTTTGTCCAAATGCATCGGTGAAATCCTATACAAGGCGTCTTTGTCTATTTGTAAAATAAAAAGAATATATTCCGGAATGACATTCTCGTGGAGGAAATCTATTAATTCCAATATTCCTTTTTCTTCTCTAGTCTGACCCAAAAATCCGATAGTAAAACTTTTTTTAACATCTGGTTTTGCCACACTTTTTAAGATATTCACATTTGATAAATATGGGAGTGTCTGCAACTCAATTAGGTCAGAATATTCCTTCCCGACAAATTCAATATTGGTCCTTGATTGAGAATATACAGTAATATTTTTACTTTTTTCATTTTGAATTAGCGTTAACTGTTCCTGAATAAAATGTCTCACATCATTGTCCAATTTCTGATTTTGAGAGCGCCGTATTTTCATTAGACAAATGGAGACCTTTATATTTCTCCAATCATCAAGTGATAATAACCAAACAAGAAATCCTGCCAGCGTGTAATCACATGCCGTGTGAAATATTATTTCTGACGGAAAAACATCTCCAAAGAAAAACTCAAGCTCATCGGAGAATGCCTGATTAATATTTTTTCTTATGGATATAGAGAAATCATCTTTTCGGTCTCCATAAACTTTAGTCAATAGCGAAGAATTTATTTCTGCTAACTCTGTGAGTTTTGCACTAGCCTCACTCAGACAGTTGCCCCAAATCTGACACTTCTTATTTTCGGATTTAGCTTTTTCTGCGTAAAACAAATTATAATTTTCATGGTGACCACCATTATTGTTCTGCCCGGGATCTAGTATTAAAACACCTTCTTTTTCAAGGGGTTTTATATTTGATTTTATTTCAACTAATAAGGGATGTGTCGCAAATACATCAAAAAACAATTCTGACATCCCAAAGATAGAGACGTACTTATATATGTTTAGCAAATCTGCCCGCTTTAAATCACTTACCGAGGCGAGCTCCCTAACACCAGCATCTCTATTTGCTGATGACAATCCATTCAGGTAACTTATGAGCTTCGAAGAATTAAATTCCTGATTTTTAAATTCCATTTGGTGTAATTCCAAAATTTTTCTGTCAAAACCCTTATTTTAAATGATAACCTAACGTGCATTATGAGTTAACGCTACTAAGAAAAAGTATTAAAAAAACATAACTATACCGTTTATGAGCTTGCATGACCTACCATATCATTTCAAAACAAAAAAATGAGGGTCTCTACCTAATTGATTGGATATCATGGCATATTGCGATCGGAATTCATAAATTTGATATCATTTCCAACGATTGCACAGATGGCTCCTCTCAACTTCTTGATACCATCCAAAATGAGTGTGAGGGTATTTGTCATTCAGATGTGAGTAGTGAAGCGCTGGACGGCCGGAGTATTGGAACTCGCACTATCCAAAAAATTAATCAAACTCTGACTGAGAGGAGAGGTGATTTTGTTATAACCATGGATATAGATGAGTTCTTATCCTTTAGAGATAATAATATTTCAGAAATTTCCTCACTAAACTTCGATGAACAAAAGATCTATTCCATCTCTTGGTTAAATTGCATTCCGTCAAACCTTGTTGGCTTTGTAAATGAACCCGCTTTCGTAAAAAATAATTGTGCCATTACTAAAACTAATCCCAAATTTCCCTACGCTATTGGGTTTAATGGCAAGCAAATGTGCTTCAATCGAGATGGAGTTCAATTAGCCAACTATCACCACTTCTCCGTTAATGACAAAGAGGTAAATCAGGGTGAGGCCAGTCCATTATTTATAAAACACTGCGTAACAAATAGCATTGATGAATTTGCCCTTCGCTCTGAGAGGGGGGAATCCTCAGGCTTTGCAAAAAAGGCTGGTGAATTCAAACAACAGGGTCAAGATATTGCAGCACGAGAGGCCAACAATTACAAATATGCGATTGATTTATTCTTGATGTATGCAAGTCAGGGCCTAACGCCAAACATTCAAACCAATCCAGTAATTGCAAAGAAGGCGTCTGAGGTTAAGTCAGACCTTTTATCAAACCCCAAAATTAAAGCTGCTCAAAACAAAATTGACGAATATTATAATCGCAAATTCAAAGAAATTCAAAAGGGATACGTCTCAAGTGTCGTTAAACAATTAGAGTTAACCCACATCGACAAGCTAAACACAAAAGAACTTAAGAAATTTAATGCTCAGTTCTTTAATAAAAATCAAAAAAAACCACATGATTACTATGTGCTCATGACCCTATCCTGCCTATTTGAGGAGGACTTCGAGCAGGCACGCCAATTCTGTGCCTATGGTCTTCAAAACTACGCCTCTGTCAAATTGCTCGCAATGATGCGCTCTCCCATATTAAGAGCACCCTTCATAACCTACCCTTAGATGGTTAAGTTGTTTTAATGAATTTGTGCAGATGAAATTACATCAGGCTGCTTTAAGTCCTTATACCAACCAGCATTCTGCGTCATGAGAGATATCAGACTATGAACCTTGAGCATTAAATCTGGGTTAATGCGAACCGTAACCGTTTTCTTTGTTACTAAAACAAATGAGCACTTATAAGAGGCCCCCTCAAGTGCAAAGCTTATATCCGCAAGTAAAATCGGCTCCTCTCCCGTTGGAAAATCATTCCCCGATATAAATTTTGGTGCTTTTTTGACAGGCACTGCCGTCGAGGCTTCCTTCTTGCCATCACTACCCAATTTTTGGGGTGATTTATCCTGTTTCTGCTCAGTCTGCTGCTTTAACTCCTGAACGATTTCAGTCCCCTCCTGAGTTCCCTCCGGCATTACCTTTAATAATTTCGAAGCAACGCGTCTTGAAAACCAAAAACGGAATTCTTTCAAGTCAGTCGTATTAAACCTAAACAATATCCTATCCTGTACCGGATTATAATTTGCACTGAATTGATTAATCATTATGGCACCTTAATTTTCTGTAAATGCTGTATCCAACGTCCTCGAGACTGGATAGGTTATATACGAAATAATACTGCGCTTCCCAACAACAATATCAATTGCGGCCTCCATTCCAGGAACTAATGCAAGTTTCCGTCCAATAGAGGATTCACTGCTGAGGGGTTTAATCTTCACAGGATAGTAAGCTGGAGCACCATCCTCCTCCACGCTATCAGAACCCACTATGGTAACTTCTCCCTCTAAAAAGCCAAATTGGGCGAAATCATATGCTGAGAGTTTTAACAATGCCTTTTGACCTTTAATGATGTAGGCGATATCCTGAGGCATAATCTGAGCCTCAAACAGCAGCTCATTATCTTCGGGAACTATTTCAACCAGCGGCTCACCGCCTCCAACAACACTATCAAGGGTTGTCATGAGAACTCTATTTACAATTCCATCAATTGGACTTCTAATTACAGTTCTATCTGTTTTATCTGCCGATACAGAGAGCTGTTTTTCCAACTGAGATAATTTCAAGTTAGTATCGGCTAATTCTGCTAAAATGCTCGCCTTATGTTCTTGAACCGCAATCGACTTCTGCTCACGAATTTGGTCCATCGATGAGCGTAAACTCTCAACACCAGCGATTGCTTCGGCGTATGTTTTTTCTGCCCTAACCGCCTCTAACTTTGGCTCCAAACCCTTCGCAACAAGCTGAAGGATGGCAACGCGCTCCTCCTCAATGAGTGCCAGCGTTCTTTCTTGTCCCTTCAATTGGCTTTGACTTTGTCTAAGCTGAGCATCGAAAGATGCCATATTAGCATTGAAACTCGCCTCCCTTGCCTGTTTTAATAGAAGCTGGTTTCGTATTTGAGAGGGCGCCAAATCTCTCATTTCCTGAGTGAATTTAGGTTCTACATTATTATATTCTGAGTTTAATCTCTGCACTGTAATGAGCGTTTCCACAAATTCAGAGCGCAGTGACTCATAATTTGCCTCATTTTCGAGAGGGTCTAATTTTAGAAGAATTTGGCCTTTTTGAACCTTATCACCAACCTCAACATTGATATTGCTTAATATCCCGCCACCATAATGCTCAACTGTTTGTAATTTTTTGGAGGGCACTAGCTTGCCCGTACCACTTACTACCGTCTCCATCTCAGATGTACTCGCCCAATAAACAAAACCTGAGAAAGTCACAACTATTAGAAACAGGAAAAACCTGCTAAGCCCGGTAACGCCCGTCGAGCTGCCCCCGAATAGCTTTATCATGAACAAAAAAGCGCTACTCAAAAACCTGAAAATGGTAATTGGAAAAAATATAATTGCAATAATAAATCGAAAAATACGATACAGAAACTTTTTCATTTTTTACTTCATAATTTTTTTAGTATCGATTTTAAATGCAGGAATTCCCTTAGAAGGCTGATTGCTGACGGGCGGTGACGGTCTCTGCGATACCTGACCTCCCGCACGATTTGGAAACTTCGCCTCATTTGCATTTCGTATAATCTGAGCAGCGCTTCCATGGTCAGTTTGAGCTTTCATAAACTGGTCAGTTGAGCCAATTCCAGCGACTTGACCATTTTCCATAATAATAACTTTGTCCACCAATGTTAAAAGTGAAGTTCGATGTGTAATGACCATAAGCGTCGTATCAAAATCTGCTTCCTTTAATTTTGCAACAAACCTCTGCTCAGACTTTGCATCCATGGAGCTCGTAGGCTCATCCAGTACCAATATGGCCGGTTTTTTAACGATAGCCCTGGCGAGCGATACTGCCTGGCGCTGTCCACCAGACAGAGACTCACCTCGTTCCGATAATTTCATCTTATAACCATCTGGGTGCTTATCGGTTAATGTTGAAACACCAGTGATATCACCTGCCCAAATAACTGTATCTGGGTCAACTTTTACTGAACCAAGAGATATGTTTCTCTCAACCGTATCAGACATCAGCCAAACATCCTGCGCAGAAACACCCAAGTGTTCTCTTAAGTCAGATGGCGCAATCTGCCTTATATCAACACCATCAATTAAAATAGTTCCAGAATCTGCCTCATAAATTCCCGATATTAATCTGCCTATCGTTGTTTTACCTGAGCCAACGTGGCCTAATATGGCAATCTTTTCACCTGGTTCGATTTTAAAAGACACATCGAATAATACTTGCTCTGTTTGTTCGGGATAGGTGAAATTAACGTTTTTAAATTCAATTGAACCTTTAAAATTATTCCTAGGAAGGAAGAAATTACTCTTTGGGTGCTCTACTTCCTGACCCATAAATTCTTTCAATACATTATAACTTTTACTTATCTGATTGAGCCTCACTAAAATCGAAGCTAATTGAGCCCATGGTCCAAGTGCCTTACCCGATAAAATGGTGCACGCAATAATAACACCGAAACCCGCCTGCCCTGTTGAAACTAAAATTGCTCCAAGCCCCACCACCGACATTTGCATAAGCTGTTGAATACTGGCTGTCACGTTTGTAGTAAAATGACTTGTATCTTTAGTTTGCTCAGAAATATGTGCTTGCTTTTCTAAAACGCCTCTCAGTCTTCTTCTCATGAAACCACCGGCGCCAATCATTTTAAGGGTCTCCAAGCCTGTGAGAGATTCAACCATAACAGAGTTTTTATTTTGGCCCTCTTCAAATGCAGTATCAGACAACTCCTTCATTTTTGGTTGAATATATAAGGTTGCAACAACGTTAAGAATAATGGCAACAAGGACTGGAACAACTAACCAACCACCAATAAAATAAACAGCAAAGATGAAAATGAGTGAAAAGGGAACATCAATTAATCCTGTTAATGCAGCTGAGGCAAAGAATTCACGAATATTCTCAAATTGTTTTAAAGTCTCGGCTGTCTGTCCAACAGTTCCCTTCTTGGATTTGTATTTTAGGTCCATCACTTGAGAGAATATCCTATCTCCAAGTGTTAAATCAGAAGAAACGCCGGCAACGCTTAAATAATGCGTTCTTATTCCCTTGGTTACATAATCAACAAAAACTAAAACCACCAAACCCGATGCTAATACAATGAGAGAGTCAATAGCATTAGCCGGAATGATTTTGCGGTAAACAATCATAGAGAAGAGAGCTACACCAAGCGCAAAAATATTAGACATTAATGCTGCTAAACCAGACTGCAAATAAAGCGACCTATTCTCCCAAATGGTTGACCAAAACCAATGAGATTCAATTCCTGGTATGAAAGCTAATTTTGTTTCCGATTTCTTATAACAAACTACAAATAACCAATCTTTTCCATTATCCTTGAAATAAGGCTCAAGACCCTGCTCGGGCATTTCAAATTCCGGACTTGATGAAAAACCATCTAGTTTTCCTAAATTTTCATCATAAGCAAAAAAATAGGCGTAATCTTTCTTGAGCGCTAAATATACACGGTCAACACCCTGTCCCATATATACCTGCCTCTCAATCTTGGGCCAGGTTATTTGTTCAATGAGTATATCCCTTGATTCAAGAATTTCTTGGAGGTCTTCGACTTCCCAATTATCCAAGTCAACAAATTCGAGAGCTCTAAATTCAGAGGCTGCTATTGAACCCCCGAGAGAGGAAGTAATCGAGGAGCCAAGTTCAGCTAAAGAAAATTGAAAACTAGCTTCATTTTTCTCTTCATCATGCTCTTCAACAGGTTCATTTTCAAAATCAGCTTCCAAAATTCTCAACTTCCTGAAATTGGTCACATAGATATAATAACTTATATTTGGCCAAAGCCCTATCTATAATGCTATCTATCAAATTCTTACCAGAATTAAATAATTCTTCCTGAGCAGATAAAACCTCAAATAAGCTAATTCTGCTAAATGTATATAACTCTTTTGTTATATTGTAGCTATCCTTTGAACCTTCAAGGACTAACATCTTAGAGGAAACAGCAGCAACTTTCCCGTCATATTGAGAAAAAGCATCCTCGATTTGCTGAGTGAGGGCAATATTTGTCCTTTGCTCTTCAAACTGCAACGTTTTTAAATTTAATTTTGCCTGGTCAATCCTAGTACTTGATATACCACTATCAAACAAATTCACACTATATGATAAACCTCCTGAGATGGTATCAGAAGTAACACCAGAGGAGTCGCTATAGCTTCTCCTAACACTTAGTGAGCTATTAATGGAGCCTTTTCTCTGGATTAGTAACTTTTCCAATTCTAACTCTGCTATTTGAGCGTTCATTTTCACCAATGCCAAATCTGGATTTTTCTGAACATAGTTTTGTAAGCTCTCAACATCTAAATCCTGCAAATCAAGCTCACGCGGTAAAATATAGGGCTCAGCTTCCTTTCCAAAAATGGATTTATAATTAGTTCGAGCAATTGAAAGGCTCTCTAGCGCACTAGAGAGCGCCCCGAGTGCCCCAGCTACTCTCGCTTCTGCCCGTATTACATCCGCTGTACTGCTAGCACCAATTTCCATTCTCTGCCTAATAAAACTAACAAATGCCTTTCTTGAGGCTAAATTCTCTCGCGCTAATCGAGTTTGCAGGAGTGCCCTCTGAACTTCATAAAAGCTTGAAATGGCTTTTAAAAATAATTCATCCCTTGCTTTTTCATTTTCTAAATCTTTAATTTGCTGGCGAATGATTTCTGCGTTTATTTCAGTATCCAATTGACCAAAATCATAGAGGGTCTTATTTGCTGTTATTGTCGGATTAACTGATGCGCCGCTATTCTCGGAACCATTTGAATTCTGAGTATAGCTATAATTTAACCCGCCAGATGCAGAAACACTGAAGCCTTGTGATTGCTCTAAAGCCTGCAAGTTTGCTTGTCCTATTGCTAAGTTGACATTTGATTTGTTGATAGCAGGTGAGTTCTCTATCGCTTCTGCTATATCTGCTAATACAGGCTCCAATCCCAATCGCTGAGTTGGGTCCTTTTCTCCAAAAATAATTTGATTTACCAATTTAATCATATCCGCCCCAATATTTTCAATACCACTTGGTATCTCCACTGACCGGGACGTTGCATCCTGTTCTTCTAAAACAGTGTTCATTTCTTGATTTTGAGCAATTTCTGCTTGAACTTCCTTTAAGTTATTAACTGTTCCAAAAATAATCTCATTAGCTAATGAGTCTAAATTTGGTTCTATTTTTTCTAGGTCAAAAGAAGTTTCTGGCTCGTTAACCACTTTAACCAAGGGTGCAGAACTATTTCTAGAGTGTATAGGCTCTACATCTTGTTGATTTTCTATATTCTTATTTACCCTTTCAGGAAAAACAATGCTTAATAAATCCAAAATATCTGCGGCGCTCTCGTTAGCTTCTATGATACTCAACGGAGCATTTATATTATTATCAAAGCGCTCGTCGGCGAAACTATTTGATATATAGAGAAGAATGGAGGTTGCTAATACTCCATGAAAGCTTAAAATTTTCTGAAAAAGCATTAAGCGCTCTCAATTTTATCAAAATCTGACATCCGCAAATTAAATGCTGAGTCAAAATCTCTAACTATCGATAAGTCAAAGTAAATTGTCAGGCTATCACTAACATTATTACTACTCGTAATCTGAGCTGTTTGAATGTTATCACTACCAACCTCTGATAGAGATACCTCATGGTCTTCATATCCAACCAATGTGACCCTATCACCTTCAAAACGGTTGAAATCTTCTATTCTCACCTGATAAATTTTATCCAATGTATCATTAATTTCTGCTGGGTTAATAAGCACAAAATTATCTGAACCCGCACCACCTCGCAAATAATCTTCATCAACATCTGTGTTATCTGCAGTATTGCTAGCAGATGTTGCAATTAAGGTATCATTACCCAATCCACCAACCAGTCTATCACTTCCACCATCACCTCCGTAGAGAACTGAGTCCTCATCACGAGCAACAAGCGTATCATCACTCCTTGAACCCGATAAACCGACATATTGGCCAGAGTAATTTATTGAATGGCCATTCTCTGGGTCATTAATGTTCATGGCACCTAGCTGACTTTTGTAAGCATAATCAAATTTGGCATCTGCGATAACACCAAGGGCGCCCGTGATATCATCATACTCAAAACTATCCCCAAAAAATGATTCCCTATCAGACAGCGAACTCATCAAATCCACAACAGATGCATCAAAGTTAAATTCAAAATCAGCATTAAACGGCTCTGTTGAATGAACATCAAGAATTTCATTAAACTCTATTGCATCTGTAATCTGCTGGATAGCTGTGCCCTCATCAGCGGAAAGATTAGACAAGTCCTCAATGATTACCAAAGAGGATAGCGTGTTATCTCCAGATACCTTTTGAACGGATACCTCATAAAAACCAGTTGTGGCATTTTTTATAACCGTTACATCACCCGGAAGCGAGCCATCTTCACTTTTAATAATCTCAAAGCCATTAAAGGTTATTTTATCTGTCAAATCAAAGTGTGTAATCCTATCCGTACCGGCATCTCTATTTCCGTCTTCATCGCTAACTGATATGATGAACGTATCGGAACCCTCACCACCGGATAAAATATCATCACCCTGCCCACCAGAAATCACATCATCTCCGGCACCACCAGCTAAATAATCGTGACCACCTGCACCAATCAATGTTGCCGTACCTGTACCACTTCCATTAGCAACGATGGTATCGTCTCCTGAAGTGCCCACTACTGTTTCAATGGAGTCAATTGCACGGGTATTTGCTGCAGAAGTTACCTCAGAGGACCCAGTAGTTGATAAGTACAGCTCACCTTTATTTAAATCTACAATCGCTCTTGATGTTCCGCTCACGGCATTGGTAAGAACCAGAGCATCTGTTCCATTGCCACCATCGATTGCTCCAGATGAATTAATATCAGGGATGATTATATCATCACCATCACTCGCTGATATATTTGAATTATCTGTATCAACAATTAAATCATTTTCAATACCATGAACGGTGCCAAGAGCAACGGAAAAGTCTGATAAACGAGAATACCCATATCGAGGTTCACCATTTTCCATTGTTCCGTCTAAAACACCAACTCTCGCTCTGAAACTTAGCTCATTAGTTCCATCAGCGACATCGGATGGAATCTTGATAGATGCTGTTTCTAAATCAGAATATGAAAATCTATACGCAGTGATAGTTTCTGGATTATCATTAGTGAAAATTTCAAATATCTGGTCTGATGTTACTGCAGTAAAATCTGTACCAATCCCAAAACCCACAGAAGTACCTTGAGGAAGAGATATAACCTCTAAGATATGACCCTCATTCATCTGAGGAACCCTAATGAAATCAGATATTAAGATGCCATCATCTCTCATTGTTGAGGCGGAGATTGAGTTTGTATCTAGTGTGGTATCGAAGCCAATTTGAGCTACCGGAGGTGAATCACTCTCAACATCAAAAACTTCTGTTTCCGTACTTGCTGTGCTTACAGAAGATTTACCTGCTATAATGACTTTCGCAGTTATATCTCTGCTTCCAAAACCAAGCTCGGATTTTGGTACATTGATAGACGCCTTATCAAGAGCGGAGAATGAATTACCATCCCCTGGAATAAATATCTGAAATGAGCCTGTGTTTCCAATTTCCTGAGCCGTATAAGTCGTGCCAGTCGGCGAAACCACTTCCGTCCCATCAACAATTGATGAGCCAGTCAAAGCAATGCTAACGGTATCGGATGAATTAACACTAGAAAAACTTGCCACAGATAGATTGAAGCTAACATCTGCTCCGGTATCTGTTCTACCATCATTCACAATTGCATCATCTAAAATTTCTGTCGCAGATGCACTCTCATATATCTGTATAAGGTCTGAGGAAGTATTAAATTCAAAACTAATAGTAGCA
>Ga0255769_10006052_pt1 | contig 11119 bp, 9 predicted proteins | sample 041ome_9_FD_179637 | JGI IMG/M metagenome (GOLD analysis project Ga0255769, IMG submission 179637) | Coastal salt marsh microbial communities from the Groves Creek Marsh, Skidaway Island, Georgia - 041413US metaG (version 2) | ecosystem: Environmental > Aquatic > Marine > Intertidal zone > Salt... | reverse complement strand
TGTAGATGTCGCATCGACGCGCGCAAACAGGTACTGTACAATTGATTAAATCATGCTCTACCGCACACGTGCACGCGCGCGCACTACTAGGTTATATATGGTTATAACGACCGTAAGAAATATTCCATCGCCTCCTCCTTGGTTGAGCCATTGTCTAACAAGTACTCAATCATTTTCCTCGCGTTGGCGTCGGCGTCTAACCCCAACAGGCTTGGGCGACGCGTGACATCCTCCACGAACGCCTTGGCATCTCTCCCGAACGTACACTCCATGTACTCAAATAAAGGCTTTAAACGCGTTTCGACACCATACGCCAAAACCGCGGGGTGTCGAATCACGAGCGCGCCAACCTCGCTCGCGGCTACGCCGCTTTCAATTAAAAACTCTACAACCTCAGACATATCTTCAGAGCCATACGTGAGCGTACCGGGATCGATCCCGCGCTTCACCGCCTCGCGTTCGAACGCTGTCGATGCCTGCGCCATCACCTGCAGCGCTTGCGCGCGGGGCACGCCGATAGACTCGAGGTATTCGTATTCGCCAATCATTTCCTTTTCGCGCGCCAGGCGGTAGATGCGTTGAATGCCTTGTCGCCCCGGACGTAAACGCGCGACGACGAGCGCTGGGGCGCGACGCGCGTGCATCGGCGAAGGCCGCACGGCGGCGTATAGCGCGCGCGCGGTGGGTGTTCGCGCGAACATCGTGCGCGGTGGAATGAAGACGTTTGAGCTTCGCGCGTCCCAGCCGTCGCTCGCGCAGCCGTCGGCTGGGACGTCGGTCGCGAGCCGCGTCATGAATCGATGCACTATTGCGCCTTGGTCTTTGCTCGAGCGCTCGCTCGCGGTGTACGCGTGGCAAAAATGACGAGAGTTATAGCACAGACGTCGGCGACGGTGGAGCCGATGGCGTCGTAGACGAATTTCGGGGCAAAGATGGCCCAAACCATGAGATGCCGGCGATGCACGGCGGCGCACAGGACGCTACATAAGACGGGTACGGTGCGCACCAGCGTGATCTTCTGCGCCACGCGTACGACGATGGACGATGGCATAGATTGAGTCTTATCGCCGCGGTGTAGGATGGCGGAAATCATCGGCGCACACGCGGCGAGGAGGATATCGGCGCTCCACGTCTCGCACGCCAACAACACGCCCATGACGTAAAAGTGAAACGTCTTAAATCCGGTAAACGCCGCGGCAAAGTGTAATCCATCAAACGAGCACGCGTGACCGCCACCAAAAAATACAACCGTACTCGCTAACCACGCACCAGTGGCGAGCGTGGTTTCTAACCCGCGACAGCGCAATCGAACCGTCGCCGCCGACGGGTCTCCGCCGAGCGCGAGCGCCGCCGTCGACCCGTACGCGATGACCGTTAACCCAAAGTAAATCATCCCCAAAGCCGGTCCAGCGAGCATGGTAAGCGTAGGTGCAATTACTACGACGAATAGTGCACACCGACGAACGATTGTGTCGGTGTCGACGTCGGGTGCCTTCGATGGCGCGCGCGCGAAAGCCGCAAACGCCGCCGACGCGCTCGCTCCGTAGCACATCCGCGCGGCGACAAATCCATCCCCTCCGAACACCAAAACCTCAACACAACGCGCAGCGACGGCGAACCACGCGAGTATGACTAAAATCACTGCGGGCATCGTGCGCGGAAAACGACGGGCGACGAAAAGATGCGACATGTAGGCAAACGCAAGGCATCCCACGCATCCGACGAATGCAAAGCCGAGTCCCGCGCCCCGCGACACGCTCGCGTCGCTCTTAATCCAATTCGTGCCTAATTTGAACATGGCGACGTTGGCGAACAGCGCCAATGCCGTATACACGCTGACGTGCGCGATGTTTGCGCGCGTGAACGTGGCGGCGCGAATGCCGAGGGCGACGACGTACGTCGCGAAGAGGAATTGAGACATGGTCCGCTCCTCGACAATGTAACTATTCGATAATCGCGACACCGACGCGAGAGCGACGAGAACAACGCCGACGGTAGCGACGATGGTGTAATCTTCATTGTTTGGTTCGTCTTTCGTCGTCTTCATCATCGTCGTCGACGTGTGCGTATTGTCGCCGTCGTCATACGTCAACGTGTAGGCGGCGAACGCGTTGGCGCCGACGGCGCCGACGAGCGCGACGAACCCAATCGTCATGCGCCAAAGGCCAAACTCTGCCCATTGCGCGCGCGCGATATCCGCTGTCATCTTCATGAATTCCAAAGCGTTCGTGAGTTTTTGTGTTGGATTGGATTCACGCGTCATGCGATGCATTACGTCTCGGAGACGCGTCTCGTCTTCGGCTCGAAACGGACTTGAGCGCTCGGCGTCGCCGTACGTGTTTATATAGTTCCAAATCTGCTCCGCATTCGAAAACACCGCGCGAGAGTACGCAGTGAACACATCATCATCGCGAGGTTTGCCTCCGTGCGCGATGTTGAATATCTTTTCGTTGACGGTGCCTAAATTACCGTATGGAATTGGAACTCCGACGAGCGACGCGAGCGTCGGCGCAAAATCAACTTGCGGCATCGTCTCGTCCGACATCCTCCCGCTCTCCGTGCACTTTGACGCCCATGGATGATACACAAGCAAAAATGATTCTGTTTCATCAGCAGTACCGCCGCCGTGATCACCATGATCCGTCATTCCATGGTCGCCGAAGACAAAGAAGAGAGTTTCAGCAAACCGAGCGTCGGCGCGCAGCGCCTCCACAATGTCGCGTACATCTTGATCATTCTCGCGCAATTTATCCTCCATTTCATCCGTCGTCGCACCATACGTGTGTCCAACGTGATCTGCACCGAGCATATGCCCGATGAGCACGTCCCAATCGTCTGGACGTCGCAACATGTCGCGCATCCGCCGCCGAACGCCGGCGTCCACCGTCGTCGTATCCTTGACATCAAAACTCTCAAACGGAGACGCATCCACGGTGAACGTGACATTCAAATCAAATAATTCACCCCAAGTATCGTCACCACTAAACGCCATGCGCTTACCGCGCGCGAGTAACTGCGCGACGACATTATCCTCGTCGAGCGCCGCGCCTCCAAACGACGCACTCACGTCGATAAACGTCGGTAAACCTCCAGTTAATATCCCTTTCAATCGCTGCTGCGTCGTCGTCGGCGCATCAGCCACGAATTTAAACATTTTCCCACACCCCTTCGTATCGTCTGTACCGCCTACACCGTCGTCGTCGTCGATTCTACGAGACTGACCGAGCGCTCGCGTAAACGCCAACGCGCGCGCGCCCGCATCCTCGCGCACCCACGCATGCCTCGCGCCGTCAATCACGAGCACGACCACCTTGGACACTAACACATCCCCGCCGCTGTCGTCCGTGTACGCGTAATGCGCGCGCGACGTCGACGCTTTACGCGTGAGCAAGAAACCGCGCGCGAATGTGCACAAGGCGATGAATTTAAGCAACGCGCACGTCGCGAGCGCGACGGTGTGTCGCCGCCGCGCCATGATACCGCGTGACGCGCGTCTCGTGTCGCGTGGCGTCGCGTCGCGCGCGCGCGGTCCGACGCGTCGCGCGTCGACGTGTGCGGATGATTGATTTCATGCGCTTTCAACTGTTTTGTGTTGACACAGTTTGACGCGCGAGCGCGCCATGCGAACGCCTCCGACGGGCTCGAACGCGTAGGAGACATAGTGCGTGCGTGCGTGCTTGAACGCCATGGTGGTGCGTGCGGGGCGCGACGTGGGCGACGAATCGCGTGTTTCTTCATCATCGTCATCTTCATCGTCACCAGCGCAGTCATCTTTATGTGCAAATTCTTCGTCGACGTCATCGACGCCGTCGCCGTTAGATGCGATTTCGGACACACTCACGCGTATTCTCGCCGACGAACGCGCGCTCACCGCGCTTCCCGGCGAACGCTTCGCCTTTGAGAAGAAGTTGCGCGCCGCGAGGTTCCGAGCCGAGCGCGCGCGGACAACCGTTGGCGCGCATTCAACCGCAGGCGACGCCGCGCGCGCGCGATTCGATGCGAGACGTGCGGTGGAATCCATTGCATTTTGGCGCGCATTGGCTGAGGACGAATCTGCACCGACGCGCGCGCTCTTTATGTTGCTTCGGTTAGCGTTGTCTGGCCGGGACGAGCCGCGCAGCGGGGCGCGCGTGCTCAGCGCGCGAGCGTTGGCGGCAGCCTATCGCCCGGCGGACGCCGATCCCGATGCATTGCTGACGGATGTTGCGCTGTTTCGATGCGCAGATGCGTTGGTGGCGTGGCAAAGCGCGGCGAATTTTGGGTCTGGCTTCGTCGCCGGGCTGGGCGGCATGTTGACGCTGCCCATCACAATTCCGGCGCAATTGATAGCAAATGCGTTCGTCGCGTTGCGCTTGTCGTTTGCGTTGGCAATTTTAGCAGGCAAAGATCCTTTGGATCCATCTGTGGCGGCGCGAGCGATTACGGCAGCCATCGGAGGCGTCGTCGATGAGGTGGACATCGAAGACGTCGTCGACGGTGGCGCTGACGAGCCAGACATCGAGGATGCAGTCGCTGCGGCGGCGACGCACGCCGCTGCCGTGGGCGTGAGTCGAGGCGTGCATCATGAGTATGTGCAGTATGCTGCGAGCCGCGCGCAGGGCGCGGCGCTTCAAGGCTCTTCGTGGCGACTCACGCGACTGGCGGCTACGGCTTTTGCCGAACGCGGCGCGTCCCGTTCAGCCACCATGGCGGCATCTCGCGCTATTCCCTTAATTGGAGGCTTAATCGGAGGCACTGTCGATGGATTAATGACGAATAACGCCGGGCGGCGCGCGATGGATGCGTTTTTCCCGCCGCGACCGAGCTCCGCGAGCTGCTCTGGAGTGTTTGACATTAAAGAGCGGCTCGAGCGGTCGAAGAATGAAGCCTTGGCGCGCGCCAAGGACGTCGGCGACGCGTTGAATGGCGCGTTCGACAAGATGAAGGTGAGTTTCAACGCACGCATGGGGAATACTACGCAAAGCAACGCGGCGTATGATGTAAGTGAAGGGGGCTACCAAAGCCGCGGCGTGGAGGATGACTCGTGGGAGCGATGGGAAAGAGAGCGCGAGCTTGAGGCGATGCGCGCGATTTTAGAAGACGACGCCATGGACTACGACGGAGATGCGACAAAAACGTCCGACACGTTTGGTACGTCGTCGTCAACGAAGCGGCGCGACGATGCCGATGTCGGGCATGGTGTGAAAGACGAGTCGACGTCGACGTCTTCGCAACGACAAAAAGAAATTTTATGGCTCGAGCACCACGCAGCGTGGAAAGTGTTCATTGAAGATTTCGCCGACACCAACGCGCGCGAGATGCGCTATAAGGACATTCCGTTTCCACCCACGACGAGTCGGATTCTCCTCGGCGCCGCGGGAGGCAAGCGCGCCACGGCGGAAGACGTCAAAGCCGCGTACCGACGGCTCATGTTGATGTATCATCCGGATAGATTTAGTAAATTTACCGTCGCGAGCGACGACCGCGAGAAAGTCTTTGCCAAACTTGGAGCTTTATCGAGTCAAATCAAAGACCAGTGGCTCGCGTACGAGGCACAGCGCGCGAAAAAGGCGGCGAAAAAGCAGGCTGTCATGTAAATGTACCGTAGTATTCATTCCAAACGAGCGACGACGGCTGTCAACGTCAAAACGCGCCGCGTCGGTGTCCACCACGCAGTCGATGCCAACGCGCGCACACGACGCAAATCCACGTAACGCACCTTCTGACGCATCGCATTCAGCGCCTAAACCGCAAATCGACGGGTTTAAGTTCATTCAAAGTTGGCGAGACGCCGCGCCTCGTTCGCACGCATCCATCTTTACCGCCGCGCTCGCGACGTTTACGTCCACCGCGGTCGTAAGTGCGAGCGCAATTGCGTACACGCGATCGCGTACAAAGGCTGAGCGCGATTTGCCGCCCGGAACGCATTGGCGTGCGGCGATTTTAGGTTCGAAAGCGTTGGGAGCGTCTACGGCGGTGTGCGTCGTCGGCGTCGCGAGCGTCGTCGGTATCTTCCACCTCGTAGGCGTGCGTACGATAGACGATATTCGGAGAGTCTTGCGCGCTGGCACACAAAGCGCGCTTGACGCCACACCAGGGGGATTATCGCTGCGCGAAAGCGATGGTAGAAGACGAAGCCGATGAATTGGACGTCAGCGGCGTCGCCGAGCTCAGCGAGCTCGCTCGAGAGTTTCGCCGTTATCACTTTCGTGGTGACACCGCATTGGCGAGCATTCCGAGATGGTATGCGTTGTGCACGCATGACGTAACCGAGGATGCGATCGGGGCGCTCGGTGAGGCGAGCGCCGCGGCGGTTCAGGCGTCGGCGTCGGCTCGGTTGACGGCGTTCATCGCCAACGGATGGGCGCATCCTAGTCAGTGTGCGGCGGCGCCCGAGAAACTCACCAGCGCGATTGAAGAAGTTGCAACGTGCGTGCGTGGGATGGCATCGGTGGTGACGCGCGCGAATGCGGCGTTGGGAGATTTGATTAAAGCCGCGAGCGGGCGAAGCGTTGGAGACGCGAGCGACAGAGCCCCTGGGACCACGTCGCCGTCATCGTCGTCAGCCATGGATGCGCATTGGATTGATGACGTTCCCGTTCCCATCATGCGCACAGCGTTCGCGTGGGGATCGAGCGAGCCGCTGTTAGTCGAGCAGTGGTTATGGATTTGTACGTCAGTGGTTGACCAGCTCGAACGCGAATGCGAGACGCGCGAGAAAATTTTAGATTACTTGCGGCGCGGTGAGATGAATGATGAAGAATTAAGCGGCTGCGCCACAGTATGGTCGACGCAGCCGTTTTTAGATTTGCGTTTATTCAATCTCGTATGCGCGGATGGGGAAAAGTTGGTAGAATAGCAATTGTACAGTACACAAAACGTTTCATTTCATCTTTGTGAATGTCTATCGCGGCTATAGTGCGCTTCTAGTGATGTATCTTCTATGCGATGTGCGTATCAATAATTGAGTGAGCCGCGCGTTAGACTATCCGCGACGCGAGCGGCCCCAAGTGTTATTTTGAGTCGTGTTTTGCGTGCCTTGCGTGTTCTGTGTCCCGCGCGTCGATCGTCCGCGCGTAGGCGCGACGTCGTCCACGTCATCACCACTATCGTCGCCCGTTGCGCGTCGCGCTGGAGCTTTCGCGCGTGATGTTGTAGCGCGCGGTTTCTTCGCTGGAGCCTTCTTCGCGGCCGGCGCTGCACGTTTACGTCCGCGCGCTGGAGCGATGCCGACGTCGTCTTCGGAATCAGATGCCTCAATAACCTCATCGTCGGCGTCGAACTCGTCTTCGGAATCAGGGACTTCGTTTGGTGACGAAGGCGTTTGCTTGCGCATCGCACGCGTGCTGGCAATCGCCGCGGCGCGTGATGGACGAGCCGCCGTCTTTACCGGTTGGCTCAATGGAATGACGTCGGCGTCAGAGTCTTCGATTTCGTCTTCGTCGTCAAAATCAGAGATCACCTCAGGTTCTGGCGTCGGCGTCTTCTTCTTCGCCGGCGCGCGTCGCGTCGCAGCGGGCTTCTTTTGCGTCGCTTTTTGCGTCGGTGGCTGTGTCGGTGCATCATTCGCCGCGGCCGCTTCATTTTCAACATCGGCCGCCGCCGCCGCCGTCGAAGCGCGTCCGCGTCGCTTTGGCGCCGCCGTACTAGTGCCATCATTCGCGTTCTCCTCAAGCACGGGCTTGTGTTTCGTCGGTTTTTTCATTTGCAATTCCACAGCTTCTTGAATCTTTGTCATGAGCTGCGTTGGGTCATCGGCGTTCTGAGCTTCGGCATTGACAGACGTTTGCACATCCTTCAATCGCGTCGAGCACAACTTGGCAATGGCTGTCTTCTCATCACGATTGACGAAATCATCCAATGCAGCGGATAAATCATTCGACGTTAAAAGCTGCAATCCCTCAGAAGCGCTCAAGTGCTCGCGCACGAGACGATCGATGCGTCGTTGGTCTTCGAGTAAGCCTTCCGCCTGCGCCTCCTCCTCCATGGCGAGTTCGTCCTCCTGTGCCATGTCCTCGTCGATATCCATCCCGTTACCGGCGCGCTTCTTTGAGCTCTTGTGAAACAACAATATATCATTCGGATTAGCGACCTTGCCGACAAACTTTTGGCCGAATCGCTGCGGATTGATTGTGCTGAAACCTCCAGAGTAATCGACGCGTAAGCGAATGAGCGGCAAGTTTAATCGATCCAAAACATCAAACGCTTTTGGTGCGTGACGTTCGCGCGCCTTTTTATGCGCGCGCGAAATCATCGCGGTTACACGATTCTCGAGATATGTCGATAAACCTTTTTGATCTGTGGCTTCAAGTTCACCGATCGACGCGAGCGCGATTTGCTCAAATTCAAACGGCCGCGTCGACTTGAGCGGAATCGCCGTCGTGCGCCAATACGGCGCCCCGTTTGGGTTCTCCGGATCCGCCTTCACCTCCAATACGCATATCTTCTTCTCCTTGGCTTCACCCTCGATTAATGACGTCACCACGGACGACCCTGGCTGGGAAATATGAAATCCACCGGGCACTTCCGTGGGTTCAATTAAACACTCATGCTCGTGCCCCCACACGACGTAATCCAACCATTCTGGCAAATACCGATCCGAAATCGCATTCTTCGAATGAGCCGCGCGATTCTGATGAATTAGCATCACGTTAAACCACGATGAAGACGCACAATCGCTCGTCTCCGCCGGTCGATGCCATCGCACGCATCCCTTCACGCTAAACATTTGATGTAAACGATTATCTCGAATGTACCCGAGCCCGTACAACGCCAGCTTTGTCAATCCCTTACGCATGAGCACGGGCTTTAAATCCACCCGTCCCGCGCCACCACCCCCTAACCCATGCTTGCCGAAATAATTCACAAGCCCAGCTTGGGCGAGAATATCCATGGCGCTTAAATTCGCTTCGCCCGCCGGGTCGTCGTGGTTGCCGTGAATGCTGAAAATCGGCAACGCGATGTTTGCGTTCGGATCCTCATAATTCACAATACCTGTTCGTTTGCGACGATACCAATCGCGATGAAGCAATACAACAGCTGTCGTTAGTCACCATCCACGTGCACGCACGCACGCACGCGCGAGAGAGAGACGCGCGCCGAGACGGTTTCGCGAGTCGCCTTTCAAACCGCGCACCTCGGCTTGGGAAGTTCTCCTTTGTATCGCTCACCACCTCCACCGCAACGGGCTTATCCCCGAACGCGTGCTTACGAAGAATCTCCATTGTACGCACTAACGTCTCACGACTGGGCTTGTTGATATCGAACACGTCGCCTGCGAGGAAGACGCAATCCACGCGCGCAGCGATGGCTGTCTCAAAGATCTCTTCAAACGCGAGAAACGCATCGTCTTTACGTATGGCGTTCGATTCGTGCGCGCCGAGATGGGTGTCGGTGGCGATGAGTATGCGTAAGGTGTTTGCGTCTGGAGGTTTACTGAAATCCGTCGTCGTCGTCGACGACGATGGCATGGTGAGCCGCGCGCCGACGAGTGACGCGACGGTGACTCGCCGGTTCGCCTTTGTTCTGCTCGAGCGCACCGCAGCCGCGATCGTCGTGATGTACACATACAGTATTTACAATCATCATTAAAAGTTATATAAAGCAACGCTCTACGCCGGGAACAAATTTGTGTAGAGTTCAACGGCACGGGCGCGCGTGAGAGAGAGACAAAGCTCCAACCGCCTCGCGCGAGCGCTCTCGACGAATTCACCCCTCAATTCCCACTCCCCGCCACTTCACGCACGACCACGGGCGAGGCATATTTTTCATCACACGTCCCATCCTCGATCGCGCTTAAATCCGCCGCTAACCGCTCGTTAATCTCATCCAACTGACTCGCGACGACGTCTTCGCCTCGCGCCTTGACGGTTGATTCCCTAAACTCTGCGTACGTATCCGTCCAAGGCGCCGATCCGCCGCCATCGCGCGGACTCGAGCCATCGTTTTCATGCGGCGCGTCGAGCTCGACGCTCTCGCGCCCGTCCGCGGCGGCTTTCCGTCGCGCCGTGCCGTCGGCACACGCGGCACAGGGCGAGCATTGTCGCGCTAAATCTTCAATCTTCGACGACACCGCGTTGACGAATCGCGTGCCGGGGAAATCGCGATCATCCAACGTTGTTCGTATCGGCGGTAGGTTGGTCGCGGACATTGCGGCGGCGCGCGGTGCGGCGTCGAATGGCGTAGCCAAGCGTCACACGGGTGGTTACGTCATTGCATGGCGACGCGTACGGCGCGCATGGGCGCGCGAACGCGCGCGCTTCGCGCGTGTGCGATAGTTGCCGTCGCGTTCGTCGCCACGCGCGCGGTTTGCGCGCGCAGAAACGCCGCGAACGACGACGGTGTGCGTGATGATGGTGACGAGGACGATGCCATGGTGTTGCATGAAATTGCGCGCGTGAACGCCATCGCGACGACGATCACCGTTCCGGCGCTCATGCATCGCGCGTTGCGTACAACGCGTCAACAGTCGACGATCAGCGCCGCGGATGACGTCACGCGACGATTGGCGCACGCGGTGGCGGGGTTGATGAGCGCGGCGGCTATCGACGCGCTCGCTCGAGTGACTCTGCACTTAATAGCTTAATAGCTCGAAGAATGTACATCAATTACAACGGCTAACAAGGAGAACAAGTTCTCCTTACTAAGGCTTCAACGACGCCGGATAAATCGACAACGTCAAGAAGCCACGCATGAGGCCGTTAAGACTTCTCGGGGGGGAATCGGAGCGTGTGCCCCAACCCCCAACGTGCATAGCCCTCCCCGAAACGGATACCGGTTGTCACGCCGGTATCACTGACATAGCTTGAAATGCTACATGTGTTTGAATGATCGTACGCTCGCTAAAAACGTTTTCTGTCAGTCACTTGAACCGAAGTTGAGTCGAGTCGAGACTCAAGTCAACGCAAGTCAACGCAAGTCAACGCCCGAGACGAGACGAGACTGCTCGCGCGCTCCGCGCGACCTCGCGAAACGCGACGCGTTGATTCGCTCGACGACGAACACCAGACATCGCTTCAAAAGCGCACCTTTTTTTATTCTATCTTTATGGTTCTTCGCGTGCAAACACGTCCGTCGACGGCGTCGCTCGAGTGCCATCGATCTTCCGAGGCGAGACGACGCGACACCCGTCGTGGAGTGG
>Ga0255769_10006049_pt1 | contig 11120 bp, 8 predicted proteins | sample 041ome_9_FD_179637 | JGI IMG/M metagenome (GOLD analysis project Ga0255769, IMG submission 179637) | Coastal salt marsh microbial communities from the Groves Creek Marsh, Skidaway Island, Georgia - 041413US metaG (version 2) | ecosystem: Environmental > Aquatic > Marine > Intertidal zone > Salt... | reverse complement strand
ACCTTTGTTAGCTCTTTTTGCAGAACCATGACACAGGGAGTCAACAAATAATAAAGCATCACCTTGTTTCAAGTATACTTCTTTTGCTCCAGTCATGAATGCAGCATGAGAAACTTTTCCTCCTTTTAACATTCTGTTTTGATCAAATTCTGGATGTTTAAAATTTGCTTTATGGGAAGCAGGAATTACTACCGTTCCTCCGTCACCTTTGCCTATATCAGTTAAGGCAACTAAGATATTCACTTGACCACTATGCATTTTACCATTTTCATATCTATAATGACCTCTTTGTGTCCCTTCGTGATTGCCCGAATGAATCCCTATCGCATCTCCTGGCCCTCTTACGTTGGCAAAATTTTCATCTATAAATAAAGGTCCATGTTGATGATCAAATGTACCATCTCCACCCACAAACTCTAACATATGGTTAATCCATGATGGATGATCAATTAGTTTTTCAAAAGGTTTACCAGCTTCATATATCTGTTGCAGGTTTAAACCTTCTTTTCCACCGTAGTTATGCCCATGAACATAACCTTCCCATTCATTATGTTTAAGTTTTTTTAATTTATCAATTATTTTATTGCAGGCTTTGACTTCTGATTTATTCAATGCATTTTGAATTACAATAAAACCGTTAAGATCAAATAAATATTTGTCGATTTTACTTATTTGTTTTTTCTTCATATTTTTGTTTAGAATAAATTTATTAAATAATATCTAAATAAATCTTTTCTTGTCAATTAGATAAAGAAATATATGATTAATAAATATGAAAATATCTTTTATAGGTGCTGGCAGTGTAGGGTTTACTCAAACATTAGTCCGTGACCTTTTGAAAGTAAAAAAACTTCAAAATATTGAAATTTCTCTTCATGATATTTCTAAAAAAAATTTAATGATGGTAGCCAAATTAATACAAAAAGATATTGAAGCAAATAATTTGCCTACCAAAATAACTATTGATCCTATTAGAAGGAATTCAATAACAAATGCAAAGTATATTATTAATTGTGTTCGGGTAGGGGGGTTAGAAGCTTTTGAGTCTGATATTTCCATACCTTTAAAATACGGTATTGACCAGTGTGTAGGTGACACCATTTGCGCTGGTGGCATCATGTATGGTCAGAGAAATATTCCTGTAATTTTAGATTTTTGTAAGGATATAAAAAAATATGCAAAAAAGAATGCATTATTCTTAAATTACTCCAACCCTATGGCTATGAATACATGGGCAGCTAATACTATTGGTAAGGTTAATACAATAGGTCTTTGTCACGGCGTACAAGGAGGGGCAAAGTTAATTGAAGATGCTAAATATTCCAAATGGGGAGCTGAATTATGCTTGTAGCGGCATTAACCATATGACTTGGTATTTAGAATTAAAACATAAACAAAAAAAAATAACGAAAGAAAAATTAATCAAATCTCTAAGAAGGCATCCAAAGTTTTCTCGTGATGAAAAAGTAAGGATTGATGTTCTTGATAAATTTGGTTTTTTCTCAACAGAAAGTAATGGACATCTGAGTGAATATTTACCTTGGTATCGAAGAACTCAAAAAGATGTAAAAAAATGGAGTAGTTTATCTAATTGGATACATGGCGAGACAGGTGGATACTTGCGAGTATGTAATGAAAAAAGAAATTGGTTTGATGAAGACTATCCTAAATATTTAAAACAGTCAGGTATTAATTTACATAATTACAAAAGATCATCAGAGCACGGAAGTTATATTATAGAATCAATAGAGACGGGAAAAAAATATAGAGGACATTTTAATGTTATTAACAATAACGTTATTAAAAATTTAGATAGTGATTGTGTAATTGAGAGCACTGGCTACGTCACAAAGAAAGGACTAAAAATGAACAGAGGTATTACCTTGCCTGTTCAGTGTGCTTCTTTATGTAGAACATCTATAGATGTGCAACGTATGGCTGTTAAAGCAGCTATAACTGGAGACATTGATTTATTAAAACTTTCTATTCTTCAAGACCCTCTCGTCAGTGCAACTTGCTCAACCGAAGATGTTTGGGAAATGGTGGATGAAATGTTAGTAGCTCAAGAAAAATGGTTGCCTCAGTACAAAGCTAAAATAAAAAAAATAAAAAAGAATCTCAGTAAAATTTCCAAAAAAAAATATCTTAAATCTGTTAAAGGTTTAAAAAAAACAACTAAGAAAAAATCAGTCAAAAGATCAATATTGGTAGAAAAAGAGGCTTTTAGTCTTTAATTATAGTTATAAATCAATAACTAATTATTAAAAAAAAATTAATATTTAAAAAAAAATCCTTCATTATTTTTAAAATATATTATAGTTTTTTTATAATATTAAACGTGGAGGATTAATGAAAAAAAATAAATTTAGATCCACTCTACTTGCTAGCGTAGCCTCGGTTACTTTTGCATTATCAAGCTCAAATGTTTCTGCTAGACCTGAAGGAGCAACAGCTCTTCCATCGGCACCTGCAATTGAGAACATGCAAGAAGTTCAATTCATTGGAAGAGATGAATTGATGAGCTATCAAGATATTGGAGACTTCGAATTTTTATATGAGCCTGACTATATCAGTGCTTTAGTTAAAGAGGGAAAACTCCCACCGATTTGGGAGAGACTTCCAAAAAAACCTTTAGTATTTAATGGTGACGCAATGCCTGACGGAATTGGAAGGTATGGTGGAACTTTTAGACATACAATTGGTGGAAGGCCGGAAGGTTGGAACTGGACTGCTTCACAACATCAAGGATGGGGTGGAATTAACTATACAGTGCAAGAGTGTCTAACTAGAAATGGACCTATGGTAAGATTAAAATCTGAAGACTCTTATCCTCTGCCTAATTTAGCAACTGATTGGGAATGGGATGGTAATTCTCTTACAATGAATCTTATTGATGGTGCAAAATGGTCTGATGGAGATCCTTTTGATTCTGAAGATGTTCGTTTTTGGTGGGAGGATAATGTCCTCGATGAGAACGTTCCTACCAGAATGAATGCAAGCACAATGGGAGAAGGAACAACTTTAGAGATAATTAGTCCTACACAAATTAAATGGACTTTTCCTCAAAACGAACCAAAACTTGTTTTACATTCGATGTCATACATAAATGGATGTCCAGGACCTTCACATTTATTAAAAGAGCATCATCCTAAATATGGGGGATCCTCTTATGATGATTACGTAGCAGCTTTTCCTGCTGGACGTTTACCATGGGTCAGTATGGGTGCATGGACGGCAGTTGAATACAAACAGGATGAGGTTGTAATCCTTCGTCGAAATCCATATTATTGGAAAGTAGATAGTAAGGGTCAACAGTTACCATATATGAATGAGATGATTTTCCAGTTAAAAACATGGGGACAGAGAACAGTTGATACTTTAGCAGGTAACGCTGACTTCTCAAATATGGAGAACGTACCATTGTTCTTAGAGGCAGTAAAAGAGTCAAGAAGTGATGATGCGCAAGCAACACTCTCTTTTAGTGGAAGAACCATGGGTTATCATCTTTATATGAATCAAGCTATTGGAGTTGGAGTTCTTGATGATCAGATGGCTGCTATTCGTGATCTAAATCGTACATTAGAATTTAGAAAAGCTATTCAGCATGCTATTGATGGTAAAGCGTTTGCAAATGCAATGTCAAAAGGGCCATTTGTTTCTGTTTTTGCTGGAGGTATAGCAAGAGATAGTGCTTTCTTTGATCCTGATGCAACTTCGTTTTTTCCTTACAATCCAGATGGGGCAAACGCTTTATTGGATGGCCTAGGTCTAATTGACACTGATGGTAATGGAGTCAGAAATCTACCTAATGGTGGTGATCTAATCATTAATTTGGTTCAAAATAAGGACAGTGAAAATGAGAAACTCATTGGAGATGGCCTTGCAACGATGATGGCTGAAGTTGGGATTAAAATAAATCTTAAACCAATGGAAGATACTGAACCAACTAGACAATCAGGTGAGTTTGATTGGGTTATTTCAAGAGCTCAACAGGAATACGCTTTTCCTAACTCAGGCTATTGGTCAGAATTGGGTCCTATAACTACATCTTCTTTTGAGGCTCATTTAGGAACTGATGAGCATCCTCAACAGCTTCAAGCTTTTGAAAAAGAAATAGTTAGTATTCTCGAAAAGTGGAGAGATGGTGTTGAAGGAGATGAAGCAAAACAACTGATGTCTCAATATCAAAAACTGTTTACTGAAAATGTATATCAGCCAGGTATTGTACAGTACCCAACAGCTCTGTTAATTAATAAAAGAATTCAAAATTTAGCGGATGGTATGCCTGTTCTAGCCTATCAATGGGCAGAAGATACTGTTATCCGTGAACAATTTTGGGTTTACCAAGATGATCAATTAGATGAACTTTTCCCTGGAAGAGTTCCTGGTATTAATTAATTAATTAATTTTAATAAGGGGCTAAACATTTTAGCCCCTTACTTTTGTAATCATTATGCTTTCATTTATTATAAGAAGAATTCTTTATTCAATCCCCCTTTTATTTATCATTAGCATACTTATTTTTTTTATTATTCAATTACCACCTGGTGATTATGCAACTTGGTATGTTAGTCAGACAAAAGCTCTTGCTAATATTACACAAGAACAAGCTATAGAACTTACAATAACACTTAGAGAAAAGTATGGATTGAATGACCCTATCGTTTTTCAATATTTAAATTGGATTAAAAATATTATTTTCTATTTCGATTTTGGGTTTTCAATGCACTATAATAAACCTGTTAGTGAAATGCTTGCTGATAGATTGCCTCGCACCTTAATAATAGCTTTAATTTGTCATTTTTTTGCAACAACTATTGGCGTTACGATTGGAATATATGCAGCAAAAAATCAAAACAAATTAGGAGATAACATTGCAACAATATTTGCATTTTTAGGAATGACCATTCCAAGATTCTTTCTTGCCTTGTTAATTATGTATTGGTTAGCTATTGTCCTAAATTCTGACAATACTGGATCTATGTATTCTCCTTACTATGCAGTTCAGCCTATGTCTTTTGCAAAGTTATGGAATGGAATTCTCCATATTTGGCCAATTTTTGCAATCGCAGTGTTAGGTGGATTAGCTTACAATATGAGGGTTATGCGTGGGAATTTATTAGATGTGATGCGTATGCAATACATCGAAACTGCAAGAGCTAAAGGATTATCTGAAAATCAAACTCTGTATCGTCATGCTGTTCCAAATGCTCTGCATCCTCTTGTTATGTTTCAAGGAATAGCTCTTCCATATATGTTAATGGGTGAACTAGAAGCAGCAATTGTTTTGTCAATACCTACGGCTGGACCTCTCTTAGTTGAGTCTATTCAACGACAAGATACTTATACAACAGCAGCAATTTTATTTTGTTTAACAGTAATTTTAGTAATTGGAAATATAATCGCAGACATATTATTGGCTGTTCTTGACCCTCGTGTTAGGCAAAATTAATAATTATGAAAGCTAAAAATAATATACCAAATTCTTATTTTTCTCTTGTAAGAAAAAGATTCTTTGCAAATAGAGTAGGTATATTAGGTTTAGTTTTTGTCTTTTTATTAATTTTTACAGCCGTTTTTGCAGATTTTTTATCACCTTATAATCCTGCAGGAAGAGATAGTGATAGAGTTTTTTATCCTCCTCAGGGAATTAATTTTTTTGATGAAGACTATAATTTTTCATTAAGGCCTTTTGCATATGGTTTTATAGAGGGTTTTGACCCTGATACTTTTGAACCCACAATGGAAATTGATTATTCACAAAAAAATTATATTTATTTTTTTACTCGTGGTTGGGAATATAAATTTTTAGGATTAAATTTAGATATTCATTTATTTACGACTAAAGATAATTCTAAAATATTTTTACTGGGATCGGATGCTTATGGTAGGGATATGTTATCAAGGGTTTTTAAAGGAAGCAGAGTAACATTATTATTTGCCCTTATTGTTGTCAGTATTACAACCGTTATAGGGATATTGGTTGGAATAAGTTCAGGTTATTTTGCAGGAAAGTTTGATATAGCAACGCAGAGAATTACTGAACTGGCATTAGCTTTTCCTGAATTACCTTTATACTTATCTTTAGTGGCAATATTGCCAAGACAGATGGATCCATTTCTTGTCTTTATTTTTATGGCATTTATTTTATCTTCATTGAAATGGGCTCAATTATCAAGAGAAGTTCGTGGCAAAACACTCTCTTTAAGAAGGTTAGATTATATTAAAGCAGCTGAAGCCCTTGGATCTAATGATATGAGGATAATTGTAAAACATCTTCTTCCCAATGTAACAAGTCATGTTATAGTTAGTGTCTCATTACTAATACCATCTGTTATTTTAACAGAGAGTTTTTTTAGTTTTTTAGGATTAGGTATCCAATCCCCATTTGTTAGTTGGGGCCTTCAATTAAATTCAGCTCAAGACCTTCGAACTATTGGAAGTTATCCATGGGTTTTAAGTCCAGTATTTGCAATATTAATTTCAGTTCTTGGATTTAATGCTTTTGGAGATGCATTAAGGGATGCAATTGATCCTTACGCAACGACAACAAAAAAATAATGAATAATCTTGTAGAAATTGAAAATCTTCGTGTAAAATTTAACACAGACAGTGGTGAAGTTAACGCAGTAAATGGCATTTCTTTTAACATTAAAAAAGGGGAAACCTTAGCATTAGTTGGTGAAAGTGGTTCTGGTAAATCTGTTACAGCAAGAGGAATAATAAGATTACTAGCAAATAATGCCGTTCTATCAAAAGAAACAAAAATTACCTTCGATGGAAAAAATATAAACACATATTCAGAAAAAGAATATCAAAAAATAAGAGGTAAAAAAATTTCAATGATATTTCAAGAGCCTATGAGTTCCTTAAATCCAATATATACAATTGAAAATCAAATAAGCGAAGTATTAAAGATCCATGATAAATATTCAGATAAAAAGCTTAAAGAAAAATGTCTTGAATTATTAAAACAAGTTCAAATACCAGAACCTGAATCAAGATTATCTCAATATCCACATCAATTATCTGGAGGTCAAAGGCAAAGGATAATGATAGCTATAGCTATAGCAAATAATCCTGACTTATTAATTGCTGATGAACCGACAACTGCACTTGATGTAACAGTTCAAACTGAAATTTTAAAATTATTACAAAGTCTTCAAAAAAAATATCAAATGTCTATTTTGTTTATTACACATGATTTGACTATTGTGAGACAAATCAGTGACCGAGTTTGTGTAATGTATAATGGTGATATAAAGGAAACAGGAAATACAAAAGAAATTTTTGATAATCCTCAGGATGATTATACAAAACATTTACTATCCTCAGAACCTGAAGAAAGAGAATTATTTTATGATAAAAATGGAAAAAATATAATTACAGGAAAAGATTTAAATATTACATTTAATACAAAGGTAAAAGTTGCAGGACGAAATAAAACATTATCAATAAAAGCTGTAAATAATATCAGCTTAAATTTACAAGAAGGTGAAACCCTTGGAATTGTGGGAGAAAGTGGCTCAGGAAAGACTACTTTAGGCCAAACATTGCTGAGATTGATAGATAGAGAATCAAACACCGAAATTAGTGGCGATATAAATTTTTTTGACGATAAAATTGATAAACTATCACGTAAGCAGTTTAAACCCTTTAGGAATCAAATGCAGATTGTTTTTCAAGATCCATATGCTTCATTAAATCCAAGATTATCAGTAAAGCAAATCATTGAAGAAGGTTTGATTGTTGCTCAAAATATAAAAAATAAAAAAGAAAGATTAGACAAAATAGAACATATAATGAATGAAGTTGGTTTAGAGCCAAATTCAATGCAGCGTTTCCCCCATGAGTTTTCTGGTGGGCAAAGACAAAGGATAGCTATTGCAAGATCCTTTGTATTAAATCCTAAATTTGTTTTACTAGATGAGCCTACGTCTGCCCTTGATCTTTCAATACAAAAACAAATTTTAGAATTACTACTCCAACTTCAATCAAATTATAAAACTACATATATTTTTATAAGTCATGACTTACGAGTAATAAGATCAATTAGTCACAATCTAATTGTAATGAAGGATGGATCTATTTTAGAACAAGGTGAGGCAAAAAATATATTAAATAATCCGCAGAATGATTATACAAAGAATCTGATTAAATCAGCTTTTGAAATTGTATATTAATGAGGAAATTAAAAAATGTTACTGTTCTTGGTGCTGGAACGGCAGGGTGGATTTCAGCCTATATTTTAAGTGATTTTTTTAGTGCTAATAAACTAGATATAAAAGTTACTATAATTGACCCTTCAAGCATTCCAATAATTGGTGTTGGTGAAGGTACAACAGGTATTTTTTATGATTTTTTAAAAAGATATAATCTTGATGAATTAGATTTTTTAAAAGAAACAAAGGCAACTTTGAAATTTGGAATCATTCACAAAGACTGGAAACAATTAAATCATACATATTATGGACCTATAGATGATCCTCATTTATTAGCTAAAAAAACAAAACCTGAAGATTTTGAATACTTAAATGTATATGCGGTTGCTGCAGGACGATCTGTTGCTGATGTGCATTTACACACTAAGTTAATGCAGGAAAATAAAGTTCCTTTTAATTTTCAAAACAATAAACCTGATTTAAAAAGTCCTTTTTTTTATGCTTATCATTTTGATAATCATTTGGTTGGCAACTATCTTCGTAAGAGATCAAAAAATATTGAGATTCTTGACGAGGTTTATACTCATGCTTCATTAAATGAAGATGGAGAAATAGAAAAACTTCATTTTGATAGTGGAAAAGTAATAGATACTGATTTAGTTTTTGATTGTACTGGATTTAGAAAATTATTAATCAATAAAGTTTACGAAGTAGGATGGAAATCCTATCAACAAAATCTTCCAGTTAATAGAGCAATGCCATTTTTTTTAGATTTAGATAAATCAAATATTAGTAACTATACACTAGCATGGGCGCAAAAAAATGGATGGATGTGGCAAATTCCAACACAGGAAAGAATAGGCGCAGGTTATGTATATTGTGATGAATTCTGTACTCCAGATGAGGCAAAACTAGAGATAGAAAAAGTCTTAGGAAAAGAAATAGAGCCAAGAAATGATATAAAGTTTACTTCAGGCAGAATAGAAAAATCATGGGTTAAAAATTGCATTGCTATTGGTCTTGCTTCAGGTTTTCTAGAGCCTTTAGAAGCAACTTCAATACATAGCACTCTTATTCAAATGATTTTATTTGCGACTGATTACTTAAAAAAGGAAATGGATTTTAAAAATGAAGCAATTAGTGATGAATTTAATAATCGTGTAGGAAGACAGTTTGATGATTTCATGATTTTTTTAAATGCTCATTATATTTCAGAGCGAAATGATACTGAATTTTGGAATTTTGTAAGTAACAAATGTATACATCAAAGTACAAAAGAAATGGTAGATAAATGGAATCTTCAACTTCCAAGAATGAGTGACTTTGAACTATATTTATCTGGCTTACCACATGTTCAATCTCAACTTTATTATCCAGTATTAGACGGTCTTGGACTTTTAAATAAAGAAGTAGCCAGAGATGAAATGAAAAATTTAGGTTTAAAATCTCTTGCAAGAGATGAATATCAAAGATTTAATGAGCAATATCAGGATCAAATGAAGAGTTTTATCAAACATAATGAATACCTATCCTACGCTTCAAATTAAATTATGTAATTCCAATATAATTCTTAATTTTTTATTGTTATTTGTGTATAGAGTAAAAAAAAGGGCTCTTAGCTCAGTTGGTTAGAGCGCCCCGCTCATAACGGGGTGGTCCGGGGTTCAAGTCCCTGAGAGCCCACCATTTACTTTTTTTGCAAAAAATTAAATATTAAAAAAATTAATAAAAAAACAAACATAAATATAAATAGGAAGTAATTAATTTCATAACTAATTAAACCACCTACAATATTAGGTCCCAAAAAAGACCCAATATTTTCACTTATACTATAACTAGCTACTCCAAAAACAATTAAGTTATTTTTTAGGTTACTATTTATAATATTAAAATTAATTAAAAAAATACTTCCAATTGACAAATAAAAAATAGCTGTAAAAAAAATTATACTAAAATAACTTTCTGTGAAATAAAAAATGCTTAATCCCGAGAAAGATAAAAAACAAAAAGAATTTAGCAATATAACCTTATTTGTTTTGTCAATTAACTTTCCTACAAAGGGGTAAATGATTAATACTAAAGTGCCTGCAATAAAATTTATCTGACCCACATCTTTATCAGTAAAACCTTTTTCAATTAAATATGATGGAAATAAAGAGCTCCAACCAGCATCACTTACACCTAATAAAAAAACACATAATAAAATAAATTTTATATTGTTGATTACTTTGTAAGATAAGGAAAACTTAACATTCTCAATAATAATATTCATAACACTTGATTTAGCAATAAGGATAGGCACTAATTGAAAAATGATAAGAATTAAAGCTATGGAATAACTAATTATATTAACTCCATTTATAGCTATAATTAATGACCCTAAGATAGCGCCAAGTCCAGCACTTGACCAAAATAAAGAAATATAAAACCCTGAATTTTTTTTATACTGTGAACTTATATGAGTTTCTATGGTCAAAAAATTTATGTGATTAGTAAAGCCAAGTACAAAAGTTATGAGAAGAATTATTAGAATTTTAAAATAAAAAAAAATTAATAAAATAATTAAGAATTGAATGATTACTGAAGATATTAGTGTAAAAAAAAGATTAAATTTTTCTCTTATTATATTGTGAGTAATAGAAGCTACAACAACTCCAAGGCCAAAAAAAGATAAAGAAAAACCTATCAATGTTTCATTAAAATTTTTTAACTTTAAATCAATTGCAAATGTAGATATTAAAAAACTTGAACCAAGTGCAAACGAAAAAATTATAAATGAGTATTTTAAAATATTTTTCATATATTTTTTCTTGAATATTCTTCTTATAAGATTAATAGAGTGTTTAATCAAATGGCATTAATTTCTTTAAGACAACTTCTCGATCATGCAGCAGAAAATAATTATGGCGTCCCCGCTTTTAATGTAAATAATTTAGAGCAAATAAGAGCAATAATGGA
>Ga0255769_10006046_pt1 | contig 11123 bp, 4 predicted proteins | sample 041ome_9_FD_179637 | JGI IMG/M metagenome (GOLD analysis project Ga0255769, IMG submission 179637) | Coastal salt marsh microbial communities from the Groves Creek Marsh, Skidaway Island, Georgia - 041413US metaG (version 2) | ecosystem: Environmental > Aquatic > Marine > Intertidal zone > Salt... | reverse complement strand
CACTAATATGTTTCTCTTCTTCGCGTCCTTCTCCCGCTTCTTCGTGTTCTTCTTCTCGCTTTCCAAGTCGTCTTCCGTTAAGTAACTCTCCACGAACGCCTTCCAGATCCGCGCGTCGGCGACGTCGGTCACCTCCACCTCGTCCACGATTAAAACCTCGTGCGCTTTCTTATACCGACTCCCAATCTCTCGCACTGGATTTCGCACATTATTTCGTATCTTCATCAAGTTCTCGTGCATCTCGTCCATGAGCGAGCGAAACGAAAGCGACTTGATTTTTTTCTTCTCTTCGTTCGTGAACGCATCCTTGAAACTGTCCACGAGTACCGTCTTTCCTCGGCCCGGCGATCCGTACAAATACACGCCGCTCTTCTTACTTCTTCTTTTTCCGCTGGTACTGTTGTTGTTGTTGTTGTTGTTGTTGTTATCATTCTCGTCGTTCTCGTCGTCGTCGCACAAACTCGATAAACGCTCGACGACTTCCTCCTGTCTCGCGTCTAAAACGACGTCGATGCTCCTCGATGGTAACGACGACGACACAGTCTCAGAAACGCGTCGCATGAACGCAGATTTTATCGAGTCCGCGAACAGCAACTGTCGTCGTCGTCTCATGATGACGATCAAAACGAATCTTCGCGTTTACGACGAGTGTGCATACATGATTTGTTGTGTTTTATTTTGTGTGGTCTGTTGAGGACTTTGAGGTAAAAATGTATGACATACTCTCTCTCTCTCTGTATCAGTCTTCCGCCGGTATTGCTTCCGCCATTATTTTAAGAGCCTTGCTGCCTTTCTATGATCTCGACAATCATAGCGTATTGTTCATCCGTTGGTTCTGGAGACCCTTTTTCGAGCAAGTAGTTCACGCACTCGGGTTGTTCGTAGTAACGAGCTCCCGCGACGTGTTCCCAGTAGTCAATAGGCACTTTCGCCTCTTCGACTAAGTATTTGAGACAATCGATTCGGCCATACTTTGCAGCGCCTCCGACGCAGGTGAACTTTCCCTCATCCGATATCTTTCTTTCTTCAACGAAATATTTCAAGATGTCTAAGTGACCACCGCATGCTGCTTGTATTGCCGCATCTTTTTCCGTATCTCGCGAAGGTTCCACTTTGTCGAAAAGAAGTCGAAGACAGTCGAGGTGTCCTTCTTTAGCAGCCACTTTACACGCCTCTTCTTCATCACACGGGCAACCATTCGAGAAGCAATACTTCAGCATCTCGAGATTACCCATAAGTGCTGCCAAAGTAATCGTCTGTTTATCCCACTCGCACTGTTTCACTTCTCTCGCCCACTTGAGCAACTCGAGTTTGTTCGTAAAAGCAACCTGAAAGCAAAACCAAGCTTGGTCCATCACTCTTCCAATTTTACTTTTCTCTCCCCAAGCTACGTTATTCCACACCAATTCCAACGTCGAAATCGATAAACAGTCATAAACAGTGCAACCGATTTCCGATACGTTCAACCCGGCGTACTCAAGCACACTCCAACTCTCTCCATTCACCTTCTTAAAGAAAAACCGATCTGCCCTATTCAATTTCGGAAGCACATGCGTGACAAACACATCCTTGTGATGCACCACCAACCCGGTCCACAACTTCGTCGGCCCGAGCTTTAACCTCTCCAACTCCTCGACCGCCTCTTTGATCGCCTCTTCCTTTTCCCTCTTCTTCTTCCTCTTCTGCGCTCCAGATACCTTTTTCCCCATTCTTCTTCTTCTTCTTCTTCTTAAGTCATACTTAAGGCACCCGTTCTTTGGGGTGAAACTCTTCAAAATTAATCGTTGCTTTGCTCATTAAGACAAAGAAGACAAAGACTATCAGAAGAATGACGACGAGTTGGTCGGACCTGGAAAACAAAGACGGCGTTCGATTCTCCCTGAACGCGTGGCCGGACGATCGCCAATCGGCGCAGAAATGCGTCGTCCCTTTAGGCGCGCTCGTGACGCCGCTGAAACACATCGAGGACGTGCCGGTACGTTTTTAAGACATTTTTAAGACGATGAGAATATCAAGATCGGTATTTCTTTATTCCCGCGAGAGAGTGCTGTTTCGTCGTGCGATGATGCGCGTCGCGTTTCGGTCTTCTCGCGCTCGCTCTCTCTCTGTCTCTCACTCTATGAGAACAATCTCAAGAGCGGATTGAATTGGATCCAATTTCCTCCAAGAAGAGGGAGGAAACGGACAAAAAGAGCAAAAAGAGCGCGCATCGACATCCGATGAATACCTCTCTCTTTCTCTCTTTCTCGCGCATATTTTTGGTCGTAACGCGTACGTTTCTGTTCTTTTCTGACTTTATACAATTCGTCTTCTCTCGATACGCTTTAGGTTGTGCCTTACGAACCGGTGCGGTGTAAAGCGTGCGCGGCGTGTTTGAACCCCTACGCGCAAATCGACTTCAACTCGAAACTGTTCGTGTGCCCGTTTTGCCACGCGAGGAACAATTTTCCGCCGCATTACGCGGGGATTACCGAGCAGAACTTACCCGCGGAGTTGTTTCCGAATTATCTGGTGATTGATTATACGATCAACCCGAACAAAGTGACGCCGCCGCCGGCGTATTTGTTCCTGGTGGACGTGTGCGTGTCGGATGAAGAGTTGGCGAGTTTAAAAGCGAGCTTGACGCAAGCGCTGAGTTTGCTGCCGGAAGATTCTTTAGTCGGGTTGATATCGTTCGGGACGCACGTGCACGTGCACGAGCTGCAGTTTGCGGACTGTCCGAAATCGTACGTGTTTAGAGGCGGGAAGGAGCACACGTCCGCGCAGATTAGGGATCAGTTGACATTTTCGAGAGGTGGGGGTGGACCGCAACAACAACAATATCAGAGTCAGAATCAAAATCCAAACACGCAACAACAACAACAACAACAACAACCGTATCAACAAACGAATCCAGCTTCGTCGTTTTTAGTGCCTTTGTCTGAGTGCGAGTTTACGTTCTCGGCGATTTTAGAAGAGTTGGCGAGAGACCCGTTCGCGCCGTTGCCACAAAGTCGACATAATCGTGCCACGGGGACCGCGTTAGCCGTCGCATCCACGTTGTTGTCTTTAGGATGTCCTTCCGGTCACCCGGCACGCGCGTGCTTGTTCGTTGGCGGGCCGTGTACAGAGGGTCCGGGTAACATCGTGCCGAAAGCTTTGGAAAATGCGACTCGATCGCACAAAGATATCGCGCAAGATAAAGCGCCTTTATTTACAAAAGCAAAGAAAAAATACGACGCGATTGCGACTCAGTTGTGCGCGAATGGCCACTCTTTAGACGTGTTTGCGTGCGCGCTCGATCAGGTTGGATTAGCCGAAATGAAAGGGTGCGCGCAAAAAACCGGCGGGGCGGTTGTTTTAGCCGAATCGTTCTCGCACGTGGTGTTCAAGAAATCGTTTGTGAAATTATACGGGAGTCAAAACAAACCAGAACCAAGTCCAGAAAGCGTTTCGTCGTCCTCGGACGAAGTGACGCCGCTAAAAGTGCATTCGAATGGAATTTTCGAAGTGATCACCTCGAGAGACGTGAAGGTTGCGGGATGCGTCGGTCCGTGCGCGGCGTTGGATACGGCGAGACGACATTTAGGAAATGTCGCGGATGTGAGCATTGGGTATGGAGGAACAACCGCTTGGAAGATGTGCGCGCTGACTAGGAACACGACTTTGGCGGTGTTTTTTGAGGTCGCGAAAGAGAAGCCAGACGGAGCTAGTGGAGGCGGGTACGGTCAAAACCCCTACGGTCAGCAGCAACAATATCAAAGCGCGCCTCAGTTTTTCTTACAGTTTCACTGCACGTCAACGTTACCGACCGGTGAAACTCGATTGAGAGTCATCACCACCACTCGCAGATGGACGAGCGGGCAAAACATTCCGGAAATCTCCATGGGTTTCGACCAAGAAGCCGCGGCTGTGTTGATCGCTCGACAATTGACGTGGAAAATGGAACAAGACGACGAGATGGACGGCCCAGCTGCGACGAGGTGGTTAGATAGAAAATTAATAGGCGCGTGTCAACGCTTTGGCGAGTATAGGAAAGAAGATCCGCACTCTTTCCAGTTAGCTCCGCAGTTCTCTTTATTTCCGCAGTTTATGTTCAACTTGCGTCGATCGCAATTCGTGCAAGTGTTCAACAACTCGCCGGACGAAACCGCGTATTTTCGAGTAGTGTTATGGCGCGAAAACGTGTTGAATTCTTTAGTCATGATTCAACCGACATTGACCGCGTATTCCTTCAATGGGCCTCCTGAACCGGTATTGTTGGACGTCTGTTCGGTCGCGCCGGATAGAATCTTACTCTTAGACGCGTACTTCTCCGTCGTCGTTTTCCACGGCTCCACCATTGCGCAATGGCGCAAGGCGAAATATCAAGAACAAGAAGAACACAAAGCGTTCGCAGAGTTGTTAAAAATGCCGCAAGAAGATGCGAATTACATCTTAAACCAACGGTTCCCGGTACCTAGATTGGTCGATTGCGATCAAAACGGGTCGCAGGCGAGATTTTTGTTAGCTAAATTGAACCCGTCCGCGACGCACAATTCGCAAGGCTCGCCGTACGGACACGCCGGTGGAAGCGATGTAATCTTCACCGACGACGTGAGTTTGCAAGTGTTCATGGAACACTTGAAACGGTTGAGCGTTTCCGCATAGATTTATATATATTAATATTTAGCTTCAGCGTTGTTTACTTTTCCTACTAAAACTTTTAACTACGTACTGCTTTCTACAATTTCTAAAATATTTATACGAATGCGTCAATGCGTTACAACCCGAAACGTCTCGGCGTCTTCCCACCCGTTCCGGGCCGTTTCGAGGACGGCGTTCGAAACTTCGAGCCACCACCGGAAATAGAAGACGACGCACCACTCGCGCGTAAACCAGTTCCTCCTGGCGTGACGATCTTTCTCGACTCTCTCTCAATCTTCGCCTCCATCTTTTCCTGGATTTTCCTCTTCTCTGCGTTTTCGAGCTCTTTTTTCTGCTTCATTTCCATCTTCATCTTCTCCTTCTCTTCTCTTTGCTTCGCTTTCGATTGCGCCAACGACGAGTGTGATTTCTTCAGCGTGTAAAACATGGGCCCGAATTCTCCCAACCACTCTGGCTCCACTGCCGTCACGCATTGCATGTATTCCTTACTCGTCATTACGATTTCATGGTAGCACACGTAATCGGGAGTGTAACCTAATCCGTACAACGCAGAGGAAGGGTGCAAATGACACGGCATACCGTTTCGGCAGTTCACATATTCGCCGATACCACGTAAACGACCGGCTTGATGGAAATACGACGCGCACAAAGCGCGTCGGCAGACATCCCAATCCGAGCCGCACGTGGTCAACTGCACCTTTTGCGACTTCATGATATCCGCGAGCTGCGCGCGTACTTCTCTCGCTTTCTTCATGCCTTTACCTTGAATGTAATGCTTGTTGCACCAATCGTTGCGATAACCGTTCGTTTTCCATTGCTGATAGACGTTTAAAAGCGTTAAATGGTCGCTTTCTGGAACGAAAAATTTTTCGCGCATGGCGTCGGACTCTTCTTCGCGATCTTTCGGGCGAAAGAAAACGGAAGGGACGGAGAGCATAGAAATGACGGTTAAGATTTCGTTGGAACACCCGAGCGATTCGGCTTTCAACAAAGTCGCGGCTAATGGAGGATCGACGGGGAACTCGACCATTTTCGAACCAAGTTTTGTCAAGCCGCCGACGTTATCCAACGCACCGAGAATCCATAGCTGGTACATTGAGTTCAAAATGTTTTCCTTCGGCGGCGGATCCATGAAATCGAAATCTAACAGATTTTCAATGTTGAGCGATTTCAAGAGCAAAACGACGTTGCCGAGGTTCGTCCGTTGAATTTCCGGAACAGTCGTCGACAAGAGCTCGTATTTGTACGCCATTTCCGTGTATAAGCGATAGGTTATTCCGGGACCGGTTCTCCCGGCTCTTCCCGAACGTTGATTCACCGCCGCTTGAGAACACGGGAACACTTGCAACGCGTTCATACCTACTCGAGGATTATACACACTCAACTTACAGTAACCCGTATCGACGACGTATTTCACGCCATCTAGCGTCAACGACGTTTCCGCAATATTCGTAGAAACGATGCACTTACGATGGCCTTTCTCCGCGGACTGAAAAATCTTTGCTTGTAAATCCGAAGGCAGTTGCGAATAAATCGGCAACACAGCCAACGGAGGGATTTTCGTCTGCCCTTCGGCGTCTGCTTCGAGCTCAGCGATTCGTTCCTCCAACGCGTAACATGCGGTTTCAATTTCTTCTTGGCCAGTCATGAAAAGCAAAATGTCACCGGGAGGGTAAGACATGTGAATAGCCAACGCTTGTTTCACGGCGCCTTCCACGTAATCTTCCACGGGCGTTTTACTGTACATGATTTCAACTGGAAACGTTCGGCCAGGAATGTTAAATACTGGAACGTTACCGAAAAAATCCGAAAATCTCGACGCGTTTAGCGTCGCTGACGTAACAATTAACTTGAAATCTCTTCGCCTCGCGACAACTTTCTTCAAAATACCGAAAAGTACATCCGTGTGCAAACTTCTCTCGTGCGCTTCGTCCATGATAATCGCGGAATACTCGTCCAAATCGGAATCTCTGAGCGTTTCTCTCAGCAAGACGCCATCAGTCATGTACTTGATAATTGTATCTGAACTCGTGCAATCTTCAAAACGAATCGCGTACCCAACTTCTCGACCTAGTTCGCACCCGAATTCCTCGGAAACTCTCTTCGCTACAGACATCGCGGCTACTCGTCTCGGCTGCGTGCACCCAACCATACCAAACGTGGTGTACCCGGCCTCGTGCATGTACTGCGTCATTTGCGTGGTTTTCCCCGATCCAGTCTCACCAACGACGACAACAATTTGATTCTCGCGAATCACCGACATTAAATCTGCTTTACACTTATACACGGGTAAAAATTCTCTCTGTTCTTTCATCGTTTTTGACTTGGCGAAATCCGATTGGGCTTCAGATTTTTCCTTCATCGCGTCCGCAAACTTTGAATCCGCTTTGAAATCAATCTCGCCGTCTTTACCAATAACGTCATTCTTCTCCCCACGCTTGCGCATTTCCTCATCTTCTTTCATCTTTTGTTCTTCCGCGATTTTGTCTTCTTCGTTTGTCGTTCCGGTGATGTCGCCGATTTTCGAGTTTTTCACGTCCCAAAACCGATCGCGACTTTTATTCTCGTCCCTTTTCATTCGAACTTCTTTAACTAAGTTGGACCCTTTCCTCGCAATCATCGCCATGTCGCTCGTTTGATCTTTCACTGGCAACGACGCCTCTTGCGCTTTCGCGAAGGCTCTTTTCCCTTGCAAAAACGGCGGCTTCGTATCGTGCACTAACAAAATCGCCTTCTCTTCGCCGAAATCTTCGTCTTGCGCCATCAAATCGATTTCTTTCACGCGAGCGACGCCAGACGTTAACATTCTGTTTTCTTCCCACGTCGCGTGGTCTTTATGAATTTGTGAAAATCGCGCGGAATTCGCCAGCGTCATCAACGACCCGTCCGCTCTGGTTAACCGTTTCGCGTACTCCAACTGTTTCCTCTCGAAGCGTTCTTTTGACTTCACGTCTGTTTTTTCTCCGAACGGATCGAAGGCGTCGCCGTGTCCACCCCCACCTTCGTCGTCGTCGTACCACGCGCGATCTAAATCTTTGTTTGTATTCCCGAATCGATTCTCCTCCCTCGCCTCTTCTTCCATCCGTTGATTCTCCAGCACGTCCAGCGAGTCTTCGTTTTCGACAACCGTGAGTTTATCTCCTTCTTTGACGAATTGATTTTGATTCTTCGTAATCTTCTCCATCATCCACTCGTTGGACTTCCAAGACGGCGTCGCCGTCAAAGGCGTCGCTTTTACCACGTTCTTTGCGACCGAATCGTCGTCGTCGTCGTCGTCCGCCTCGAAGCGCATGGAAAACTTATGCGAACTGTTGCTATTCCCGCTCCTTCTATTCCCGCCGCCGCTCGGTTGGCTAATCGATCCCATCTTTGCTTTATTCGTCCAAGAATCGTCGTCTTCGTTGGAATCGTCGAGGTGCCTCAAAGACGGCGTCTCGTTCCCGCTATCCCTTGCTCGTCTCGCCGGCGTCTCTTCCCACTCTCCGTCGTCTTCTTCGTCTTCGAATCCTCGTAAACCGTTCCCGCCGCTCTTTCTGTTCCTATTATCAAACCGCCCTTCTCCTTTTCCTCCTCGTCCGTGCCGTTTTTCGTTTAAAGATTCGATCCCTCTGTTGTGTCCGGGTTGTTTCTTCTTTCGGTCTTCGATGCGTTGTCGCGTGACATCGTCCACGCCGCCGTGGTACGACGGCGTTTCTTTGCGTAATTTTCGTTTGTGATTTTGCGTGATTTTTTCTTCCCCGTTCTCGAACCTTCTTTTCCCCCAGTGGACGGAGGATGAGTCCTTCTCGCCGTTGTTCTTGTCGTCTTCCCTCCCTCGCGAATTCATGATGCCAATCTCTCTCTCTTACGCGCGCTCCCTCGCTCTTTACTTCTTCGTGAGGTGAAAATCTTTTTTCTATAAAATTGCGCAGCTTTTTATGAGGGAAAGCAACTTCACACAACCATCTAAATAATAAATAGCACGTAAATACAACAGTTAGAATCTACAAATATAAATAACAGTACATTTTGATCGTTTTCTCGTTTTGACTTCTACTCGGCTGCTGCGTGCCCTTCTTGTTCTTCATCTAATACCGCGGCGGCGGCGGAGGCTTCATTTACGCTTCTCTCTCGTTTCTCTAGCGCGCGGTGCGCTTCGATGTCGTCGATTTTAATGGCTAAAGCGATGGATTCTGAAAGCGGGGCACCGTCTCCTTTTATCGTCGGTGGGTTTTCGATGACGTAGACGTTCATTCGAGCTCTGATGCTCTGATGTTGTTGGGATGCGAGGCCTTGTTCGACGTCGGCCCCACCGTCGGCGAGAGAACTCAGAGTGGAGGTGGAAGATTCCTCCGCGGGGGCGGATTTTGACATCACGCCTCGAGCGGATAATTCGATAGAATCCACAGATGTGGACGATCGAGAGGCTCCGCCAGAGTCGGACGATTGGTCCGATGCTATTCCGGCGACCACGACGTCATCATCATTTCTAGTTCGGTGAAGAAATTCTCTTTCGATTTTTGAAGCCGCCGATACCTCAGCGACGTAAATGTCAGGAAGATACGTGAGACCTTCTCGCGGATGAACGCCCATTTCTGCGGCTCGAACTGAAGCATCGAACCCAAAAGGATCGAACCCATTCGCCGGGAAAGACGTCGTGTACGTCTGGTCTTTTGGCCTGAAGAGAATGAGCAAGAAACACCACAGCATCATATCGATAAACTCCGAGAAGAATAATTGCACCCAAGCGTGGTCGCGTTCGAAATACGTGGAAAGAATCTGGTTCATAATTTTGAGTCCGCAAAACACAATAAACGCGACGTAAAATGTCTGGTACATTCGTTCTTTCGTTCTCACGGGCGCTCTGGCAACTTCTTCCTCGGTTGCCCCAGATCGTCGAAAAATCTCGAGTTGCTCGTGCAACGTTCGTATGGTTTTCGAGCTCGCATACAATGTCATTGATATGACGCCACAATACGTCAAAGCGTAAACGAAATAGACCGTTCGTATGCCTAAATTCATCTGACCGACTAGATTAGTTGTGAATATCATAAACATAGTCACACCACCGATGATCTTCCGCTCTCTCGACGCTCGATTTGACGTCACTCGCCAACCGCCGCCGATGGCGAGTAACAACGTCCAAAACGTCATTTCCTTCAAACTCGAACAGATGATAACGCCATGATAAAAAGAATCATTTACAGTCCCATTTACGTCGATGTAATTGAAATGATTAAAGGATATACTCACATGTATCATTCGCATAACTTGCGTCGTCCACATTGCGTAGTGCAACGCGGATATGACGGATTGACTGCGATATATAGCGCACATCGACATCGTGTGCGTCAATTGCAACATGAAGAAAATCACGTAACACAACAAAATGTACAAAAAGACGCTCACTACTGGTTGCCACTCGGTGCTTAAGTGGTGTTTCCCACCGTTTAAAGTCTCGTATGCGACGTCTATTTCAATCGTTGTACCTTTTGAATCGCACGTGAAAAAGGCGATGTCGTACACTTTCTTTTCGTTCACTTTGATTTGCATCGGCGCGTATTCTTTTTCAAACACCACATTCCCGTCATCACCATCGCCATACGCGCCGCCAGTGAGTAAACTTCTTCTCCTACCGCTTCTCCTTCGTCGTTCTCCTATCGCCTCCTCTTCTTCTTCCTCCTCCTCCTCCTCCTCCTCTCCGGCGAACGCCACGAATCGACACGCGTTCGTCTCGTTCAACTTCCCCACGCTTACTTCGCACCAAGCGCCGTTCGCATCGCTTGCAGATGCCTCGTTCGCCAAGTTTGCGTTTTCATTCAAAGGACACAAACTCAGGTAGACTTTTGGAAGCCGCGCGGGCGTCGCGGAGTCTTCTCCGCCTAAAATTTTCATTTTTAATTTCTGAAACGTCATCGAGCTCGATTTCGAGTCGAATCCAAAGGTGTCAAACATATCGTGCTTCTGCGTTTGCGAGGAGAGAGAAATCGTGGTGGATTCTTTCATCGCGTGTGCTTTCTGACACGCGTGATGAAACGCGATGAAGATGAACAAAAACCACGAGAGCAAAGGTAAAGCTTTACGCGACGACGCGAACATATCTCTCGATCTCTGACTTTTTTTTCGGGAAATTCGTCAGCAGAAGGGAGATTTTCGAACTAAAATCTCTTCTCCCAAACGCGAAAAACTTTACCGCGTCTTTCTTCAGTGGACGACGAAGACGTGCGCTCTCTTTGAACAACGAAAGCGCACGTCCAAGTCTGGTTTTTTGTCGCGCGCTCTTTTCGTAGCGCGATACTTCCGCGCAAAGGTTTCTTTTTCAGGAGTGCGACAGTTTTATTCTTTTTCTGTAGTTTTTGGTATCTTCTTTTACAGTTAAAACAGGAGAGATGGATGGATTTTAGATATTTTTCAACGCCTCCTTTGTTTTGCGCTTGACTGCCATTTTTTCAATTTCTTTTTTTTCCTCTTCCTCTCTGATCGCATCACACATGCGATAATGCGTTATTCTTCAACCT
>Ga0255769_10005991_pt1 | contig 11196 bp, 10 predicted proteins | sample 041ome_9_FD_179637 | JGI IMG/M metagenome (GOLD analysis project Ga0255769, IMG submission 179637) | Coastal salt marsh microbial communities from the Groves Creek Marsh, Skidaway Island, Georgia - 041413US metaG (version 2) | ecosystem: Environmental > Aquatic > Marine > Intertidal zone > Salt... | reverse complement strand
AAATCTGACTTTTCAATATCTTTTAATTTCGTTGAAGTATTCATCCCTGAATCTACTGCATTTTTCAAAAATTCATCTAAAAGCTCTTCTTCAAATGGAGTCTCTTTATTCTTAATTTTTTTTAGTGCGTCGATGTTATTATCAATAATATTAACCTTGTGCTTAAAAGATGATATATAACAACTCAATGGCAAGCCGATATGTCCTGCACCACCTACAACTGAAACTTCGAACAACTTTTCCATATTTAAGAATAATAGTGCTAAGTTGTAAATTTGTATAAAAAAGAATTGTTAAGTATGAAAGAAAGTTATTAGGTGTAATATTATTAAGTGGAGTCAAAAGTTTTAATTAATGATTTTGATGAGATAATCTTACAAAAAATAAATCTAAATAAATTAGCGAACAAGCATATTCTTATTGCCGGAGCTAATGGTTTTATTGGTTCGTATTTATTATCTTTTTTTTTATACCTAAATAAAATCAAAGACCTTAATATTACGATCCATGCTTTGGTAAGAGATAAGAAAAAATTAAATCCACTTTTAAAAAGTAATAAAAAAAATGAACATCTGAATATTTATCAAAATGATATATCAAAAGCTAAGCCAAAAATTCCTTATAATTTAGATTATATATTTCACTTAGCAAGTAAGGCATCACCGCAAGAATACATAAACAACCCAATAGATATAATAAATTCAAATTTATTTGGTACTTTTAATCTTACGGAAATTGCACTTGAAAAAAATTGTGATAAATTTGTATATTTTAGCAGTGGCGAAGTATACGGATCACCTACAAAAAAAAATCAAGAATTTTCTGAAGAAAGCTTTGGTACTGTAGATCCTTTAAAATTAAGATCTTCAAATACGGAAAGTAAAAGGATGGCCGAAAATATTATTTTATCAATTAATAAAAAAGACAATTTAAATTTTAATATAATAAGACCTTTTCATACATATGGTCCTGGGATGTCATTAGAAAGTGGCCTAATACATAATGAATTAATTTCAAACATATTATTTAACGAAAATTTAATTCTTAAAAGTAATGGATTAGCAAAAAGAAATTTTTGCTATATTTCAGATTTTATAGCTGGCTTTCTTAAAGTCTTGATACACGGTGAAATAAATTCTGCCTACAATGTAGCTAACCCATATGAAGAAACAACAATAAAATCACTTGCAAAAAAATTAATTCAGATTTCAAAAAACAATAGCCTTAAAGTAATTTATAAAATTGATAATAAGAATATTAAAAGAGATAACAATGTTTCAAGATCGTTGCCCTCAATTGAAAAAATAAAAAAATTGAAATGGGAACCAAAAGTTGACTTAGATGAAGGGTTAAAAAGAACTCTAGAATACTATAAAGAGCTAGAATAAAAAAGGTTATTATATGCAAGCAATCTTACTTTCAGGCGGAAAAGGTACTCGAATGAATGAACTTACCCAAACTACCCCTAAGCCAATGGTTGAAATTGGATCTAAGCCTGTACTAGATCATTTAATAAATATTTTTGAAAACTTTTATGAATTTGAATATTTAATTGCAGCTGGTTACAAAGGTCAAATGATTCAAGAACATTATTTAAAAAGAGATAGAGTAAGAGTGTTTGATACTGGTATTGAAACACAAACAGGAGGTAGAATATATAATTTAAGAAATGAAATTCAAGATAAGTTTTTGGTAACTTATGGAGATGGTCTTGCAAATGTAAGCATTAAAAATTTAATTGAATTTCACGAGTCCCATGGAAAACTAGCAACCGTCACTGTTACAAATCCCATATCTAGATTTGGTTTAGTTGAATTTGACAATGAATTTTCAGTTAAAAATTTTGTTGAAAAACCTGTTTTAGAAGGATATGTAAATATTGGATTTATGGTTTTTGAAAAAGCAGCTCTTGAATATTTTTTTGAAGATTGCATACTAGAATCTGAACCACTAGTTGAACTATCAAACAATCGTGAGTTAAAAGCATTTATTCATAATGGATATTTCCAACCAATGGATACATATAGGGAATTCTTGCAGCTTAACGAATACTGGGATTCTGGGAAAATTCCTTGGATGGATTTTTAATTATTTATATTTTGAAATTAAATTTTTAATATTTTTCTTATCTAAAAATATTGGATTGTTTTCTGAAGAGTATTCAAAACCATAATCGACAGGTGAGCCTATTAAAGATTTGCTATATCTATGATAATCAATGTTTTGATCGAAGAATACAATAGAAGGCATAATAACAAAAAATTTTTCAAATTCTACAATTCTGGTTGATTCATCCTTCGGACACAATATTTCGTGAATTTTTTCTCCAGGCCTTAATCCAATTTCTTTCAATTCTGCATCTTTATTAAAAGCCATTGCTAAATCGACAATTCTTACAGAAGGAATTTTAGGAATAAATATTTCACCACCTTTCTGAATCTTTATTGAATTTAAAACAAAATCTACTCCTTCATCTAAAGTTATTAAAAATCTAGTCATTTTAAAGTCTGTAATTGGATAAACTTTTTCATTATTTTTATAAAGTTTTGCGAAATAAGGAATTACTGAACCTCTAGACCCAATTACATTTCCATATCTAACTACACTGAACTTAGAATTCAAACCACCTTTTACATTGTTGGCAGCTATAAATAATTTGTCTGAAGCAAGTTTAGTTGCTCCATATAGATTTATAGGATTTGCAGCTTTGTCAGTAGATAAAGCCATTACATTAGGAATTTCATTTTCAATTGAACATCTTATTACATTCTCTGCGCCGTGAATGTTTGTTTTTATTGCCTCCATCGGGTTGTATTCAGATGATGGAACTTGTTTTAATGCAGCAGCATGTATAAGGGTATCAACACCTTTAGAAGCTAAATTTAGCCTTTCAACATCTCTGACATCGCCGATAAAATATCTAACTCTACTATCATTTAATTCTTCTTTTAGTAATGATTGTTTTAATTCATCTCGTGAGTAAACAATGATTCTGCTGAGTGATTTTTTAATTAAAAGCTTTTTGATAATTTTTGAACCAAAAGAACCTGTTCCTCCTGTTACTAAAACATTTTTAAGCATATATTCATTATATTATGATAACAATAATTACCGTACACATAATTTGTTTGCAATGTCGAGAAGTTTAAATGATAAATTTATAAAATAAATTATATTGTTAATATTCTAATATTCCTAACCCAGGGCTGTCTTCCATAAGTATAAAATATTTGTTTGTTTCTGAGTTGTATTCTATATCTCTAATTCTTTCACCAACATAATGCGTTATAAAGGATTCTATTGTTTCGTTTTGGAAATTAATCCTAATTTCATAAATCTTTTTTCCATAAAGAGTTGCAACAAAAAATGTATCTTTTTTTCCGTTCACTTCTTCAACATCTGATATTCCGTGGGGACCTACTTCAACAAATGGAAAGTGTTTTAATGGTTCTTTAAATCCAAAATCTTCATGTGTTTGGTTCAATGGAGCTACCGCACCATAGTCTTCATAATATTGATCACTATAATGTGTTCCATAAGACACCAGAGGCCAACCATAATTTTCATATTTGTCGACATATATTAAATTTATTTCATCTCCCCCACGTGGACCATGTTCAGTCTCAATCAATATATTTTTATTAAATACTTTATGAAGACCTTGGGGGTTTCGATGACCAGATGAAATAAGATTTAATTTCGAATTATTTATATTTAATGAATAAATTTTTCCATATATCGAATTTTCATTTTGTGATAAACCAAAGATATTAAAATCTCCAGCAGTTAAACCAAGGTGCTCATTATCAATAACTTCTAGTTTGCCACCGGCAGCATGAGAATTAAATAATGGGTGATCTCTTGAAATACATTCTTCAGGTTGAAAAAAAGGCTCAAATTTAATATATTCATAATTAAAATTACCCTTTAATACCTCTAGATTGATGCAATTTTCTTTTGTCTCGTTTAAATAACTAATATAGATTACATCATTTAAAATAACCATTCCTTTTGTACTTTCCTTATTAAGATTTGTATTTGAATCTTTATAGGTTGAAATAAATTTGTTATTAATAATCTCATGAAAATTAGATGGTATAGATTTAAAACTCAATATTGTGCTATCTGATTGAGGATCTGTTAGATATGAAATAAACCCAGAACCTGTTATGTAAATCAAATTTTTGTTGTGAGAATCAAGATAACCAAGTGACTTTTTTTTCATTTTTGCATAATTTAAATCTTTACAACAAATCAAATACTTATAAATATGTGTGTTTGAAATTTTTACTTTAGAATTCAGGAACAGTTGGCTGTCAGAATACACATAGTTTAAATAGTCGTAATCGTTGTATAGAATTTCTTCATCCAAAATATACTCGGGTATAGATAATACATTTTCTGAAACGATTTCTTCTTTAGAAATTGTTTGTTTATATATTAATAGTCCAAAATTAATAGAAAAAATTATCAAAACAATTGACACATTTAAAATAGCAAACTTATCAAACGTAGTTGTAAATATAGTTAGTAATACGATAAATATTACAACATAAAATCTTGATAGAAAAAACAGTCGAAAAAAATACAAAAATGTAAATAAAGAAAAACAAGACACTAAAAATGTAAATAAAACTTTTTCCTTAATATTTTGAAGATTATAAAAATAATCATAAGTTAATAAATAAACCAAAGTTACTAATGTAGCAATAGAGAAACTAGAAATTACTCGTAACAATACGTGAACATTTAGATATTCGAGAAAAAAAATATCTTGTATTAAATAATCAAAATTTAATTCTGTAGAATTATTGAAGAGTAGAAGGGCTAAGCTTGAAGATATTAAAAACTGTGTAATGAGAAAAGTTACTTTTGAATTGTTAATTTTTTTAAACACATATTTATCTTATCTTAGTAAAAAAAATAGTATTAATTAAGGCAATATCAAGTGAACGTCAAAAAATTTTTAAGTAATGAAATAATAATTTATAGATTTCAGTTATTTTTGTCTGTGCTTTTCATATATTTTACGTTCTTCTTCAATAATAAGTATTTTTTACCCATACAAGATTATTTTGAGGGAGAGTATACTAAAAAGCTAATCAAGAGTAACCATCTTAATTTTTTTAATTTAGATTATTCCGTTCCTAATTTTTTGGGTGGTTTGAAATATAGTTATCTACCTCCCTCGGAATTGAATCTATCAACAATTATCGAATTTCTACTACCACTAAAAACAGCTGTTTTGATAGTCGATTTAGTCTCTTACTTAATATTTTTCATATTTACATTTAAAATATGTAGATTTTATAAGTTAAACAAACCATCATCAGTTACAGCAGCAAGTTTTGCAGGTTTTTCAGGTTTTTATCCAACATATTCTTTAACAATGGTTGGATTAATATTAATTTTATTCTTCTTATTTAAAATTCGTATTGCTAATAATGATTTAAATAAATTTGAAATTTTAGTCTTAATTATGTCACCAATATTTTATGAAATACAATTTGGAGGAATATGGATATTCTTTATTAGTTTTTCAATAATTTTCTTTCTTGAAAAATCCCTGAAAATAAAATATTTTTTGTGTTTTACTCATTTGATAATTTTATTAATTTTTAATTATCGATTAATTTATGAAATATTTTTTGGTGTAGAAACAAACAGAACATCATATATGAATGAATTAGTTCAATTTGATAATTTTAATATTTTTCTTAAAGACTTTTTTGAAGTAAATTTTTATGGTTATTGGCAAATATTAATTGCACCAAAATATTATTTAGGATTCTTCCTTTTTATGGGCTTTTTATATATAGTTAGTTCGTTATTTTTTAAAAAAAATTTAACAAATAATCAAAAACTTTTTTTGAAGATTTATTTAGTTATACAAATCATTAATCTAATTTTTGCCCTTTCACATAGTACTTTCATTAACATTGATGCACTAATTGGAGTTAGAGTAAAGTTTTTTAGAATAATAATGATTAATCAATTATTAATGCCATTGGCACTTGCAGTTTTACTAAATCAATTTAAAAAATCTATTTTAATAATTCCTGTCTTTTTATTTTCTTTTATGATAAATGATTCTGCTTTATGGAAGTTAACCACGCCTTCAAGCTTTGATAACATAAATCAAGATATCGGAAAACTGGCAAATAACTTTGGTCAGAAAATAAATTACATTGATTACCAAATTATGAATAGTTACTTAAAAGTATTTCCTGGATTTCCAACCTATCAGAGTTTTTATTCTGTCGAAGAAAGCTACTTCAAAATCGATAAATTTAATACTCTGAAAAAAGAGCTGACAAAACCTATGTCGGAATATTTGTTAGTTTCATATGATATTGATCCAATGATCCCTGGTTTTAATAATTTTTACATTATGGATGGTTATTTCAGTATATATCCAGATACTTATAGAGAAAATTTTAGAAATGTAATAAAAAATGAACTTGAGTACCAAGGTGAAAGATCAATGTTTTTATTTGATAATCACCCTCAACGATTACATTTATTTGATACTGATAGATACCCATCAATGGATTTAAGAAATATTAATTTTTGTGCTTTAAATAAAATTGGAGCGACCCACTTAATCTCCCAGACAAAAATTGAATATGATTTGCTAAAAATTGAAAATAGAACTGAAGACTTATTTTTATATAAAATAAACTACAAAAATTGTTAATTTAAAAATCTGTAATAAAGCTTGAGGGCACTTACAAACATTTTAACGGAGTCCCTAAACAAATTAACAGAAGAGTCGTTGTTATGTATATACTTAACCGGTACCTCAGTAATCTCAATGTTATGTTGAATTGCAAGCAAAATTAATTCTAGATCAAATGAAAATCCATATGTTGTTAAATTTTTAGATTGACTAAATTCAATTAAATTTATATATTTAAAACCACATTGGGTATCAGTGAATTGAAATCTAAATAACTTTTGAACAAAAAAGATATATATTCCTCCAAAAAATTTTCTCCTTAATGGAGAATTTACATTTTCAGAGGAAATATCACGTCTTGTTCCAATAATAAATGGACTTAAAAATTTATTACTCAATATAAATTTTTCTACTTCTTCAATTGCTACTGAAAAATCAGCGTCAGAAATAAGAACATTATTATATTTAGCATTTTCTAATCCAACCTTTACTGCCCTTCCTTTGCCTGCTTTATCAACTACTATCTGTCTACAATCTGAATTTAAATTAATTAGATCATCTATTTGATTAATAGTTTTTTTGTTTGATCCATTTGTAATAATTAATATCTCAAAATTATTACAAACACGTTGAAGATATTTTGTTATGTTGTCAAAATTTTTTGAAATAACGTCTGAATCATCTTTATTTGGTATTACTAGTGATAAATCATTTACCATTCAATACCTCCTATTTGAGTCTGTTTAGAAGATTTGTTAATTTCAAAAAATTTAGGATTAGATTTATAAAGATTATTAATCTCATTGATACTTAATTTCTTATTATTTGATAAAAAATAGTCTACTATTTTTTTCACAAGAAAATAATCTTCTTCATAATCAACAGTTAATCTAATGGTTTTGTGTTCAAAAGGCTTTGAAGACTCTACAGAGGTATAATTATAATCACCCAAATTTTTTCTAATAAACAAAGTAACATGTTCTAAATCTTCTTGAGAAAGATCTCTAGTTTTTAATTTAGACAACACCTCTCCAGAAATGCATTCAACATCATTTCCTCTTGGCCATGATCTATTAATAATATTTGACGAATAATCTGAACCAGCATTTAAATGAGAGGTTACAACTTTTTCAATAACTAAAGGATCAATTAAAGGATTATCGCCAGTCAATCTTGCTATATTACATGGTTGGTATTTCTTGTTTATCTCTAGGTATCTTGATAAAACATTGTTTTGTGATCCTCTAAAATAATCTATATTTTTTAAATTGAGATAAGCAACTAAATCATCATCATTTTTTGACTTTGACGTTGCAACAATAATTTTTTCAAACATTCTTGAATCTAAAGCAGCTTTATAACAATAATATATTATATTTTCATTTCCAAGTGGCAAAAGAGATTTTCCTTTTAGGCGTTTAGAATCCATTCTTGCCTGAATAACCGCAATTGATTTCATATAAATATTTTAAATAAACTATATATAATTTACTATATGAAAATATTAGTTCTTGGCTCAAGTGGAAAACTTGGAAAGATTGTTTTAAACAAATTCAATAATAGCTCACAAGACATTGAAATTATTACGTCCTCTAGAAGTTCAGGAACACATCCTCTTGACCTGTCTAACACTAATTTAATAAAGCCGTTCCTAAAAAAAATTAATCCAGATATGATTGTAAATTGTTCTGGTAATGTGGACTTGCTATTTTGTGAACAGAATAAAGAATATATAAAAAAACTTCATGTTGACTCAATTGAACAAATTGTTAGCTGGTCTAAAAATAATTATTCAAGATATATCCATATTTCAACAGATCACTTTTTTGATGGTGATAAAAATAAACTTCATACTGAAAATGATCATGTTAAGATTTTAAACTTTTATGCTTCTTCAAAATTTGAAGGCGAAAATAAAATATCAGAATTAGAGAATTCAGTTGTAATCAGGACAAGTTTTGTTTCTTTTGGGTCAATCGATACCAACTCATTTGGGAACTGGTTAATTAAAACAATTTTTAAAGAAGAAAATCCAAAACTTTTTTCAGATAGTTTTACTTCTAGCATAGATGTGGACACATTGGCAAATGCTATTGTTGAAGTATCTCTGAGTAAATTTAACGGTTTAATAAACATTGGTTGTAGACAAACATATTCAAAATCCGAATTAGTTCTTGCATTAATCGATAAATTCAAAATCCAGAAAAAAATAGAATTAAGTTCAGTTAAAGATCTGTCGCCCGAAAGAGCAGATAGTCTAGGTTTAGATTCTTCTTTATTCGAAAGAAATTTCCAAACAAAGTTACCAAATTTCAATGAGCTAGTAGATTATTTATATGACCAAATACAATCAAGAATTTAAAGTTGGTAAAAATAGTGTAGGCGGCCAAAACCCTACATACTTTATTGCTGACATTGCAGCAAATCATGATGGATCTCTTTCAAGGGCGAAAGAATTAATACATTTAGCAAAAGAAGCAGGTGCAGATTGTGCAAAATTTCAACACTTTAGTGCCGGTAAAATCGTATCAGACTACGGATTTAAAAACGATAATGTAGGAAAAGTGTCTCATCAATCAAGTTGGAATAAGTCTGTTTTTGAAATTTATGATCAATACCATACAAGAAAAGAATGGACTGAAGAATTGGTAAGCACTTGCAAAGAAGTAGACATAGAGTTTATGACCGCTCCATATGACTTAGATGCAGTTAAAGAATTAAACCCTTATCTAAACGCTTTTAAAATAGGTTCTGGTGATATAACATTTAAAGAAGAGCTCGAATTAATATCATCATATAACAAGCCGATATTTCTTGCTACCGGAGCTTCCTCTCTGGAGGACGTCTCGTTAGCTTTAGATGCTTTAGGTGAAAATAAAAATATTTGTCTTATGCAATGCAATACTAATTACACAGGTCTAAGTGATAATCTCAATTATATAAATTTAAATGTTTTGTCACAATATAAAAAAATGTATAAAGGAATAGTATTGGGATTATCCGACCATACTCATGGACATGCAACAGTTTTAGGTGCTATTTCATTAGGCGCTAAAGCGATAGAAAAACACTTCACTGACGACAACGACAGGGTTGGGCCAGATCACAAATTTGCAATGAACCCAAAATCTTGGAAAGATATGGTAATTGCTTCAAGAGAATTGGAAGCAGCCTTAGGAGATGGCAACAAAAAAGTTGAAGCAAATGAAAAAGAAACTGTCGTTATTCAAAGAAGAGCTATTCGAGCCAATCGTCAAATACAAAAAGGAGAAGTTATTAGTGAAGAAAATATTGAATTTTTAAGACCTTGTCCTATTAATTCGATTGACCCAAGAGATTATAAAAAAATTATTGGAATGAAGGTCAATAAAAATTTGGAAAGTGGCGAAGAGCTGTATTGGGAAGTATTAGAAAATTAATTATCATTCCAGCATTTTCCGAAGAACTAACTATTGGTAAAGTAGTTCAAAATGCCAAAATCTTTGGAGATGTTCTAGTAATAAATGATGCATCTCAAGACAACACACAATATGAAGCTATCAATGCTGGGGCTTTAATTTTAAACAATAAATCAAATATAGGTTACGACAAAAGCATAATGCTTGGACTTAAACATGCAATTGAAAATAAATATGACCTAGTTGTAAGCATAGATGCTGATAATGAATTCCGGCCTGAAAATATTAAATATCTATTTGATAGCCTAGAAAAAGGTAATGATTTAATCATAGGAACTAGACCATCCAAAAATATTTCAAGATTTATTGAAAAAAAAGTAATTAGCCTTTGCAATAAAAAATTTGGAGTAGAAGATATTTTTTGTGGAATGAAAGGGTATAAGGTAAATGCTTTAGAAGAAATCGGAATTCATAACACTGTAAATGAAAATGATTTTATTGGAATTTTTCCATCCTTAGAATTACTCAAAATTGGTAAACCATTCATAAATCATCCTGTCAAAATGAATGAATTAAGAAAAAATTCAAGATTCTATAAAAATTTTTCATCTTATTTAAAAGTAATAAAGATTTATTTTCAAATTTTATTTAAATATTAAAGTTTTCTTCTAGAAACATTTAATATGTTTAAAAAATATAAAGTTCTTTTATACAAATAAAATAAAGGTAGTAAAAAAACTGGGAAAAATTTTAGAAAATCGGGGTCAAGTCCAATATGAACCGTATTTAATAGGATACGATTATTGCGTTTTAAATTCCTAACCTCAGTTGAATGAATAATTTTTTTAATTTCATAAATTTTTGCATTACTTCTGTAGTTAATTTTTTTGGTATTGGTAGAATTTTCTCCAAAGCCAACATTTCTAACAAGATTTTTTTGAGGAATTATACAAACACCTTCGTTTTCTAAAATAGAGGAGAATAATTGAAAATCCCAAAATCTATTTTTATAATCTTCCTGTTTCAATATTCTTTTAAATATATTTTTAATTATTAATTTATCAGCAAAATAGTAATTTTTTAATTTGTTCGAGTACCTTATTCCTCTTGACCATTGCC
>Ga0255769_10005981_pt1 | contig 11204 bp, 7 predicted proteins | sample 041ome_9_FD_179637 | JGI IMG/M metagenome (GOLD analysis project Ga0255769, IMG submission 179637) | Coastal salt marsh microbial communities from the Groves Creek Marsh, Skidaway Island, Georgia - 041413US metaG (version 2) | ecosystem: Environmental > Aquatic > Marine > Intertidal zone > Salt... | reverse complement strand
TTATTTTTACCAGATGGTGACGATCCGGATAGTTTTATAAGGGCGCATGGTCGTGAAATTTTTGAGGAAAAAATTTCAAATGCGATACCAATGTCTGATGTTTTAATTACTGAATTAACTCGGCAATCAGGGGATTTGGAGTCCGTAGAGGGCAAGTCAAAGTTGGCGTCGCTCTTCAAGCCACTCGTTGCGAGAGTTAAAGCGCCTATGATGCAAAAGTTAATGACTGAGCGTGTATCAAGATTGACGGGTCTGTCGATTCATGATTTAGGTATTGATGAGAGCTTAGGAGCTAATAAGCCGGTTCGTAGAAGTCTTGAGAATAGAAGTGCCTCAATTCTCTCCTCATCACGTGTATCCTCATCGCCGTCCGTACTTCAGCATCTGATCGAAATGCTTGTTACTTTTCCTGAAGTGATGCGAGATGAAGATAGTGAACAGTTAAAGGTGTTGCGTCCCAATCTCCAAAAGCACTTCTCTTCTGCGCAATTTGATGCATTGGAAGAAATACTGAGTCTGGTCAGACAGCAATTTAATCAAGCCGAGATTATAGACTATGTTCGAAATACAGGTCTTGAGGCTTTAGTTGCTCGGGCTGTGCGGTTAGCGAACATACGTTATCAAAGGGATAAGGTAGAGGTAGAGAGTGTAAGATCTGAATACGCACAGGCCTGGGAACAATTACATCGTCTTTCCCGATTGAACTTACAAAAGGAACTTTTATCCAAAACCTCGGTGTCTAGTATGTCGGAAGAAGATAAAGCTCGGTATAGGAGCCTTACACAACGATTAACGGAACCGAAATCAGACTAAGACTACAAAAACGCGATATAATCCACGGTTGTTTAATACGTGTTCTCAAGACATGCGCGCGTTAGAACTTCCCACGAATGTTACTTAGAGGCTAGACTGTATGGCGAGCGGCTCCCTGTCAAAAAAAAGAGGCAGAAAGAAAAAAGATAAACAAGCAGCAGGTCAGCAACCAATAGACCCTGAAATTCGCCGCACGCGACTAAAGGGTCTAATCGTCCAAGGTAAGGAGCGAGGGTTTCTGACGTACGCTGAAATTAATGATCACCTACCGGACGACATGCTGCAATCGGATCAACTCGAAACGATCGTGAGTATGATCAATGATATGGGCATTCGAGTGTATGACGAGGCGCCCGACAGTGAAGCCCTTCTACTGAACGAAAATGCGCCTCCAGTCGCGGATGAGGCTGCGGTGGAGGAGGCGGAACAGGCGCTATCCACAGTTGATTCTGAATTTGGACGAACTACAGATCCTGTGCGTATGTACATGCGTGAGATGGGAACCGTGGAGCTTTTGACGCGTGAGGGTGAAATAGAGATTGCAAAACGTATCGAGGAAGGACTAAAACACATGGTCCAAGCCATCTCAGCGTGTCCAATGACCATTAAGGAATTAATAGAACTTGCGGAAAAGATCGAGAATAACGAGATTAAAGTAGATGATGTCATTGATGGGCTGATCGACCCTAATGCCGTTGAAGAGGAAGAGCAGGAAACAACGAACGCGTCGTCTTCAAATTTCGATGAAGATGATGAAGACGACGAAGAGGCGCGAGCTGCTTTACAGGCGGCAAACTTAGAGACGCTGCGTGTTGAATCTTTAGAACGTCTGGCCCGCATTAAAGGCCTGTATACCAAGATGATGCGTGCCTTCGGACGTGGTGGTACTGCTTCGCCGGCATATATTAAACATCAAACAGCCATCTCAGAAGAGCTTCTTTATATTAGGTTTGCCGCAAAATATATTGAAAGTATGTGTGATTCTGTCCGGGGGGTCGTGGGGGAAGTACGCAGGCATGAACGTAACGTGATGGATTTGGCCGTAGACAAAGCAGGTATGCCAAAAACCCGGTTCATTAAAACATTCAAAGGATGTGAGGTTGATCCCGAGTGGGTGGAGCGAGAGGTTGAGGTGCGTAAGCCTTACGTTGAAACATTGCTCCGATTAGCTCCTGATATTTTGGAATGCCAAAGAAATCTGGCAAACATACAGGTTTATCTTGGTATTTCTCTTTTAGAGCTGAAAGAAATTAATAAGAAAATGTCTATGGGGGAGGCTAAGGCGCGGCGTGCTAAACGTGAGATGACCGAGGCTAATTTAAGGTTGGTTATCTCGATTGCTAAGAAATATACTAACCGTGGGCTTCAGTTTCTTGATCTAATTCAAGAGGGAAACATTGGGCTGATGAAAGCCGTGGACAAGTTTGAGTATCGACGCGGATACAAGTTTTCTACCTATGCAACTTGGTGGATTCGCCAGGCGATTACGCGCTCTATCGCGGATCAGGCTCGCACTATCCGCATTCCCGTTCATATGATAGAAACCATAAATAAAATGAATAGAATTTCAAGGCAGATTCTCCAAGAGACAGGTCTAGAGCCGGATCCGGCTACTCTTGCGGAAAAAATGGAAATGCCAGAAGATAAAATTCGAAAAATTCTAAAGATATCTAAGGAACCAATTTCCATGGAAACTCCTATAGGCGATGACGAAGATTCGCATTTAGGTGATTTCATCGAAGACACCGGCACAATGGCGCCAGTAGACGCTGCAGTTTATACGAGTCTTCAGGATGCTACATCCGAAGTGCTTGATACACTGACTTCGCGAGAAGCCAAAGTATTACGTATGCGCTTTGGCATTGAAATGTCTACTGATCACACTCTTGAGGATGTCGGAAAGCAGTTTGACGTGACTCGTGAGAGAATTAGACAGATTGAGGCGAAGGCATTGCGTAAACTTCGTCATCCGTCCCGCTCTGAGCGATTAAAAAGTTTTATTGATAGTGATGGCGGTGGATCATAAAACTTTTAATTTTTGCAACGTTAAATGGGCCTGTAGCTCAGCTGGTTAGAGCAGAGGACTCATAATCCTTTGGTCCTAGGTTCAAGTCCTAGCAGGCCCACCACTAAATAAAAAAATGCCTATTTCTAATAGGCATTTTTTTATCATTTACACTCTGGGTTATTTGATTTTATTCTTGTTTAGTGCATATAAAAGACACAGTCTTTTATTTTAAATTGATGTGGCAGATGATCTTAACGCTGAATTTTAGCGACCAGCTTTTCGCTCCTTTAGCCGATTACATTCCTAATCAATAGGCGTTTCCACTTCGATAGGCTTCCTCGCGATGTAAACAGTGGCTTCAGTCAAGAGGCTGACAATATTTTTTATTTGTACTACCTAATTTTTCTCACCTTTTGGATAGCGCGCATTATATTTAAGCCAATCTTGCTATTATCCAAAACAGTATCTTAGTTAACTTGTCCTTAGCTTGCGGACTTTTGCATAGGCGGTCAGAAAACAATGTGCTCTAGAGGGCTTTTCCCAAAAAGCATTGGTGTCCTTATCATCTTTGTGATTATTTTCTGTTCGTCGGTGTTGGGCGAAGAGATTGGATTTACCGATTGCGAGACATGTCCAGTCATGGTCAAAATACCTAACGGTACTTTTAATATAAGGGTTGCCCCTTGGGGACCTGGTCATCCTCATGATGAGGGGTACTTTTATCCAGTTACATTTTCATATACTTTCGCGATAGGTAAATACGAGACTACGGTGGCGCAATGGCATGCATGCGTAATTGATGGTGGTTGTCCTCAGCTTGAATTGAATGACTCGCATCAGCCTGAGTTACCTGTGTTCAATGTAACTTGGTCAGAGGCAAATCGATTTGCGAAGTGGTTGTCAAAAAAAACTGGTTTTAGGTACCGATTGCCTTCAAACTCGGAGTGGGAATATGCGGCGCGAGCTGGGTTAGGCATGAATCGTTTTTTTGGTATCCCTGTCGAAGTGCTCTGTAATTTCGCCAATACCTATGACCAGACTGCAGATCAAGAATATCAGTCGGGAGAGGAATGTGTTCCCTGCTCGGACGGTTATCACGAGCTCGCCCCGGTGGGACAATTTGCATCCAATCAGTATGGCGTTCACGACATGATCGGTAACGTATCCGAGTGGACTGACGATTGCGCCAGTCCTGATTGGCGAGGTGCGCCCCAAGATGGTAGGTCATGGGTCTCTGGCGACTGTTCGTTAAGAGGTTATAGAGGGGGCTCTTGGCTGAACAACGAACCATATTATTTGTTCGAATCGGATCGTTTCAGATTTTTAGGTTCTCGAGCGGATGACTTGGGATTTCGTCTGGTTAGAGAAATTCAGTGATGCGATGCTATCGTTTTGCATTAAAGTTATTTCGAGGAGCAACCAATTTTTAATATTTGTGAGGCTAGTTCATAAATTAAACGTGATCTATTGTTCAAAAAAAATATGGATGCTGTACAGTGATGAGAAGTCGAGATGGTCGGTTCATCTCGGAATTAATTTTTAGAATTTGGACGTAGTCCGCATGAAAGAAACGTTTTGACCAGCTCGAAAGACTCACGTTACTGCGAAGAAACAGAGCCCATCAAAGTGACATCCTCAAGGGTATCTTGTGGGTAACAGGGTCGTCCCACCAAGTTTAATTAGACGAGGTCGTCACGCCTGGTTAAGCCCGCGTCTCTGGCTAAGAAGGGTTGTCCTCTGGATTGGTGCTGTTTTGGTTGGTATCGTGGCAATAGTTTTTGCTATGAGTGCTGAGTATGCCAATTCTTTGCATCAAGCAGTTGTCGAGTTTTCTCCCTTATTACCTTTTATAGTCGGACCAGCAGGGTTAGCGCTCGTCGTATGGTTAACCCGTAAATTTTTCCCCGGATCGCAAGGAAGCGGAATACCGCAAACGATCGCTGCAATCAATACGGAGAACGAAGAGCGCAGAGGTCACTACTTATCTATACGGCTCGCTTTGGGTAAGTTCATGTTGACAGTAATAGGCCTTTTTTCAGGCGCCTCGGTTGGTCGCGAGGGACCTACAGTTCAAATTGGTGCTTCAATTATGCAGTCTCTCGGTCGGTTCACTCGGTTTTCAAGGGTTGAGACGAAGCGTGGGTTGATACTCGCGGGTGGGGCAGCTGGCGTAGCGGCTGCGTTTAATACTCCGCTAGCGGGAATAGTGTTTGCTATTGAGGAGATGAGCAGAAATTATGAGAGTCGTACCAGTGGTACCGTACTTACTTCCGTAATTGTTGCGGGAATCGTATCAATTTGGTGGTTGGGAGACTACACCTATTTTGGAACAACCTCCGCGATTATCAATGGCTCCAGCGCGTGGATACCAGTGATCGTGTGCGGTGTGATTGGTGGGGTATTAGGAGGTATATTCAGTCAGCTGTTGATTTTCATATCACGTGGTCTTCCGGGTAAGATGGGCGTTTTCGCTAAAACAAACCCGGTTATTTTTGCGGCATTTTGTGGTTTCTTATTGGCGATAATTGGTGCCTTTTCAGGAAGCTCAACATACGGTACCGGCTACCATGAGGCACGAATGATTCTTGAAGGGACCGGTGAAATACCTGAGTCATTTGGTATTCTTAAATTATTCGCAACTTTAGTATCTTATGTCAGTGGTATTCCTGGTGGTGTGTTCGCCCCATCATTGGCGGTGGGTGCTGGTCTTGGTCAAAATATTGCCCAATTTATTCCTTACGTACCACTGGGCGCTGTTGTCGTATTAGGAATGGTTGCGTACTTTGCAGGAGTTGTTCAAGCTCCCGTTACCGCGTTTGTTATTGTCATGGAGATGACGGATAACCACGATATGATCGTTCCGTTGATGGCAGCATCTCTTTTGGCGGCGGGTTGTTCGAAGGTCGTGTGTCGGAGGCCACTGTATCGTGCGCTGGCCGATGAGTTTTTAAATGAAGCGCCACCCAAAGAGTCCAAATCCCAGGGGCTGGATAAGTAACTTCGGCTCCTGCCGCCTATTCGATTAACGCCGATTAGTTCAAGCTTCATACCTGTTTTTGAACTTTTTATTAGCCATCATCGCCTGCGAGTCTTCTTAACACCGGAGTTGATTATCTATGGTCGTTGAGGATTTTCTCCCCAAAACATTGGTGTCCTATAGCCGCTAGGATTGGATAAATCTTCCAAGTAGAGTGAGGGTGCCATTTCCCAAGATGCTTCTTGTAGCGTCACTGATAGTTTTTTCACAATTTCTGGGTGTTGATGAGCGACATTGAATTCTTCTGAAGGGTCGTTTCCGATATCGTAAAGTTCCGTTTGTGAAGGAAGCGTGCTTATTGAAATTAGTTTCCAGTTATTCTTCAGAACTGCGCCGCCGAATTCATTCACATTGAGTATTAAGGTTCGTTGAGGGAGCAGTTGATTTTCCATAAGAACAGGCGATATATCGATACCATCAATGGGCTTGATTTGATCGTTTTTGCCAAGAGACGCTCCGGCTACTTCAAGTAATGTTGCGTACATATCAGTGACGTGCACGCGTTCGGTGGATATGTTTGGTTGGATTTTTCCGGGCCAAGATATGATTGCTGGCACTCGTATGCCGCCTTCGTATAGTGATCCACTGCCAGAGCGAAATGGACCGTTGTCGCTTACAGTTTGTTCTGTATCACCGTCGCCAGAGAGATACTTGCGTTTAACGGCACCCCCGTTATCACTATGAAAAATAACAACAGTATCTTCTCGAATTTGTTTTTTCTTGAGTGCTGCAATAATTTTGCCAATCGCTTCATCAACCTGGGAAACCATCGCTAAGTAAGTTTGAGTCGCTTTATCCGTAACATGAAGATGCTTTTCAGCTAGTCTTTCTGGCGCTTGAAGCGGCATCCCTGGTGCCGCGAAACTGATCATCATGAAAAGTGGTGTCGATGAATCGTGATTCTCGATAAGAGATTTGGATTTATCTCCAATTAAATCAGTCGAATACCCGAATTCCGTCATTTGTTTCTCGCCCTCGAACCAATCAGTAAGTTCAATGGTATTAATTTTTTTTAAGTGATCTCCAACTGGACTGAGGTTTCCATAAAAATAATCAAAGCCGCGTTGAGTTGGTAATTGACTTCTTTCAGCGTGCCCGAGTAACCAAGATCCCAGCATGACCGTCCGATAACCAGCTATATTCAATGCTTGTGGGAGGAGGCGTTCATCCTTGGGAAGACCATAGGTGCTCCAAGATAGGATCGACTTGGTTTGAAGTCCGAATCGATACGGGTAGCGTCCCGTGAGAAGGGCCGCTCGCGTTGATGACGAGTGAGGTAACGTATAAAAGCTCTCCAAACGTGCTCCAGAATTTGATAGCTCATCGATATTAGGTGTTGGTGTACGACCACCATGGAACCCGACATCTCTCCAACCAAGGTCGTTGGCTAAGATATAGATAATGTGTGGCTTATCATTTGCATTTGCCCAGCCAGGGTGAATGATGGAGCTTACGCACCCAATGCATATCACAGCGAGAGCAATCAGTCTTATAATTCGCGTGGAAGTCATTGCGCTATGTGTTTTAGATCGGTCGAACTTTCTCAAGGTGCTTGCAGTCGCTACTAACCATAATAAGGTAACACATGGTATACAATTGGGGGATTATGACGCGCCAAAGCCCATCAGAACTTAAACAATTAGTAAACCAAGTTGCTCGCAACCTCAAGTTAAACCGCACCCTCAGTGAGGTCGGGTTTGTTATAGCGACACTCTTGTTCGCGTGCTCTGCCTTATTGGTGCTTTTAATACCTTTTGATTTTGCTGCATTCCACTGGCTTTTCACCGTTGTCGGAATCTCATTCATTACCTTGTTATCTGTTATCTGTTATCGAACGTGGTCTAGTATTAGTGAGGATGATGCAGCATGTTTTGTGGATGAAAGAGCGGGCTTAAAAGATGAGTTGCTGAGCGCCATGTGGTTTTCAAGCTCGGATAAACAACCGGGTGGTAGTGAAGAGGCCTTCGTTTCAGCACATCTGAGCCGTGCGATGGAAAAAGCGAGATCGATTGACGCTAACGCTATAGCACCTTTTGTGTACCCTCAAAGTGGCAAAGTAGCAGCGTTGGCCGCCGTGACATTGTTTGTTACTTGGCTGGGAGTGTCCAACGTTGTTATCGCAAAAAAGGGAGATTTAGCAGAAGCGAATCCCTCGAGGGTCAATGTTGATCTTGTGACAGAGAGTACCACCGAACCAACAGCATCTTCGAATGTGGAGGAAATAAACGATGCACTTGCCGTGTTGAACAGGGACGACATTAGCTTTGAGGCGAAACAAGAAGCATTGAAGAAAGCACGTGAGGTCCTTGACCAAATCAATATGGATGCGGTCATGACTCGAGAGGGTTTATCCAAGTTGTCAAAACTTCTTATGGAACAGGACGGTTTTGAGGGCGTTGGCAGAGCTTTGGAGCAGGGCAATATAAAAGAGGCGATAGGCTTACTTGAGGAAAAGCGGGAGCAACTTTCAGCGTTGTCAGATACTGATCAAAACTTAAATGTCGACGACCAACAGGCTGGAGCAACTGCGCGAAGCGACAATATATCCTCCGCCGAAATCGGTGATGCTGCTCGAGACTTGTTGAACGAGGTAGGTCAGCCAGACCCGCGAAATATTACTAGGTTAATTGAAAATCTAGAGCAAGCGCAGCAAGATATGGAGTCACAAGAACGCGCAAATACTGCTGCGTCTAGAATGGAGAGTGCGGGAGAGCGTATTGGTATTGCTCAGACTGGTGCGGCCGATTATGGCGGTCGATCAGCCACTTCTGATCAAGCGGAGGCCGGTAACGGAACACCCTCTCCTGACGCTGGTAATAATGACATGACTGGTGGCTCACTTTTCAGACGTGGATCGGTAACCGCGAACGAGGAGGATCAAGGGGATGATGGGAGTTCCACTGGCGCGCCCGAAGGCCATGCGGCGGCACTAGCCTTGGAGGGCCGAATGACCAAGCGTCTAGATGCTATTTTGCGATTAGAAAAAGCCGAGGTTGAAGGTGATGAGAGTGTTGATAGTGAGGATTCGGCTTGGGAGTTTCAAGCAAGTAAGCAGGGCAAGGCCCGCACGGAAGTTGTTCAAGGACTCGATACAATCACCTATCAAGACTCTGATGTGATCAATGGTGAGTTTGTATCCGTAGAACACAGGAAATCAGTACAACAGTATTTTTTAGAAATTCACGAAGGAAATAACAGATGACGTCAAGTGTGGAACAACAGGTGCGGGTTTTTCAGGATCGTTTCTCTCAGGTTGTTGATGAGGTCTCGAAAGTTATTGTCGGTAATAGAGAGGTCATTTCGAACGTCTTAACATGTTTGCTGGTTCGTGGACATGTTTTACTTGAAGGAATCCCTGGGGTAGGGAAGACAAAGCTCGTGCAAACTTTATCGGATGCGACGGATTTAGGCTTTTCAAGGATTCAATTTACTCCTGACTTGATGCCTGGGGATATTATCGGCTCTAACGTAGTAAGGGAAACTGAGGACGGTAAAAAATCGTTTGAATTTCAACGAGGGCCTGTATTTACGAATATATTACTTGCAGATGAAATTAATCGAGCCACACCTAAAACTCAGTCTGCACTGCTCGAGGCAATGCAAGAGAACAGTGTGTCTGCAGGCGGTTCAACACATAAGCTAGACCAGCCGTTTTTTGTCTTGGCCACTCAGAATCCCATTGAAATGGAAGGGACTTACCCACTTCCAGAAGCTCAAATGGATCGATTCCTCTATAAGTTGCGACTAGATTTTCCTGAGGCTAGTGACTTGTTAACAATCGTTGAACGAACGACACAGCAGGACGACCTAACTGCATCACATGTGCTTGGAAAAACTGAAATTTTGGAAATGAGGGAAACTGCGCGTGCTGTTCCTGTTGCTCAGCCGGTTATGCAATATGCAATTGCGATTACGCTTGCTACCCATCCGGAGAGCAGTGAGGGTCACGGGTTGGCTAAAAAGTATGTTCGTTTTGGAGCGAGTCCTCGAGGGGTGCAGTCATTAATTCTTGGGGCGAAAGTTAATGCGCTACTTAACGATCGCTTTTATGTAAGTGCCAATGATATTAAAGCAGTTGCTTTGCCGGCCTTGAGACATCGAGTTTTGATTAATTTTGAGGCTGAGGCTGAGAAAGTAGATCCTGACCATATCCTTGAAGAAATAGTTCGGGTTGTTGAATTACCAAAAAGTTGAGGGCTAGTTTATAAGAGGCCCGAACAAAATTTTGGTTAAAGAATATTTTTGAAGATGTATGTCGACTCTCTTAAGTAAAGAATTTATGCGTCGCTTAGACGGCATATCGTTGTTACTGCGTAAACCAGTCGCAGGACATCTACGTGGTCAACATAGGTCGAGAAAAACTGGGGTCGGTATGGTTTTTTCAGACTATAGGCCTTATTCCTCCGGTGACGATGTCCGTAATTTGGATTGGGCCACATATATGCGGTTAGATCGTCTTGTTTTGCGTATGTTTGAAGAAGAGGCAGACACGCCTATCTACATACTCATTGACAATAGCGCATCGATGGGGAGAGATGATTCTGGCAAATTTGAAATGGCCAAAAAATTTGCGGCGGTATTGGCTTATGTGGGCCTTTTGAATCACGATCGTGTGAGTTTGATCTCCTTTTCAGACGGGATGGTTAAAGAGATGCCGGGTCGCCGAGGTAAAAATCAAATGTGGCGTGCTATGCATTTTCTGGAATCTTTGAAAAATGAAGGTGAAACTCACTTAGGTAATACTTTTCGTAAATATTTCGGTGCCGGCCGCACGCGAGGTTTGGTTTTCATCATCTCTGATTTTTTGTTTGAGCAACCGATAGAGGAAAGTTTTCGACCGATTGTACAATATGGACATGAGGTTTTCGCAACTCATGTTATTGATGATGAGGAGGAGAATCCAAATATTGATGGGCATGTAGTTTTAGTTGACTCTGAGACACGTGAGGCGCTCAGTGCTCACGTGACTGAAGGTACGTTGGCGGCTTATCGTTCAGAATTTGATAAACATCGAGAGAATACAGAAGCCTTTTTTAATCGGTCTGGCTGGGGATATGTTTCATTAAGAACCAATGACGATTTCGAAAATTCGGTCCTTACTTCATTGAAGAAAGAGGGTATATTTCGATGACCTCGGTCGCGCTTTCGAGTCCTGTATTTTTCCTTTTGTTAGCTGGGCTGATTGGGTCGGTGGTTCTGCTTTATTTGTTGCGGCCTCCTGTGCTGAATCGCTTGATGTCATCGAATTTGATATGGAGGCGGGTTCTTGGTTCGTCACGAGCGATTAATGAGCGCTGGCGATGGTGGTTATCCCTCCTGTTGGCTACGTTAATTGCGATTTGTCTC
>Ga0255769_10005962_pt1 | contig 11225 bp, 17 predicted proteins | sample 041ome_9_FD_179637 | JGI IMG/M metagenome (GOLD analysis project Ga0255769, IMG submission 179637) | Coastal salt marsh microbial communities from the Groves Creek Marsh, Skidaway Island, Georgia - 041413US metaG (version 2) | ecosystem: Environmental > Aquatic > Marine > Intertidal zone > Salt... | reverse complement strand
TGTGACAAATTCATCAACTTTATATAGGGGTGTATTCCATTTCAATTTAACTAAAATCACTTTAATTATTTTGTAAATTAGAATTTTCACTTTTTAAAGTTACATAAAATATAACTATTGTTACAACCTCTCTTAAAATCATGCCTGTTAATTCTAAAGAAGTAATTGAGTCAGCAGGATTTAATAAATTACCTGTCACTGAAGCTAATATTAATAGCCCTGGGATAATTAAACAAAAAATTAGATGGTATTTTTTATAAATTAATTGAACAGCTTTGGCCGCTAAATACCCTGCTATAAATCCAGATATTGCTAATGGTGCTATAATGAGCAAAAAATCAGGCATATTCAAAAACATTATCTTTTCATAAATAAAATATAATATTTTACCCAAGTATAAGCCTATATATTGAGCTAATACAGCCACTGGTATAAACACTAGTGATACTAGTAAGCTTATTAATTTAAATCTCATATATTTTAGAAATTAATATTTCTAATTATTTTAAACCTGGTTGATTGCAAACCTCACTCAAGACTAATCCCTGCATAGTTGTTTTTTTTTCATAATATTCCCACTTAAAATAATCTGGCAAGTCTTTTGGTACAATAGTTTCTATATCGATTGAACCTCTTCCCATGGGACTTTTATAGGTAACAAGGGTTAATGATTTCATTTCGTATGAATCACAACTAACCATATTATGAGAAATACTTGAGTAGATATCATCCTCAATATCTTTGAGGTTATTCATCATTTGCCAAAAATAGACAAATTGCCCATTTCTTAAAACAGATTTTTTATCATAGAAAAGTTCAAAAGATCCATCTTTAGCTTTTGCAACTTTTGTCCAATTAAATGTTGCAGAGTAAACTATGTTGGTAAATAATATGTTTGAAAATAATATAATTAATATTTTTTTATAAAATAATTTCATCTAATATTACAAATTTTTTTTATCATATCTCCATACATTACTTTTGGGTCGTAATATTCCCAAACAAATTCTTCAGGGTCTTCTTGAGGACCTATATAGTCATAATTTACATTGCCTCTGCCCATAGGACGATCATAGGTAACCATCGTGATCAATTTCATTTCGTTAGTTTCACAATTTGCCATATGATGACCTATCATTGATAAATTATTGTCCTGAACTTTTTTTAAAAAATTAGCTAGAACCCAATAATATTTATAACTACCAACTTGAAAGACAGTTTTTTTATCATAATAAAGTTCCATGCTATTATCGATTGCTACATCATGTTTTGTCCAATTAAAACTAGCAGCGTAAGAACTTAAAGATATTGAGCTAAAAATTATTACAAAAGTTAATAATTTTTTCATGAATTAACTTTAATCATTTTTAATTTATTTACAATTAATTCGTGATTATTTAATTTTGCATATTCTAAAGCATTATTAATATCTTTTTTTGAAACTTTTTTACTTTTAAAATACTCAAAACCACAAACGGCATGGCCAGATTGATTTACTGGGTCTGCTGCATATTCTGTAATTTGATTACATTTAAAACATATAAATGGATAGATATTTAATCCATCCTCTTCTCTAGTTCTAAAACAATTTTCTCCATACATGTAGATTGATGAGTCTTCATTAATATTTATATTTTGTAATGGATGAAATATTTTACATTTTGGACAAGCTAATCCTCTTGGGCTTTTGCTATCATCATTGGATCCAAAAAGTCCAGTGATTACTGATAAACCAGCTAAGATCATTAAGCCAGTTGCTAACCAATTATTACCAGGTATTGGTATTAGTGTAGCAACATAAGATCCTGCTGCAAAGATAAGCATCCATAAAAACCCGTATTTCATCCTATCTTTTTTAAAATAAACTTTGTTCATAATTAGTAAGCATCATATTGGCAATACTTTTGATAAGATTTTGCTTGGTTAAAATTTAATCCTAACAAAGGTAAATTTTTACTCTGCGTTTCCTCTGGAAAATCAAATTCATATGTGACACCATCTTTTGAAATATAACAGTCAACCTCGTTTGGTTGATTTCCCTCTAATAAATCTTTCGTAGTAGAATATGTAATCCTAGTCCATATAGAATATCCATCACTCTTTGCGACTAAGAACCTTAGTGTTTCTGAATTATATTTTACAATTTGTCCATCGACTAATTTTTCTTGTGTCCTATCTAATGACTGACTTTGTTCGAATTTCTTATCAACTTCATTGAGTTTTTTAACTAATTCGGGATTTGGTTTTTTAAAAATATTATATGCCCAAGCTAATAATAAAAATAAAATACCAATTGCAACTAATATTAAAGATATCGCTTTTGCATACCTCCAGGTGCTTGCCGATCTTTTTAATCGCGCTTGCTCATCAATATATTGATTAACTGGATCGTAGTTATGACTGACAGCTTCTTTAACTTTATCAGCCATTATTTTTTCTTACTTTTTTCATTAAACTCGTTAGCCTTAAATACTCCTTTTTTTAATACTTCTGCATCATCAGTTGGAAGTGGAACATAAACTATTTCTTTTACAATGGTTTCTTTAGGAACTTCTCTATCAACATGAACAATTCGATCCTGATAAATTGGCTTTTCAATAATCTTTTCAACTTCAATCTCTTTTTCAATAATTTTTTCAATTGTTTTAGGTTTGATCATTACTTTTATTTGAGTTGAAAAGTATTTCGATAAAGAAACAAATAATCTACCAAATCTATATCTTAAAGTATTTTTTCTATTAAGTGGTTGATTTCTAATTTCATGCATTCTCTCGTCCATTAAATGTAATCCAGCTAGCGCTACTAGAGTTCCAATTATTGAAATAATAAAAGCTAAAAACCCAAACCATAACCAAAAAGCTTTTTTCATATCTTCCTGAGTTAAATCTGCAGGAGTAATATCTTTATCTACTACATCACCAAAAAACCATTGTCCTGGCCCTACTTTAATCATCACTGCCATTTGATAGAATGAATTGTCTCTTGCTTTTTCGTTAACTTCTTTAGCTTTTAAATCTATCTTTTGGTTAATTTCATCAATCTCCACTAATACTGTATTTTGTTGATCTGTAATATTTTTTTTAGCATTCAACTTAGGATTTATTTGCTCATTTTGAATTTGATCTATCTGTTTTTGAAGTTCATCATTTTTAAGTTTTAATTCCTGATTAATTTGATTGATTAATGGTATATTTTGAGATGCATTATCACTTAAAACTTGATCAAGCTGTTTAGACAATGTTGTTTTATTTGCTTCTAATTTATCAATCTCATTATCATAACTTTGTATTTGAGCTAAAATAGCTTCTCTTTTATTTTTTTGTTTGTTAAAGAATCCTTCTTGAATTCCTTGTAAAGATAAAACAGCTTTACTTTTTTCATCTTCTAATTTTGAAATTCTCTCTGTTATTTCATCAATTTGTTTTATTAGAGAGTCTCTTCTTGGATTTGCAATTGCATTCTGCATTTCTAATTCAGATCTTTTTTTAGTTGCTTCAGTGTTATTTGTTAAAATTTGTTGATTTATTTGATTAATTTGTTCTCTCAGTTCTAATATTTGATTATCTATTTGATCTTCTTGGCCTAATCTTTCTTCCTTTGTTGATTTTTCGTTTTTAAGTTCTTCAAGTTGATTTCGAATAATTTCTACTGGTTTTGTATTTTTTGAATAAGCTAACTGAAACCCCTGAAGTATAGTTTCAAATGTAGAAAAATTTACCGCTAAAAGAGCTAATAAAAAAATTATTTTCCAATAAGTTTTTACAGAATAATAAAGAGCTGTAGCCAAAGGAATTTTGGTTAATTCCATAATACCAACTACAAAAAAAGCTAAGCCGATAATCATATATTGAATATTTGAGCTTGAAGCAATTTCACCGGTCAATTCTTTTGTTTCTTCAATTCCAATTAAAATAAAACTTCCTGCAATAGTAAAACCTACTAGTGCAACGGTTATCTCTATTGCCCATGCCATATAAATTAGTTTTTTACCAGTAGGCGAAGTTTGAGATTTTGGAAAAAATTTATTAAAAATATTATTTAAATCGACCATTTTTTTACTCCTATTTTATCTTTAAATTTATCTGCAATTCTTTTAACTTGATCCATAAATGGATATTTCACTACTCCAAATTCTAAAGCAACAATTTGAATATCTCTAATTTCCTCTTCACTCATAACGTGATCTACGATTGCCAAACGATACAAAACAGCTACAACAAATTCTAGAAAATTTTTATTAGCATCCCCTACTAGTTTTCTAAGTCTTCTTGCATCCTCTTGAATAGGTTTATCGCAGTTAGCACCCTCCTCTAGAATTTTTATTAAAGTATTGTGTTGATGTTTTTCGTGAGGAACTATTTTTAATATTTCTTCTTCTTCAACTTTTGAAAAATGACCATCTGCTTTACAAAGTTTTGCACTTAAAATAAGAACACCTATGATTACAATAGTTTGTTTATCAGCTCTTCGATATTTATCCCAAATATCAGACATTAATAATTAAACCATTGAACATAATTAAAATAAAGAAATTAAAAACCTTGATTACATTAATCATTTAATTGTATTTCCCCTATCAAACATACATTGATTAAAATATCCTGTGTTTGATGATAATGATTGAATAACAATTGGTGTTTCGTCAGGAGCACACATTAAAGGGTTTCTACAAATATAAATTGGTGCTGCTGCATTAGCGACTGATTTACAATAAGCCTTGTCTTGATAGAGCTTATTTGAACCACCGGTATTGCTTTGCCACTCTGCTGCGCAAGATGACAGCAAAATGGCAAATAATACTAAAATTATATTTTTTAATAAAATGTTAATTATCATTTTGCTCATCTTTACCTGCATTTAATAAAGCTATCCCAATAAAGCCTGTTATCATTGCTGAAAATTGCGATATAGGACCGAGAAATGCGGTTAAGTTAGTCCCCATCCAAGACATAACAAAATCAATTAACGCAAAACCTATTAACAACATCCCAATAAATCCAAGAAAATTAGATTTCTCAGTCTTAAAGTTTGTTTTATTTTTCATATTTATCTCCTTTGTTTTCATAGTGAGATTTTAGCTAATTTATTTAATAAACTCTTGTGTAATAGATTTATAAATTTTGGACAAAGCTAATAAAATAAGGTTAATATTTATCCAATAATTTAAAAGATTTTGGATGAAAAAATTTTTAACAGTATTTTTAGTATTATTTGTGCTTATTAATCTTCAAAATAAAACTTACGCAATACCTATTGGTCCTATTAAAAATATATTAGTAGAATTTTTTGAAAAAATACCTTCATTGTTTGATGATATCTTTAAAGGTGGAAAAAAAGTTGATGATGCAATTATAAATAATTCATCTAAAGAAATTGATAACTTGAACCTTATTCTTAAAGACCAAGATACAATTTTAAAAAAAATTTCAAACCAGAAGCATAATGATTACTTTAATAACTTAAAAAATAATTCTAATGAAAGTATAGCATTAAGTCATGGTGTTAAAACTTTTAATATAATATTAAAAAAGGGAAAAAAACTATCAGAAAATATATTTGATTTATTCGATTTTGAATTCTCAAATAATGAACAAATAAAAATTGAACCCTATATAATTAAATCCTGGATTGGTAAAGTTTATAGAAATTCTTCATATTTTAATCAACCTAAGTTTGAAGAAAAAATGCTTTTAATATGTAAAGATGATAATCAAATATTTTATTTTTCGATTTTAATAGACAATCAAGAAGACATTAGTAGAGCTTACCTTACTGATCATTTTAAAATTAATAATGAAATATTAAAATTTGAAAAACAAGAATTGTTAGTACTCCTTGATGAAGATGAAACAAAAATAATGTCCACTAAACCTTTATCATCCTCAAATTTACCTAGTGACTATTTTATCATTAAATCAAATCAATTTTTTCAACACCAAAAAGGCTCAAATCCAGAAACTATAATAAAAAATATTGGCAATATAAGAATTAACAGACAGTTTAATAATAAATGTTACAAAGCTAAATTAAACGGTATCGAATATTAAACAGAAAATATAACAGTTGCAGAGAGAGAATAAATTAAAATCCCAATAATTCTTGATTTTTTATTAATTTCAAGTGCTATCCTATAATCTTTTTTGGTAATTCTGCTAAAGTAAATGGTCATGAATGTAGGAATAGCACAGAATAAATAAGATAATAAAATATACCTATCAAGACTGGTTAAATAAGAGAGTTTTGGAAGATCTTCATTAAATACAAAATTATACGCGATTAAGGCTAACAAGGAGACAATTGATGTTGTTAATCTTGACTCGACTTGGTTTGGGGGTATCCACATTACTGACCATGATATTGTTAATATAAGAAAAACAGGAATAATTATTTTAAATATAAAATAATTTATATTTCTTTTTATGTTTAATTTTACAAAAATTCTATCATCAACAAGTTCAACTATTTTATCTTTTTCAAAATTTGATGTGGTTTTTTCTTTATAAATAAAGTTTTCAACTTTTGTATCTACTACAGTCCATTCTTTTAAATAATTTTTATTTTTGTACTTATCAATATTAATGTAAACACTACTTCTTGGATTAAAAATAGTTACGAAAGGTTTTGGAAAATTGTTATCATCATTATATTCAATTGAATAAGGAGAATAAAACTCTAATTTTAACTCTTGATTATCAAATGGAAATTTTTTTAAATTAAAATCAGATTTAATTCTTGCCACACCTGCATATGTTGCTATGGAAAAAGTTTTATCAGTTTCACTATAATAAACCTGATCATAAGAAGAATTAACTTTATCTTGATCTAAACCAATTTGAGTTAAAAAATCGACATCATTTATAGGAGAAAAAATTCTTGTTGAATCATGTAAATTAGCTAAAGAGCAAATTGTATTATTACCAATCTCTCTTGCAGCTTCAATCCAGTCAGGACGCTCATGTGAAACTTCAAAAGAATAATCTATTTGAAATTCCCCTTCTTTGGTTTTGATCTCATCTATTGCATTAATATTAAAATACTCTAGATCAAAAACATATAAATCATATTCTAAGGCTCTTATTTTATATTCGTTATTTTTGGTTGAAATTTTTGATTCTTCATTTGAAATTAAATCTAAAATTTCTTTATCTGACAATAATGAAGCATCATTATTGTCTATCTTTATAATTGAAGTATTTGATAATAAATTTCTTTCTATAAATGAAAATTTTAGTATCGGATAATTGTTTGAATCTCTTTTAATTATAATTTGATCTTTTTCATAATTATAGTCTTGATGAAAAAATAAACCTAAATCATATTTTGGTTGTTGACCATCAGTAACCATACCAACTTGTGGCATGGGAATTGCCAATACTTTATCCTCAAAATTCTTACATTCATCAGCTATAGATATTCCTAAAGTTAGATAAATTATTATTGCTGATAAAATTCTAAAAAATTGCACATTTTAAAGTAGTTTAAAAATTGTTAAAAAAAAACCCCCATATTTGAATTGGGGGTTTTTTAGCGATAAAATAGTGATTACTTAGAATAACCCCAAGTATTATCATAAGGGTTATATTCTAATGAAGAGTCTTCTCTTTCATATGACCATTTATTGTCAAAACCATTGTATTTAAGCTCTGAGTCCTCTGCTGCTCTCTCCCATTGACCGGTAAATGCATTGTATTTTATATCTGCTTGTGCTGAACTGATGATTGTTGCTCCAATTAGCATTGCTAATGCAATCCCTATTACTCTTTTCATGATTTTTTTCCTTTCATTGTTTGTTTTTTTAATCATTTAAATCTTATCTCATAAAAAAAGTGAGAATTATTGTGTAATAAATAAATATATTTTGGACAAATATTGAAAATTAAAGATTTATATAATTAATTATTCATCTAGTATTGTTTCTGGATATGGCAAAGATACGTAAAATTTCGTCTATAGAAAATGGCATAGCAGAAATAATTAAAATCTTATCCGAGGATGAGATAGCAGAAGCAATTGGTAAAAGTGTTTCTTTCTTAAGAAAATGTAGCGATCCAGATCAACCTCAACAACTGGATCATAATGACAGTATTAGACTTGATATAGCCTGCATAAAAAAAAAGAAGGCACCGCCATTATTAAATTCTCATGAATATATTATCTCAACGTCTATTGATTCAGAAAAAATAAATCATCAGGATGATTTGGACGGCGTTTTGGTTAAGTTTACAATTCTTCATGGAAAGTTAGTTGAAGTTATTAAAAAAGCTCAAGATCCAAAAAGTGATAGAGGTGAAGAAATAAGCCCTTTAGAAAAGAAAGAAATTTTCGAATCTATAAAATCTATTGAAGATAAAATTATGAAATTAAAAATTTCAATAGATAAAAATAACTAAAAAGTTATTTCTATAATATAATTCATTATTAAATACATAACTAGCACTGAACTTGTGGCTTGAAAAAAATCACTTAAAGTTATTGTGTAAAATTTTTGATGAAACATTTTTCCTGCACTTTGTTTGAATTTCATTTCTCTAAATAAATATATAGCTGCTAGAAATGATAAAAATAATATTACATTAGCAATTTCATTCGAAACTAAATCACTTGAAAGGCTAAAATTATATAATCCATGCATTCCAACAGGAACAAAAATTGCTAAAATTAAAAATATATAATTATTTTTTTTATTAAATATTGATAAAGTAATAAAAAATCCCATAATTACACCGCATAATGCATGCATAGGAACTGCAGAGAACGTTCTTAGTAAAGATATGTCTAGAATAGATGTTTTTTGAGAAAAATATTTTACATAATCTATATTTTCATAAGCCGCAAAGCCTAAAGAAGCTGCTACTCCATAAACAATACCATCCATTGGTTCGTCAAAAACAGATTTTCTTGTGCAGAAGAATATAAGTACTACTGATTTAAAAAATTCTTCCAAAAATGCAGCTCTTATAAAACTATCAAAAAAATAATAAGTGTCCCCTGTAAAATTAGTCTCACTAAAATTATCTAATACTGGAATAAATAAATCTATTGCTAAAACTGTTGCGCAGCCAAATAAGAAAGTTTTAAATACAATCTTTTTAGGTTCAGGAAATTTATCTTGTTTGTATACATATATTAAAATGACTATGGCTGGAATTAACGCAGCAAAAATATGAAGAAAATGATCTAAATACATTAATCAATTTTTTTAGATTTAGCTTTTCTTCTTTTTACCGGTTTTTTAACTTTAACTTCTTCATGTTGTTGGCTCTGACTAGGAATATTAGGTTCTTTTTTATTTTTTAAAAAAGCAAAAAAAGCAACAAGTGGTGCTGCTATAATCCACCAAAATTTACCAGCAAATGCTAAAATCTTTGCTAACACTCCTGCTTTAGCCAATGCTTTAACTCCTAGGGTGCCCGCAACAAGACTGCCTATTCCAACTGCTGCAGTTTTATCTCCAGACTTATAATCAGCATATCTGTAACCATCTTTAAAAGTTACTGTTTCTGCAAAATTAGTTGCAAAATCCTCAATTTCTTTTGCATTAAAATTATCGTCTATTTTTGTAATTAAAGATATTTCATTATAACCTCTCCTTCCAAGAGATAAAACTGTTGTCTCTAAAGACTCATTATTATTTTCCCATGTTACTTTATAAGAATAAGTTACAAAATTTTTATCTGAAATTTTAGGTTTGAACACCCAATGTAGATCAATAACATCATCCTTTGATGTTTTTTTCATTTCTTCTAATAAATCGTCTGAGTCAACAGACTCCCAATCTTTTATTGAAACATACCCATCATCGATGTAGTTAACATAAATTGAATAATCAAAACTTTCATTATCAATGATTAATAAATCATTATCATTAGCCTCATCTTCAAATAGTAAATTAGTAAACTTATTTATATTATCGTAACCAATTAAATAAATTTCATTTTCTAAAATATTAACTTCAGAATTAGAATTTGGAATTTCAACCCAATGATTTTTTGAGTCTTCTAGATTATACCAAGGTAAATCATAAAACTTTTCACTTTTTTCATTGGCTGCTACTTCATTTGATGTATTTGAACTTTGAGAGTTATCATTGTTGGTATAATAATCTTTTGGCCAAACTCTTACAAATTTTGAGTCCATATCCACTCCTTGGTCAGATAAAGAGTCATATTTTGTGATAAAATAATTTCCTGTGACTTCTAAAACACCCGTTTGTGTAGAAAAAGTATATCCACCACCTGATTGAGAGTACCAAACTCTAGATAAAAAATCATATTGATTGCCTCTTTTTAAAATTGTTGCTTCCCAAGTGCCATTAAAATCTGTTGGGCCGCTGACAATATACATTTTAAAAATATCCTCTTCTTTAAAGATAACTATTGTTCCAAGACCTTCGGTAAACCACAGTCCTTCAATAATATCTAATTGTTTGCCTTCTAATAATTTTATAGCTTGATTTTTATTTTTAGGCCCATCATCTTTATTTGACCAAAATTCTTCTGAACTAACATTACCAATTATACTAAAATTTATTAAAAATATTAAAATAATTAAAGATTTAAGATTAATATTTTTCATTAAAAATTTATATTTAAAGCTTTTCAAGTAATCTACTTTAAACTTTATATGATATTAAAATAAAATGATAGTAATTTTCGGAAACAGTAAAAAAGAATTTAAAGAAGCAGAAGGTAAATTTTTTTGCCCGAAATGTAAGTTTATGAAAATATATAATGTTAAAACTAATAAAGATTATTTTCAGTTATTTTTTTTACCTATTTTTCCAATCAGTCAAAAATCAGACCCTTATGTAGAATGTCAAAATTGCAAAAACTGTTGGGAAATAAAAATTTTAGAGGATAATAATTATTATCTTGATGAAACTCCTGTAATTAAATAGCCTCAGTATATGGAAACTCTAGGTTTTATTTTAATTGCCTTAGGTGCGCTTGATTTTATTTTAGGAAACTTTGCAAATATCAATCTTACAAGTTTTTTAGGTGCAGCATCAAGCTTTACTCCAATAGCTCTAATCGTTGTTGGTGGTCTACTTGCACAAACAGGTAAAAAAAATAATAAAGAATAATTTTAAATTCATTCATTATAAATATTATAAAAAATAAAGAATAAATAATTATAAATAATCTTTTTTAACTTGTTCTAATAACTCATCCATTTTACTTCGGATTTCTTGGTCATTAGAAATATTTTTATTATCAAAATCAGCT
>Ga0255769_10005943_pt1 | contig 11246 bp, 12 predicted proteins | sample 041ome_9_FD_179637 | JGI IMG/M metagenome (GOLD analysis project Ga0255769, IMG submission 179637) | Coastal salt marsh microbial communities from the Groves Creek Marsh, Skidaway Island, Georgia - 041413US metaG (version 2) | ecosystem: Environmental > Aquatic > Marine > Intertidal zone > Salt... | reverse complement strand
AAACCTCAATTGATTCCGACGGCGATGGAGTGCCAAACTATTTAGATTTAGATTCAGACAACGATGGTTTCAATGATATTTGGGAAGCAGGTGGTGATGATACATCAGGTAGAGGTATAACAACTCATTTGGTCCTAAATCCACCCGACACTGACGGAGATGGTATATTGGATCCATATGATTTAGATTCTGATGGAGACGGTATCACAGATATTTATGAATCGTTTTATAATTTCATCGATGACAATAATGATGGTCGTCAAGACGGTCCCGATACGGATGGGGATGGTATCGTAGACTATTTCGATGGATATAATGGCGTATATGGAGACTATTATGATTATAAACCTTTTGATTTTGATTATGATGGTAAGCCAGATTTCCAAGATTTTGACAGTGATGATGACGGGATCCTTGACAAAATAGAAGGTACTGAAGATTTCGATTTTGATTTTTATCCAAATTACTTAGATGAGGATAGTGATGATGACCAAATATTGGATAAGAATGAGACCTCGGATGATATAGATTTTGACGGGTCAGGTAACTTTATTGATCTAGATAGTGATGGGGACTTGATCTTTGATGAAATTGAAACCGAAGCAGATTTTGATGGTGATGGAATTCCAAACTATTTAGATTTAGATTCAGATAATGATGAACTTTCTGATAAACAAGAAGGTGATATAGATGCAGACGGAAATACTTTCAAGGATTATATCGACCCGACTACATTTATTCCTGAAATATTTACTCCAAATGGAGATGGAATAAATGATACCTTGATAGTTAAAGGATTGACGAATTTTCCTGATTCAGAGTTAGTGATTTACAATCAATTTGGTCAAGTAGTATACAGAAGTAACGGTGGTTATAAGAATAATTGGGATGGTGTATCATCTTTAATATCGGGAGGAGATAATGGCCTTCCGGAGGGTATCTATTACTACATCCTCGAGCACCGAAACTTGAATGATCCTAGTTTAAAACGAAAGCCCAATAAGGGGAACTTTTACCTAAAGCCATGAAATTGAGGATGATCATACGCGCGCTTTTGATTTGTCTATCCATGGGTGGGCAACTAGTGATGGGTCAGCAAGCCAATCTTCTGAGCAATTACGATTTGTTTTCTAGTATGCAAAACCCAGCATACAACGGCCTGAATCGAAGGATGCAATTAGATGCTGTATCTAGGATTCAATGGTCAGGTATACCGGGGAGTCCCCTTTATAGTGCGGTCTCATTTCAATCACCATTTCATAAATCCTTTGCTACAGGGGCAAATTTCCAGAGTATTGAAATGGGAAGATTTAAAAAGGCGTCACCACTTAGATTGAATTTGCTTTCTGGTGACATTGCTTTCCATAAGCAAATATCAAATAAACTATTTTTATCTACAGGTCTGAGGTTAGGGGTGTTTTCAATGGACATGCGAATATCCCAATTGATTGCAGATGAGTTAGGTGACCCTGCACAGTTTGGAAATGATTATAATTTTAATGCTCCAAGCATTGGAGGAGGGATTATGTTAAGTGGTGAACATTTTTACTTGGGTGCTTCAGTTCCTCACCATTTGATTACCCGAGATATTTTGGTAGAAAATATTAATTTGGGATATAACGCAAGGAGACTTTTATCCCTAAACCTTGGATTTGATGTTCCAATCAACAAGAAGCTCTCCTTTAAGTTCACATCACAAATGAAACAATTCACGGGGCTTTCTCCATTGTGGGAGGTTAATGGATACCTAGTAGTTCCAGATTTAATTATGCTTGGGTATGGAATAAGAAGTAACAATTCAAATATTGTATTAACCCAACTTAAATTGAATGAATATTTTTGGTTGATATATGCCTATGACTTTGGTTTTTTATTGGGAGACCAAAATAGATTTAGTTCAACAGAATTTGGACTTAGCTATAGGCTAAATTTTGAAAAACAGAGAGTTAAGAAAAGAAATAGATTTTATTAAATGTTAAGGCCTGAGTATTTATTTTTCTGGATTTTATTTCACCTTGCTGCAGTAGAACTTCCAAGTTTTTTACAGAAGAAAAGTACGCCATCAGCTGAAGTACATCGTTTGGTAAAGAGTAATAGATATATTGAGGCGGTTGCCACATATGATTCCTCAAAGTTGAGTAGTAATTATCCAGAATCAGTAGCATACATTCGAGCATTATCAGAGTTAAGAGAAAACCAAAAAGCTTACAATGAATTAAGCCGACTTAAAGCTCGTTTTCCCAAAAAGAATGATGTCGAACTTAAACTTTGTGAAATTCGTTTACTACAAAGATTAGGGAAATACAAGACAGCCATTGGGCTAATAACCGCAAATACGGGTGTTTTGAATCAGAGGTATTTGTTCCCATTTAGTGGAGATACCATTGCCACTGAAAATAATGAAGAGATTGTGGTCTCTAATTATTCAATAGATACTACACCGTTTTATGGGGTAATTCACTCGGAAAAAGATTCAGTATGGTACTACAATTTACGAAAGAGTGTTCCTTCAGGTGTACTTTCAAATGTCGATCCCAAATTTTCAGACCATTACACAAAGATTTTAAAAGTGAAAGGTGACTTATTTAGTGGGGAAGCGGAACTTTTGTCAGGACAGCCGGTAAATCGCGACGTGGAAATTTCTTCGTTGGATCGTTTTGGTAATCAAATCTTTTCAACACAAAATAAAATAGTCAATGACAGTGATGTTTTTTGTTTGAACATAAAACGTCGATTCTTTAATCAGAGTTATGGTAAAATAACAGACGAATATGTGCTAACGAAGGATCTACAGTTTAACTATTCGAGTATGACATTTGACCAAACATTTGATCGTGTTCTTTATGTTACAGATTATTATGGTGGCTTTGGTGATGGTGATGTGTACATGGCAGATGTTGTGTACAATGAAGATTCAACAAAGTTTCAAATTCAAAACCCATTCAACTTAGGTGAACAAGTGAATACGGGTTGGGGTGAGTCGGACCCTTTATTTTTAACGGATGATATTGTGGCGTATTGCACAGAGGGGAGAATCGGTTTTGGTGATAGGGATATTTATTTTTATTCCATTCGCAATAATGTTTCAGTAAATGCTGGACCAGCGATAAATACGGCCGGAATGGAATATGGCTTGACTAAGAATGGAAATAGACTTTATTGGAGTTCTAAGCTCCCGGGAGAATTTTCGACGAGCACTTTACGTTCGGGAAGTCTTAGTATCGAAGATATATACGCTCGTATGCAATTAGTAATTAGTCGACGTCAATCACCAAGTAATACCATGACAGAGGATTTCTATTATCCAGTTGAAGAGGCAGTAACGGGTATTGATTTAGATAGGTCTTCAAACATTACAGATACGATCGTTATAACCCAAGTAGTAAGAGATACATTTATCCCTGAAGTGGAGGTTTCATATTTCGATACATTTAAAAATCAGAATTTAGTTGCTGATGCTACATTTTTGTATTCTGATGACTCTCTTCGCTTAGAATTAGCGCAAAATGTGGATCCATCCTCTAACCTTACGGATTATCATTTTTTTGATGTGTATTTCCCAGAGAAATCTATTCGGTTTGAGCCTCAATGCGATATAGAGTTGAAGTTGGCGGCAACATTACTGATGAAAAGGAGGGATTGGGGTGTAGAAATTCGATCTCACACGGATTACACTGGTTCAGAGAGGTATAATCGAGAATTATCCCTTACACGATCTTATTCGGTGAAGAAATATTTAATAGGATTAGGTGTAGATGAGTCCCAAATTAAGACCTTTGGTTTTGGCGAGGCCTTTCCCAAAAATCACTGTCGAGAAGGGGTGAAATGCACAGAGCGCGAGATGAGAGAGAATAGACGAACAGAATTGTTGCTTTTCCCTTTGAACTAGTCACGTACTCTACGGTTCCTTTTTACTCTTAAGTGCTTTATTTTAACAATTCTCGAGCCTCTTTCAAGCTCTATGATAATATCAGCCTTAAATTCCCGATTTTGAGGTAATTTTTTCTTAACCCTATCACGAATAACGTAACAAAAATCGCTACTTTTTCCTCCTATCATTGGATAAATAAAACTATATCCTGATGGTAGAGAACAAGGTGTATAAAGAGATTCGAATTTCCTATCGTGTCGAAGAAAGTCTATCCTTTGATTGCCCGGAGATGCGCTATTGACTTTTTCCTCGTTTGGCGCATAGGGAGCGATAACAATGTCGGAAAGTTTGATTGTTTGACCAATAAAGCGGCTCGGTTGCCGAGCAAATTCAGCGCTTTGAACCTCTCGATATTCGAATCTTTGGGCTTCTGCTGAATTACTGACCAAGGAAATTAGCCCAATAATAGAAAGTTTAATATATAAACGCATTTTATGGATTTACTTTAACTCTTGTAATTCTGTGCATCAGATTTGTATCAACTATAAGTGTGATATCTGCTTTAACCTCTCGATTAGCTATAATGCTTTTAGCCATTCTACTGTAGATCACAAAACAACCATCATAATTGGGAATATCAACATTTAGTTTTTCCCAATTTCTAGGAGGGGTACAGGTATTTACCCTTGTTGGAGTAGTCGTTGTAGGAGCCGGTACTGTATTGGTATTCCCAGGACCTGAAGATGGACTTACACTCACACTTTGTGGAGTGCTCCCTGATGGTATCAGTGCCGTACTGGTAGATGTATTAACCGATGCTGTTGGGGAATTACCCGATATTGTTCTGGGACCACTTAGTGTAACAGTCCCAGAGTTTTTTGTTATGGAAACATTTCGTATTACAATCTGTCTTCCGTTATACTGGCTAGGGTTACCTGCAAAGTCTTCTTGACTTACGACTAGTTGGGCCATTAGACTGGATGAACAAAACATCAAGCCAAGGATTATATTTTTCGCTGTAATTTTCATAACATAATGATATAGAACAATTATAATGCCAAACTATTTATTACTATCGGTTTGCTTCTCGTTATCAGAGGTAAAATACTTCAGCAAATAATACCCTCCTAACAATAGTACAATACTTGCCGTTCCTAACTGTAATATTTGCCGGTGGGGCAGCATATCTTCGAAAGTCCATACCACTCCAAATGAAAAAATCACCCATCCCAATTCACTTTTGAATTTTGACTTTACCAGTGTGATCAGTCCAATAATTACAGTAAATGTAGGCATTGAGAAGAGTTGAGCTGGTAATTCAATACCCATGGTATTCAATAACCAAATCAAGCCTATTCCCACGAGTAATACTCCTATAATTAGATAAGAGTCTTTTCTTTTATTGGGGGCGTTCATGTATCAAAAATAGCGATTGTTTTTTGGGTTGTCTGTTAAATAAATTGAGTGTTCAGTTACGTGGACTAGCATGATAAAAATCATGTTGGAGAACCCACAAGCGTAAACACTCTAAAGGATAAAAAGAATCAAATGTTGGTTTTGAAATCGGCTATTGAACGCAGGACCTTTAGCTTCTACTAAATAGCCAGTATCCTGCAGTTGCGGCGGTAATACTCGCAATAATGACGCTGAGTTTAGCCATGTCGATAAGCGCTTTGTTGTCAAAGGCAAGGTTAGAAACGAAGATGGACATGGTAAAGCCTATACCACCAAGTAAACCAGCAGCAACCAGTTTTTTCATGGTGATATTTTTGGATATCTCTGCAATTTTGAGCTTATCGGCGAGATAGCTGAATCCAACGATCCCAAGAGGTTTTCCAAATACAAGCCCAAAGAAAATACCCAATGATAGAGGGTTGATGATTTCGTTCATCATACTCACGTCTATGAAAATAGCCGTATTCGCAGCTGCGAATAATGGTAAAATTCCAAACGATACAATGGAGTGCAGGTTGTGCTCCAAGCTATCGGCCATTTTCTTTTCTTTATGCGATTGACGTGGAAGCATGAAGGCCAGTATTACACCCGATAGAGTTGCATGAATACCTGAATGTAGTAAAGTAAACCACAACGCAATTCCTAATGTGATATATAACCAGGTGTAGTCCCAATCTAATTTATCTACGATATACATGATGGCTACCAAGGCAGCGGAAGCACCAAGCCAGGCCCAGTGGATTCCTTGCCCGTAGAATATGGCAATGATGAGGATAGCTCCAAGGTCATCAATAATGGCTAAAGCCGTTAAAAACACTTTTAATGAGGGAGGAACACGGTTTCCAAGGACTCCAAGTATGGCAATGGCAAATGCAATGTCAGTTGCTGTAGGTATCCCAATCCCAGAAAAAGTATCGGGGGAGTTGATATTAAACGCAATGAAAAATAGAGCCGGAAGAGCCATTCCTCCAAGTGCTCCGAAAATGGGGAGCATCGCTCGTTTACGATCGCTTAGTTCACCTTCAATGAGTTCTCGTTTTATCTCAATTCCTACCAAGAGGAAAAACACAGCCATTAAGGCATCGTTTATCCACTCTGTTATGGAGTGCTCAAGATGTAAATGATAGGCTTCAGTGCCAAAGTGAAAATTCCAAAATGATCGATAATCTTCTCCCCAAATGCTGTTTGAAATGAATAACGAAGCTGCAGTCACAGCCACCAACAATATCCCAGAGGACTGTTGGCTATTAAAAAAGGCGCGAAAAAGTTTAGTTAATGGAATGGTAGGGATTAGACCTCTCTTTTGGGGTTTCATTATGGAAGACAAAATTAGGCATATTTTTGTACGAACACTTGAAGGATATCGATTACATAGCTTATTGCATCCGATTAGCAAAAAAGGGTGAAGGTAATGTAGATCCAAACCCCATGGTTGGTTGTGTTATTGTTCATGAAGACCAAATCATTTCGGAAGGGTATCATGCTTTTTTTGGTGGGCCACACGCCGAGCCAAATGCGATTTTACCTGTAATGGATGATCCTCGATTATCAACGTGTACTTTATATGTGACGCTCGAACCGTGTAGTCACCACGGTAAAACTCCACCTTGTGCTGATTTGATTGTTCAATCAGGAATCAAAAAGGTCGTTGTCGCCATGCAAGACCCCAACCCCAATGTAGCGGGTAGAGGAATCGCCAAATTAAGAAATGCGGGTATTCAAGTGACGGTGGGTATCGGAGAGGAACTTGCAGAAAGGTTAAATCCTGCATTTTTGACATTCCAACGCGAAAAAAAACCATATTTCGTGGCTAAATGGGCCGAGACAAAAGACGGTTGGTTCGCTCCTGAACCGAAATCTAAAAAATGGATCAGCGGTAACGATACCCAACCATATGTTCATGCATTGAGAAAGAAGTGTATGAGTATATTAGTTGGTGTTGGTACTTGGCAAACAGATTCTCCGCTTCTAAACGATCGCTTTCACGGTGGACCAGATCCTTTGAGATTGATATGGGATCCTGAAAATAAAGGAGAGTATCCCACCAATTTGATTTCAAAAACGGCTGAAACTTGGGTTTTAAACCCGCAAATCCAAAAAGAATCGGAAGGATACAACTACATTCAAATTCAACATCTTTATGAACTCCCTCAATATCTGTATTCTAAACAAATCAATTCAGTATTAGTAGAGGGTGGCGCGCATACCATCAACACTTTTTTTAAGCTCGACCTTATAGATGAGGTTCATCGTTTCACAAGTAAATCTGTGGAGTGGGGTGATGGTTTGCCTTCTCCTAAGATCCCAAATGGGTTTGAGTTAATTGAAACCAAGGCATTTGAGTCAGACACCCTAGAAATCTGGAAGAAGAAATGAATACCGCACAAATTACCGCTTTGATGTTCAGTTCGATACTGTCGGTATTGATATTCTGGATTTTTAAAGAAATGGGTCGCCGCAATGTAAAGGCACTCCCTGTAATTGTCATGAATTATTTGGTATGTATGATTTTGGGAAATATCATATTGGGCGAAACGCACCTTCTACAGCCGAGCACGTTAACAAAAGAAGGAGTATGGCCTATATTTATCTTGGGATTCCTATTTATGGTCACATTCCTACTGATGGCAGAATCAACCCGTGAATCGGGTGCTTCATTATCGGCTGTAGCTTCGAAAATGAGCATGGTTATTCCGGTGAGTAGTGCGATGGTTTTCTTTAATGAAGCAATAAGTAGTCAGCTTCTTATAGGAATATCCTTGGCTCTATTGTCAGTTGGGCTTATTACCTATCAAAGTGAGAATAAAGGCGGGTTTTCATGGTTACTCATAGCCGTATTCATAGGTAGCGGTGGGGTTGATTTGAGTATGAATTTGATTAAACACCAGAACTATTCGGGATGGTCTAACATGCAATTCACAACTTTGACATTCTTTGGTGCTGCGGTTGCGGGATTGTTGTATATGCTTTGGCAAGGGTTAAATCACGGGTTTAAAGTTAAAATCCCGCGTGAGACTTTATTTTTTGGAGTGTTACTGGGTGGGATCAACTTGTTTTCCATTTACGCTATTTACCACGCATTGGATATGTTCAAATCAAGTACATCGGTTTTTTTCACGGTCAATAATGTGTTGGTGGTGATGGGCTCCGTGATCGTCGGGATCTTCTATAAAGAAGCGTTTAATCTTAGAAAAATCATCGGTTTGATTGCGGCTGTATTTGCTTTAATATTGTTGGGGTGAGTTCACTTTTTTCTGATACGTACAACGAAATAGATGCCGAAAAAGAATTTAATCTTCGTGAGAAAGGGTCTAAGTTTTACGCTTTCAGTTACATCGTTCGAAATGAAGATGAGGTAAAATCTAAGATTCACTACTTAAAAAGTAAATACCCCGATGCTTCACATCATTGCTATGCATTTGTCCTTGGTCAAGGCCAAGAGGCACAAAGAGCAAATGACGATGGTGAGCCATCCAATAGTGCAGGAAGACCCATACTTCGGGCCATGCTATCCTTGGAATTGACCAATGTGCTGGTGGTAGTCGTACGTTATTTTGGTGGCACCTTATTGGGTATTCCTGGCTTAATTCAAGCCTATGGGGATGCCGCTAAAGGCGTATTGGTTCTATCGGGGAAATCGGAAAAAATTCAGGAAGACGAGTTTGATATCTCTGCGGACTTTGAACATGAGCAGATCATTCACAGACTGTTAAAACCCTTTGAAAATAGAATTGTCGACAGGAGCTACACCGACAAGGTAAATTACCGGGTTGCTATTCGCCGTAATCAAAGTGTACATTTTGAGAAAGAGGCGGCAGAGCAGTACCAGCTGGAAGTTCAAGCCGTTTAGTTTCGTTGCTAGGTTTTGCTCCTAATTGCAACCGTACATATTTGATTTTTTTCCCTTCTTTAAGCCACATGCCTTCATAAAAAGTCTGAATATTCAATTCGGCTGGTAAGGGATCTAGTCCGTACACGTCATTTATGTTGTATTCTACGTTTAATCCATCGAAAACGGCTTGTTCTAATGCAGTTTCATAAAATAAATCGCTATCTGTTTTGATGTTTAGTCGGCCGTTCTCCTCGATAAACTGTCGGTATATATTCAAAAATTTACCGCTACATAGCCTTTTGTATCGTTTTTGAGGCTGTGGATCAGGAAAAGTAATCCATGCTTCGTGTATTTCGTTGGTATCAAAATAAGAGGCTGCATTATCGATTTGAATCCTTAGGAATCGCACATTATCCAAGCCCTCTTCCTTCGCAATCTTTGCGCCCTTCCATAAGCGGTTTCCTTTGATATCGACACCAATGAAGTTGAGATGTGGATGCAATTTAGCCAAGCCTACGCTATACTCTCCTTTACCGCAAGCGAATTCTACCACAATGGGATGGTCATTACCAAAAATCTCATTCCAGCGCCCTTTGGTTTCATCATTATAATCAAAGGTGTTTTCAAATGAATCAAATTCGGCGAATTTTTCTAGTTTGTTTTTCCCTTTTCCCATCTTCCCACAAAAAAAGACGTTTTTTTGCAGTTGACCTACATAATCCTATTTGCTTCTTACACCAGAAATATTGATTCAGGCTTATGCCTCTGGAGCTTTCCCAATGGCGGATCCCGAAGAAGACAACCAAATCTATTGGCATACGCCGCAGATGAGAGGCGTTATTCCGTTGGATGATCGATTTAAAGTCTCAAAGAATCTGAAGCGTTTGTATAAAAAAGATAAATTCGATTTGTATATAAACCGCAATTTTGATCAGGTGATAGACTATTGCCGATCACTTAGAGAGGATGATACTTGGATATCTGATGAGATTTTAGATGCGTATAAACAACTTCATGAAGGAGGTTTTGCGCACAGTTTTGAAGTATATGAAGAAGGGGAATTAGTAGGTGGGTTATATGGAGTGAGTATCGGTAAGGCCTTTTTTGGAGAAAGCATGTTTCATCTGGTTACCGATGCGAGTAAGATTGCATTGGTATTTCTAGTTGAATTCTTGAGGGAACATGATTTTTTGTTATTAGATACTCAATATTTGAATCCCCATATCGCTCAGTTTGGGGCTTACGAAATCACTCATCAGGAGTATGTTAAACTCCTCAGAAGAGCAATTGCGGCCTCCTAAGTTTTTAAATTCATTTATTATTGAGAAATTTGGAACGTGTTCGTCGAAGTTGATATCAATAACGTCAAGTTTACCGCCGATTTAACTTCGGGTCAATCCTTAGCCAATGGTTTTGGACCACAGGCCGAGAATCCAAATGCATTCCACATTCCTGCAGCCATCGTTGAACCGATTCGTGTTGGCGAATTTGTGGGTAGTGTGAAAGAAGGAGGTAGCGCAAATTGTGAGATGGTTACTTATTGTGCGCATGGGAATGGGACTCATACCGAGTCTGTCGGACATCTTTCCAAAGAAAGAATTCACATTCCGGATATTCTCAAGCGCACGCATTACACCGCTCAAATAATTACGGTAGATCTTTATGGTGAACCTGCGAGATTGACAATGGAATCACTACAGAATATAAGTTGGGAGCCTTGTGAAGCTATCATCATTAGGTCCTTGCCGAATAGCGATGCCAAACAATCGATGCACTGGTCTGGTAACCAGCCTCCGTATATTGAACCGGATGCTATGGAAGTCATCAAGGATAAAGGTTTTATTCATTTACTTACAGATTTTCCATCCGTGGATCCCGAGGAGGATGCAGGTGCGCTTACCGCCCATAGAAAATGGTGGAACTTTCCTGAAAATCCGAGAGTTGAATCGAGTATTACCGAAATGATTTTTGTTGAGGATTCCATAAAAGACGGTCTTTACTTACTCGAAATATGCATCCCCAAAATTCATTCGGATGCGGTGCCTTCCCAACCTATTATTTACCCATTGAACCGCCGTTAAGGATGAA